>ERZ842401.2934-NODE-2934-length-21874-cov-6.101105_pt1 | contig 21874 bp, 24 predicted proteins | sample MGYA00521270_ERZ842401 | MGnify/ENA primary metagenome ERZ842401 (study PRJEB31892, sample SAMEA3878208) | bioreactor metagenome | biome: Moose rumen | place: Sweden | collected 2011-10 | study: EMG produced TPA metagenomics assembly of the PRJEB12797 data set...
TTTCGCCCCCGCTCAGGAACGTATCTGATGAATGTGTATTCAGTTGTCAAGTTGCATTGAGGTTTTTGGCCTCTACTCCTGTACCGCACGGTTTTGAGCAAAAAAGTAAACACCTCCTTCAAAAAAATTTTTGGGCAATAAAAAAAGCCCGCTGACAACCTCTGCAAAGCAGAGGTTGTCAGCGGGCATAAAAAAAGAGACCTACCATTTTGTTTCCAGATGATAGGTCTCAATCGGTATTAATCGTGCTTTTCAGCGATTAGAAGTGATTTGCACATTTCTCGCTCTGAATCTGGAGAAACTTTGGGGAGTTTTGGAGAACACTTTGGAGAATCTCCAAACGAACACTCCCTGTAAGTCTCTGTAGCACAGATTATTTCTGCGTTTCCTTGTCCAAGGGTTTCATGGTGGGGAAGAGGAGTACGTCGCGAATCGAGTAAGAATCGGTAAGAAGCATTACAAGTCTGTCAATACCGTAACCGATACCGCCCGTCGGAGGCATACCAAGCTCCATCGCGTGCAGGAAATCCTCGTCCGTGTGGTTAGCTTCCTCATCGCCTGCGTCAGCCAATGCGTCCTGCGCCTTGAAGCGTTCACGCTGGTCAATGGGGTCGTTAAGCTCGGAATATGCGTTACACATTTCACGTCCGTAAATATAAAGCTCAAAGCGTTCAACAAGGTCTGGGTGGCCCGGCTTTTTCTTTGTAAGCGGACTTATTTCTATCGGATGGTCCATTACAAAGGTGGGCTGAATCATCTTTTCTTCACAGTACTCCTCAAAGAAAAGGTTGATTATATCTCCCCTCTTGTGGTGCTTTTCGTATTCAATATGTTTTTCGTCGGCAATTTTCTTCGCTTCGTCGTCAGAAAGTATTTCGGAAAAATCGATTCCGGTTTCTTCCTTGACGGCGTCTATCATTGTAATGCGCTTAAACGGCTTTGAAAGGTCAATAACAGTCCCGTTGTAACTGATTACGGCGCTTCCGCAAACCTTTTCGGCAAGATGGCGAAACATAGTTTCAGTAAGCTCCATCATACCGTTATAGTCGGTATACGCCTGGTAAAGCTCCATAAGCGTAAACTCCGGATTATGCCTTGTGTCAACGCCCTCGTTACGGAATACTCTTCCGATTTCGTAAACCTTTTCAAGTCCGCCGATAATCAGCCTCTTAAGATAAAGCTCAAGCGAAATGCGAAGCTTAACGTCCTCGTCAAGAGCGTTGTAATGGGTATTAAACGGTCTTGCCGCCGCGCCGCCTGCGTTTTCAACAAGCATCGGAGTTTCAACCTCCATAAAGCCGCGCTCGTCAAGGAATTTACGAATTTCGCTTAAAATCATTGAGCGTTTGATAAACGTATCCTTAACCTCGGGATTAACGATAAGGTCAAGATACCTCTGGCGGTAACGGACATCCGTATCCTTTAAGCCGTGGAATTTTTCAGGCAGCGGAATAAGTGACTTTGAAAGAAGCTTCATTTCCTGCGCATGAACGGAAATTTCCTCTGTTCTTGTCTTAAAAACAAAGCCCTTTACCTCAACAATATCGCCTATATCCCAGCTCTTTTTGAAAGCCTTATAGGTGTCCTCGCCGACGTCGTTAATGCTGACATAGCACTGAATTCTGCCAAGCTTGTCCTGAACGGTCATAAAGCTTGCCTTACCCATAATTCTGCGCGCAATAATCCTGCCGCAGACGGATACGTTTTCATTTTCGTATTTATCAAAATTCTCTTTGATTACAACGCTGTGCGCCGACTGCTCGGCAACGGTTACCTCAAACGGGTCGTTTCCGGCGTCCTGAAGAGTTTTGAGCTTTTCAAGGCGGATTTGTCTTTGCTCGTTTTCGTCGACCTCTTCAACTGCATTGTTGTTTCTAATCTCGTCTGCCATTTTTTTATTCCTTTCAGAATATCTTAAAATCAGATAATTTCAACAATTTTAAAGGTAAGCTCGCCGATAGGAGCTTCAACAACAACCTTTTCGTTGACCTTATGGCCTATCAAAGCCCTGCCTACGGGCGATTCGTCGGAAATAAGGCCCTCGGTGGGATTTGCCTGAGCGTAACCGACAATTTTGTATTCATAGGTCTTTCTCTTGCTGTCTCTGATTTTAACCTTTGAACCAAGGTGAACTACCTCATTGCTCAGTTCACTTTCATCAAGAACTACCGCATGAGAAATCATATGCTCAAGCTCGCTGATTCTTGCCTCAAGCTTACCCTGATCGCTCATCGCCTCGTCATATTCGGCGTTCTCCGAAAGATCGCCGTAGCCCCTTGCGGTCTTAATTTTTTCGGCAGCTTCTTTTCTGCCGACTGTTTTTAACTGGTCAAGCTCTGCCTGAAGCTCGGCAAGTCCTTGGGCAGTCATTACGATTTCCTGTTTAGCCATTTTTTTCGTCCTTTCCGAAAAACATTTATAGTATTATATACATAAATGTTATTATATTAAAATTTGAGTAAAGTGTCAAGCATTTTCACAGCCGTTTCGGCTGTTATACGCCTTGAGCCGATATTAAACGAGTCAAATCCCATTTTACCGAGCGCTCTTACATTACTCAAGGTAAAAAGAGCGGACGCAAACGCATAGGGATTAACGGTAGAGGGCATAAATCTTTTAATGCTTTCGGGAAGAGTAAAATCGCTTCCTGTAAGGCGGATATAACCGCCCTCGGCTCTGTTTTTAACGCATACGGACAACGGAAAAACGCCGCTGTTTGAAAGAGAAATAAAAACGTCGCATTCCGGCATTTTACTTGAAAACGGCTGAATAGAAATAACCGCTCCGTACGTTTCGTAAATTTCATCCGCAGTAAAGCAGTAACGCATTTTATTATCGGTAAGAACCGTCACCCTGCCGGCAAGTAAAACAGCCCTTTCAAGGAACGAAGAATAATCCCCCGTCCTGTCCGCTATAACAAGGCTTATGCGCCTTTTTTCTTTTATTCCGTCAAGTAACCTTTCCAAAGAATTAAACGTCATATAAGCCTTTAAATCGGCTGAAGAAAACTCAAAAATCCCCGACTCAACGGGAAGAACGCTGTCCTGACAGAGAATCACCGATTTTGAAAACGCCTTTAAATGCTCCTTTACGGCTCTGTAATCGGTTCTTTTTCCGTAAGAATAAACCGTAAGCCTTTCAAATACGGCGGTTTTCGGGATAACTACCTTCATTGCCTTGTAAGGCGGATTTTTAGCAAAAAGCTTTCTTTTTCTTTTTTTAACATCAAGCACGCAAAACAAAAAAATCCCTCCGCTAATACTATGCGAAGGGAATTTCTTTTATTATATTATTCACTCAAAAGTGAGTACGCCTTCTGGAACTGGGGGTCCTTATCGGTAGTAAGCATATAAAGATGCTTTGTTTCATCCGAACTCATTTCTACCTCATAATTAGGCGTAATACCGACCTCGTTATAGCTTTCCGACCTGTAGGGAAGAAGCGTTGCCACGGTAAGCTTTACCGCGCCGCCGTCAGAAAGCTTAAACACATCCTGAATAGTGGCGTTGCCTGCCGTAACTGTTCCTACAAGGTCCGCCCTGCCGTAGTCAAGAAGAGTACACGCAAAAAGCTCCGCAGGTCCGTTTGTTGAACCGTTTACAAGCACTGCCAGCGGCAAGGTGACGCTTTTTGTGTCGGCAGTGTAGGTGTCAACCGTTTCGCCCTTTGAATTCTGGATAAGGGCGATAGCTCCCCTGCCCTCACTCGCAACGGGAACAATTACGTCAACTGCAGTCGCGGCATATTTTACAACGCCGTCCGAGCAATTGCGAACGTCAATAATAAGTCCCGTAACATTTTCTTTCTGCAAAGCCTTTATAGCCTCCGAAAGCTGAAGCGCAGTGTTTTCATAAAAAGCGGTAATCCTTATAACGCCGATTTTTCCGACCTTGTCAAAAGATACCGTCTGCATATTATAGCCGAGAACAACCTTTACGTCAGAGGTCTTTTTACCATGCTGAACGGTCAGGACAAGGTTCGTATACTTGTCGCCGTAAAGCATTTTCACCATATCGTTATAGTTATTTGAGGTGATATTTTCACCGTTTATTGCGGTAATCTCGTCACCCTTAACTATTTTCGCCGTCTGCGCGGCGGAGTTGTCAAAAACCTTTGAAACGTAGATATAACCCGTGTCGGGATCCTGGAAAGGAATAATGCCTATTGTCGAATTCTTTCCGCCGATTCTGTCAACGTATTCGCTGTACTCGTCTGCCGTCATATACGCGCTGTACTTGTCGCCGAGTCCGTCCGTATAGCCCTTTGAAAGACTTGAAGCGAGAAGAGACTGGTTCACGTCGCCGTAATATTCGGCTCGCACGATATCGTCAATTTCGGCTATGCCCGAATACATCTGCGCTCTCTGCGGCAAATCCTTTATAAGGGAATTGTAAGTCCTCATAGATACGGACATTGTAATCGCAACCGCTGTTGCAACGGCAACAAATACTATTGTCAGCATCAGTCCGACTGAAATCTTTTTATTCATAAAACTCTCCCGTTATCAGGGTAAACTTACATAGTTTGCAGGATTTACTCTGTTTCCGTTAATTCTTATTTCAAGGTGAACGTGAGCGCCTGTTGAATTGCCTGTCGAACCGGCAAGCATAATGATATCGCCCTGATTAACCGTCTGTCCCTCGGAAACAAGAAGCGAGCTTGCGTGAGCGTAAAGGCTGGTAACGCCGTTGCCGTGGTCTATCATAATATGGTTTCCGTAAGAGGTGGTCTGGTATTTAACAAGAATTACCGTACCGCCTGCGATAGCTCTGACGTTTTTACCCATTGTGCCGCCCGAAACGCAGTAGTCCGTACCCGTATGGCCGCTTCTTCCCGAAGGATAAGTGCCGTAGCCGGCTGAAATATAAGTTCCGGGATACTGTAACGGACAAATGAAGCCGCTGCCGGAAACATCAAAACCGCTGTCATTTGTAAAGTTGTCTCCGCTCGCCTCGCCCGAGCCCTGGGAAGCCTGTCTTGCGAGAGCGTCAATTGTATTTGCATACTGCTCGTTCTGCTGCTCGTAATACTCTTCCATATCCACAAGGTCGGAAAGCTTTTTGGCATTCGCCTTACGCTGCGCTTCAATTTCATCGGCGCTCTTCTGAACCTCGTCAACCTTTTCCTGAAGCTCTGCCCTTGCAACGGTAAGCTCGTACTTTTCGTCGTCAAGAACCTGCTTCTGTTCCTGGATTTCAACTTTCTTTTCGTCAAGCTCCTGCGCTTTGGCATTAAGCTGTTCAATTTTCACCTTGAGGTCTGCAACAAGGTCCGTATCGTGCTTTGAAACGCGTCTTAAAAGCTCCGTACGGTTAAGAAAATCCGAGAAATCCGTTGCAGTCAGAAGAACCTCAATTTCAGTCGTCTGTCCTGCGATATACATAGCCCTGAGTCTCTCACTCAAAAGGTCATAGGTTATATCTATCTGCTTATTTTGCTCATCAATTTCTTCATTGATTTTCTTTACCTGCTTTTCAAGGTCCCTGATGGTTTTTTCAAGCGTCTCGATTTCGGCGTTTTTAGCGTCGATTTTTGAGGTATAGCCGTCAACCTGGGCATAAAGCGCGTCAAGTCTTTCCTGATAAGCGTCGTCCTGCTCCTTAAGAGCGTCAACTATCTCGGACTGAGCCGCCTGCTGCTCACGAAGCTTTTCAATTCTTTGCTGGTTCTCATTGATTTTGTCCTGAAGGCTTTCCGCAGTATCCTGAGCCATTATACCCTGGGCTGAAAGCAAAAACAGAAAAACACATACAAGCAAAACCGATAAAAGCTTTTTAAGAGATGTATTAGTCATTACTTACAACACTCCCCTGCTCTTTGAGATATCTTCCCATTGAAACGGCGCTTCCGAAGCCGCCGGTAAATACGCCGACACAGATGAATATAAGTAAAATCCACCAGCCGTACCTGAAGAATTCAACCGGCTGCGTGCCGAGAAGGGAAATAATATTTCTGAAGAAATATATAATTGCCTGATAGATGGCAAATACCAATGCAAACGAGATAAGTCCCGAAATAATGCCGAGCGTAATGCCCTCAACAACGAACGGCCAACGGATAAAGCTGTTTGTAGCTCCTACCGCCTTCATAATGCTGATTTCAAGACGTCTGTTATACATTGTAATTCTAACTGTATTCGCAATAATGAATACCGAAACGATAAACAAAAGAAGGACAAGCGCGGCGCCGATATAGGTAACCGCCTGTCTTACCGCAAGCAGCTTTTCGGACAAATCGCTGTTTTCTCTTACCGTTTCAATAAATTCAAGCTTTTTAATTTCCTCAACCGTACTGTCAAACTGTTCAAGGTCCTTGACGGTGACCTTATACGCGTTGGGAAGCGGATTTTCAAGTCCTTCAAGAAGAGCGGCGTCCTCACCCATGGAAGCTAATTGAGCCTTATAGGCGTCTTCCTTTGAGATGTATTCGCACTCTTCAACGTTATCAATGCTCTTTATTGCAAGTCCGACAGTTGAGGTTTCAAGCTCCGTCGCCTCATCCTGTATATAGACCATAACGACATTCTGGCTTTCAACTACGTCAAGCAGTTCGTTAATATTAAAGAAAAGCATTGCGCCCGTGCCGATAATGACAAGGCACGCAAGCAGCACGGTAATTGAAGCGAGCGACATAAGGCGGTTTACCCATACGCTCCTGAAGCCCTCTTTGGTAAGGTATCCTAAACTGTTTCCCTTCACTGCTGCTCACCTCCGTCCTTTTTTTCCGACTGATACTCCTCAAGATAAATCGAGTAATCCACGTCGAAGTCGCCGGCATCGGAGGGGTCGGTAAAGTCAACTGATGAGCCGATTTCCTTATCAAGTCCGTAGGACGCGAAGAAATCCTCATTTTCTTTATTTGTGCCGGGTTCAAAGAAGAACATACCCGTCGTCTTTGTTTCATCCGCTTCGTCGGACTCGGTTCTGATATTATGGGTTTCCTCGTTTACCGTGATGGACTCCGCGTCCTCCATATCGGCAACAACCTCGCCGCTGTCAATTTTAATGACGCGGTGGTTGAACTGCTTAACAAGACTGTGCTCGTGAGTAACCATAACAACCGTTGTGCCCGTGGCGTTGATATGGTCGAGCAAATCAACTATTTCATAGCTCATCTCTGGGTCGATATTTCCCGTAGGCTCGTCCGCGATAATCATTTTCGCGTTGTTTACCAGAGCGCGCGCAAGCGCAACTCTCTGCTGCTCGCCGCCGGAAAGCTCATTTGGCATATTTCTTGCCTTTGAAGCAAGACCGACAAGGCTTAAAAGATAGGGAACTCTTTTTCTTATTTCCTTTTCCTTCGCGCCGATTACGCGCATGGCAAAAGCGACATTGTCAAACACGCTCATATTGGGTATGAGCCTGAAATCCTGGAAGACAATGCCGAGAGTACGCCTGAAATAAGGGATTTCCCTCTTTTTAAGCTTATTTAAATTATAATTGTTGATAACTACGGTTCCCGAAGTCGGAACCTCTTCCCTCATTAAAATTTTAAGGAGGGTACTTTTGCCTGCGCCCGAAGCGCCGACTATAAATACGAATTCGCCGTCTTCTATTTTAAGACTGACGTCCTTCAAAGCCTTTGTACCGTTGTCATAGGTCTTTGAAACGTTTTTGAATTCTATCACTTTTACACAACCTTTTTAAATTCGTGTTCCTTTTCGTTAATATTTAACAGGGTTTGCGTCAAGATATTTCTTAACCATAAGCGCAACCTTGAATACAATTGCGTCGTCAAACTCACGAAGGTCAAGGCCCGTGAGCTTTTTAATCTTTTCAAGACGGTATACCAGAGTATTTCTGTGAACAAACAGCTTTCTTGACGTCTCACTGACGTTAAGGTTGTTTTCAAAGAATTTCTGGATAGTGAAAAGAGTTTCGCTGTCAAGGCTGTCAATTGAGCTGCGCTTGAAAATCTCATGTAAAAACATCTCGCACAAAGTCGTGGGAAGCTGATAAATAAGACGCGCAACGCCGAGGTTATCATATCTTACTATTGACTTTTCCGTGTCGAATACCTTGCCTACCTCAAGAGAAATCTGGGCTTCCTTGAAGGAACGGGCAAGATCCTTTATGCCGACTACCGTTGTGCCGATGCCGACTAAAACGTGAGTGTAATACTCCTGTCCGAGAGAATCGGCAATACTCCTTGCAAGCTTTTCAAGGTCCTTTGAATCAATATTGTTCTTAACCTCCTTGACAAGAGCTATATCGGTTTCATTTATATTTATAACAAAATCCTTTGTCTTGTCGGGGAAAAGGTTCTGGATAATACTGAATACGGAAAGGTCGTTCTTTTCTTCAATTCTAATAAGAAGAACCGCTCTCGTAACGTCGCTCGCAAAACGAAGCTCCTTTGCCTTAAGGTAAATATCGCCGGGCAGAATATTATCAAGAATAACGTTCTTAATAAAATTGCTTCTGTCAAACTTTTCGTCGTAATACTGCTTTATGCTTGAAAGCGATACGGTAAGAAGACCGAGACATTTCTCCGAAAGCTCGTCCGTATTTTCAATAAAAGCAGCATATTCGGGATGCATCTTTGAACCGAAAGGACGGAAAAGATAACCTGCAACCTCAACCTCTTTACCTGCCGAGAAAACCTCGGAGGATTCCTTGCTGAGCACTTCACCGATACGGCTCAGCTCGCTGCAGGAAATAATCGTACCCGTCTCGTCAATAACGCCTATGGTACGGTCAATTTCGTCGCGCATCTGATGAACTATACCCTGAAAAAGCCTGTTGGACATTCATATTCCTCCCATTTCACGGTGTTGAAAACGCCGCAAAAAAATCTTTTTATACATTTTCACCATTCGATATGTATTCATATTACACAATTTTTCACAAAATTTCAAGTAAAAAATCACAAAATTCACATTTTATTCAACATTTTTAACAAAAACCGAGGTCAATTTTGCATAAAAAAGGAAAAAACGGGCATAAAAAAACCACTTTCAAAGTGGCTTTTTTATTCGTCAAAATCACTAATAAGCTTTCTTTCCTCTTCGGAAATGAGCCTGCATTCGCCCTCTTTGAGCACTTTATCTATGGTCAAATTGCCCATACTCACCCTTTCAAGCCCAATAACTTGATTATTGACGAAAGCGAGCATCCGCTTAATCTGGTGGTATTTTCCCTCGCAGATTTTTATTTCAATTTCAGTCTTATCGTCGGAGAGCGTATTTATTTCACATTCTTTAAAAGAGGTGCCGTCTTTGAGCGTTATCCCCTTTTCAAGCGTTTTAATATCGCTCGAGCTAATCGGTTTTTCGATTTTTGCTCTATAGGTTTTTACAACGTGATTTTTCGGAGAAAGAATTTTATGGGCAAATTCACCGTCGTCGGTCAAAAGCAAAAAGCCCGTTGTATCCTTATCGAGTCTGCCTGCCGGAAAAAGTCCGTCGCGCTTTAATTCATCCGGAACCAAATCGACAACCGTTTTCTTGTTTTTATCGGTCGAAGCGCTTAAAACTCCCTTCGGCTTATTCATCATTATATAAACGTGCTTTCTGTAGTCGAGAAGCTCACCGTGGAAAATGATTTCGCTTTTTTCCGGGTCAGCCTTTGCATCAGGAGACAAAACAACCTCACCGTCCACAGTCAGTTCGCCCTTTTTAATAAACGAGGCGACCTGTTTTCGTGACAGCGAGGTCTGCGAAGCTATTATTTTGTCAAGCCGTTGATTCTTCATTCCTGTTATTCATATCAAACGTATGCATAAAGCCGTCAATTTCAACCGAGCAGATGTCACCGCCGATTACCCTGCCGTCAAGAACAAGCAGGTTTGCCCTTATACATATTTTATTTTCATATCCCGGATAGTTTGTTACCGTGTAGGTCCACTTTTTTACGCGTTTGCCGGCAAAAGCGGTCAGGTCAAAGCCCTGCTGAAGCTGGATTTCATTATAGGACGAATATATCTCGTCAAACTCTTCGGGAATAATGACCTCCGTCACCTCAACGCTGTCCTTATCGACCTGCCAGCCGAATCTGTTAAGAAACGCCAGCCTCTCTTCCTCATTCGAAGCGGCAAGCGACAGCTTATTATCGGCAGAGGTCCCTACCGAGTCGCCGTTTTTTGCAAGAAACGCAAGCATAAAAATACTCACAAGCGCAAAAACAACTATCACTATTAGCTTGAGCTGATTTCTCTTTACCGAGCAAACAAACATAAAAACACCTCATTGCCTGACTTGTTCGGCACGACTCAATAACGCCTTACAAAAAATAGGGCGCAAACGGTGCCGACCAGTAATAGATATGCAATGAGGTGATTAAATTATTCCGCTCTTCTGCCGCCTGCCGACTGTGAAGCCGCAAGCTTTATCTGCTTTCTCGCTCTGCGGATTTCGTTTACGCTGTCCGTAAGCGCGTCGTCCGCCTCGGCAATAATTGACTCAACAAACTCGTTAGCGGATGTACGCATATCAGTTGCCCATTTCTGCGCCTGATCGGTAAGCTCCGCAGCAGTCTGTCTCGCCTGCTCAACAATGTCGTTAGCCTGATTCTTTGCCTGCTGCATAATGTCAGCAGCCGCAGACTGAGCGCCCTTGGTAATTTCGTTTTCGGAAACGATTACCTTAGCCTGCTCCTGCGCATTAAGGATAATCTGGTTAGCGTCCTTTCTTGCCTGCTCAAGAAGCTCACTGCGCTCGGAAACGATTTTGTTTGCCTGCATAATGACGTCGGGCATAGAAAGACGAATATCCTCGATAGCCGCCTTGATTACGTCAACATCAACACTCTTGTTCTTTGAAAACGGAACGGTCTTTGCCTCGTCGAGTGCCTGTTCGATTGATTCAATTGCTACTTCAATTGGTGTGCTCATAGGAATTTATCTCCTTATCCTTTTTATTATGTCGTCACGGATTTGTTCGGGAACGAACGGCGTAATATCGCCGCCGAGAGAACAGACCTGCTTGACGACACTTGAGCTTAAAAACATATTTTCCGCCTGCGTAGTGACGAAAACGGTTTCAAGCTCAGGGTACAGATTCTTGTTAGTGAGCGCCTGCTGGAATTCGTACTCGAAATCCGACACAGCCCTCAAGCCCTTGACAACCGCAACGGCGCCGACCTTTTTTGCGTAATCGACAAGAAGTCCGTCATAGGTGTCGATTTCAACATTAGGAATATCGGCTGTGCAGCGGCGAAGAAGCTGTACTCTTTCTTCAGCCGTGAAGCTGTAATTTGTTTTATTGTAATTGGACATTACGACCACAATTACCTTGTCAAAAAGCTTTGCGGAACGGTGGATAATATCAAGATGCCCCATCGTTGCCGGGTCAAAGCTGCCGGGACAAATAGCAATTCTCATAATTTGGCCTCTGCTTTTCTGTAAACGGTCAAAGCCGTTTTCCCGTATTTATATCTTTTTTGAAAAACAAGGGATTCAATATCCTCGGGCAAAAACTCTTCGGCAGAGGTTTCGCATACAATAAGCGCGCCGACCGACGCCTTTTTTGCGCACAGCGGCAAAACCTTTTCACACAGTCCCTTATTGTACGGCGGATCAATGAAAAATAAATCAAAGGTCCTGTCGGTTGAGGAAATAAAAGCAACGGAGTCCGTATGGGAAACGCTTGCAAACTCCTTAAGCCTTGTTTTTTCAAGGTTCTTATTTATAACAGAGACCGCCTGCTTGCTCTCGTCAACAAAGTGAGCACTTTTCGCTCCGCGTGAAAGAGCCTCAATTCCAAGCTGTCCGGAACCGGCAAATAAATCAAGCGCGCGTCTGCCCTCAATTTCAAATTGAATTATGGAGAACAAAGCCTCCTTGACTTTATCGGTGGTAGGTCTTACGCTGTCGCCCTCAAGGGTGAACAGACGCATACCTCTTGCCGAGCCTGTTATTACTCTCATAACTATACCTCAGTGTATTATCACATTTTTTACACCTGTTTGTCAAGTTTTTTATGTAAATTTACTTGTTTTTTAGGCTTAAAAGGCTTTATTACGGCATTAAACGAGTATTTTTTCAAGCTCCTTGGGAGTTGAAACAAAATTTGTAAGTCCGAGTCGTTCAAGCTCCTGCCTTGTGCGAAAGCCCCAAAGAACCGATATTAAATCAAGTCCGGAATTAAAAGCCGTCTCGGCGTCAACCTCGCTGTCGCCGACGTAATAAGCCTCGTCCTTTTCGCAGCCGAGTTCTTCAAGAGCCTTATAAACGCCCTGCGGATCGGGTTTTGGGACTACGTTTTCACTTGTGCCGATAACCGTATCAACCTGCGGAAACATTTTATTGCACAGCGGTATTGCCGCAAAGTCCGCCTTATTTGTAACAATAGCCATTTTAATACCCGCTTTTTTAAGGCTTGAAAGCAATTCGCTTATTCCGTCATACGGACGGGTATTTTTTTCCATATTCTCTTTATAGTATTCCTTAAAAAGAGAAAAAGCCTTTTCAAATTCGTCCTCATTTATTCCTTCGGGGACCGCTCTTTCAACAAGCACTCTTACGCCGTTACCGACAAATCTTCTTATTTCTTCAAGACTTCTTTCCGGAAAGCCGCAGCTTTTCATTGCAAAGTTTACCGCGTCGCGTAAATCCTCAAGCGTATTTAAAAGCGTGCCGTCCAAATCGAATATTACCGCTTTTTTCATCAATTTTTCTCCGAATTAAAATATTCATAAATGCTTTTTGCATTTTTTTCACTTATTCCCTTTACCTCTTTAAGCTGTTCAACGTCGGCACTCTTAACTGCGCCGACAGTCTTGAAATGCTTTAAGAGAGCTTTTGCCTTCGCTTCGCCTATTCCGTCAATTTCGGTAAAGCGCGAGGAAAGAGAACGCTTTGTATGCTTTTTATGGTGATAGGAAATTGCAAAGCGATGAACCTCATCCTGAATTGACGTGACGAGGGAAAAGACGCGCTTGTTGCTGTTAATCGCAAGCTCTCCGCCGCCGTAGGCAATTGCCCTTGTACGGTGCTTCGAATCCTTCACCATACCGAAAAGCGGAATATCAAGATTAAAGCTTTCAAGCACCGGCTTTACCGCATTAACCTGACCAATACCGCCGTCAAGAAGTATAAGGTCGGGCAGTCTGCCGAAGCCTTCTTTGGTGTCGCTTTCTTTAAAATATTCGTTAAACCTACGTGTGAGCACCTCGTTCATTGAGGCGTAGTCATCGTTGGTAAAGTCCTTTATAATAAAGCGTCTGTAGCCCTTTTTATAAGGTCTGCCGTCTTTAAAGACAACCATTCCGCCTACGGTATCACTGCCTGCGGTGTGAGAAATATCGTAGCTTTCAATAAATTCGGGCGTTTTTGAAAGTCCGAGAATGTTTCCGAGCTCCTCAAGCGCCTGAATATCCTTTCCTATTTTTCCGCTGTGCTGGGCAAGTCTTTCAGCGGCGTTTTCATGACAGAGCTTAACTATCTGCAGCTGCTCCGCTTTTTTGGGAACGGTTACCTCGCACTTTTTATTCCGAAGCTTAGTCAAATACTGTTCAAGCAATTCCTTATCGTTAACCTCGCCGTCAAGGGTTACGCGTTTAGGCACGTCCACCCTGCCCGACTGGTAGTAACGAAGCACGGCTTCACGCCTTAACTCCTCCGGCTCGGTGCCGTCATTTTCAAGAATATAGTCTGACGAATCAAAGAGCCGACTGTCCTTAAAGCGCATTACCATAAGGCATATATTTTTGTTATCCTTTGCAAAGGCAAAAACATCCTGCTCCTCAATAACGTTTGAGTACACCTTCTGCTTTTGTTTTATTCTTTTGACCGCGTTTATCCTGTCGCGGATTTTTGCAGCCTTTTCAAATTCAAGGTTTTCACTCGCCTCGTTCATTTCTTCAGTCAGCTTTTCAAGAACATCTTTTCCGCCGCCCTTTAAAAATTCAACGGCGCAGTTAAACGCTTCGAGATATTCCTCTCTTGTTTGCTTGCCTGCGCACAAGCCCATACACTGGTTTATATAGAAATTAAGGCACGGGCGGTTTTTACGGGAAATGTCACGCGGAAAGGTCTTATTACACTGCGGAAGAAAGAAAATCTTTTTTGCCGCGTCAATACTCTGTTTTGCAGAAAAAGCGCTTAAATACGGTCCGAGATATTCGGCGTTTTCATCGTCCTGACGGTAGGTAAAGGAAATTGACGGGTACTCGCCCTTGGTGATTTTAATGTAGCTGTAGCCCTTATCGTCCTTTAAAAGAATGTTGTATTTAGGCGAATGCTGCTTGATAAGCGAGCATTCAAGCACAAGGCACTCAAACTCACTGTCGGTAAGAATTACGTCAAAATCGTCGACGTTTTCAACCATCTTCCTGACCTTAACGGGATGATTATTCTGCGAACCGAAATACTGACTTACGCGGTTTTTAAGCGCCTTTGCCTTTCCGATATAGATAATCTCACCCTTTGAGTTTTTCATTATATAAACTCCGGGCGTTTTCGGCAAAGCCATCGCTTTTTTACGAAGCACGGACATTTTCGGATTCACTTTTATCACCTCCGTCGAATACTATCACAAAGAAAAAGGCACACCTATACGGTGTGCCGTAATTTTCACTTTTTTATTCAGCAAAAGCCGAATCAACAAGCTTAACAAGCTCATCAACTGCCTGCTGCTCATCGGGGCCCTCGGCAATTACACGAATTTCCGCGCCGCCCATAATACCGAGTGAAAGCACACCGAGAAGACTCTTGGCATTGACACGGCGTTCATCCTTTTCAACCCAGATGGTTGATTTAAAACCGTTTGCAAGCTGAATAAAGAACGTTGCCGGACGAGCGTGTAAACCGACCTGATTTTTAACAGTAACCTCTTTAGTACACATTATTTTCTACCCCAATCAATATAAATTCAATTTTTAATCCAATTTCAATGTTGTCACTATCATATTATAGCACAAATCTTGTCCCCGTCAACACTTCGGTCACAATATATTGTGTGTTTGGGTAAAAATCATTACCTGGAACAAAGTGCGAACCCATTGACGGCTGTTATTTGTGCAAAATGACAATAACAAATCAACCAGTATGTATATTATACACAAAAAAATTAAATTTGAAAATCGGCAAAATGCACCTATTTTTTATCTTTTTGAACGAATTTTTCATACAAATCGGGGCGTTTTTCCTTAGTCCTGAGTACCGACTGCTCCCGTCTCCACTCGTCAATTTTAGCGTGGTGTCCGGATATTAAGACCTCGGGAACGGTTTTACCGCGCCACTCAAACGGCTTTGTATACTGCGGATACTCAAGAAGTCCGTCAAAATGACTTTCAAGCGAATACGCCTCTTCGTTGCGAAGAACGCCGTCAAGCATACGGGAAATACAGTCCGTAAGTATGAGCGCAGGCAGTTCTCCGCCTGTTACAACGTAGTCGCCTATGCTTATTTCCTCGTCAACGATTTCCTCAAGCACTCTTTCGTCAACGCCCTCATAGTGGCCGCAGAGAATTATAATATGCTCCTTTTCGCTTAAGGAAACTGCTTTTTCCTGTGTTAGCACCCTGCCCTGCGGCGACATATAGATAACATACGGTTTTTCGTTTTCGCCGCACAGCGACCTGTAGCAGTCGTAAATCGGTTGAGCCTGCATAAGCATACCCGTTCCGCCGCCGTAGGTTGAGTCGTCAACTCTGTTGTGCTTATCCAAGGTAAAATCACGGATATTGACGCAGTTTATCTCAACCTTTCCGCTCTCCCTCGCCCTGCCGATAATGCTTTCACGAAGAAAGGCGTTACACATATCCGGAAAGAGAGTCATAATGTCAATTTTCATCTCTTATCTCCTCCGCGGCGGTAAACATACCCTTAATAGGTTTCACTTTTACAATTGAGTTATCCGTATCAATTTTTTCGATAAACGGCTTTACTGCAGGGAAAAGGTGCTCCTCTCCGCTTTCGTCAACAATGTGCCATATATTGTTTGCAGGGTTTTCGCTCACCCTTTTTATCACGCCGTATTTTTTTCCTGTTGAAGCGTCATACACCTCGCAGCCGATTAAATCCTGAATAAAAACCGTGTCTGCAGGAACGTCGGAACGGTTAATATAAAGCACCTTATTGCGAAGAAGCTGCGCCTGTTCAATGCTGTCAACGCCCTCAAGCTTTAAAATCACGATGTTCGAATGGGGACGCGCGGCAATAACCCCGACGCTTTTTTCACCCTTTTCGTCAAAGTAAAGCGTTTTGAACTGCTTTAAGAACGAAGGGCTGTCGCACCAGGGGTTAAACCTCATTTCACCCTTTATGCCGTGAGTCGAAACTATCTGACCGACCTCAAGAAACTGTTTTTTCATAATAACTCCGTAAAGGATAAAAGGGTGCTTTGAGCACCCTTAAAATCTCATTTAATCAATGTCAACCTGAACGCGGACATTATCCCTGACCGCACGGGCCTTGATAACGCTGCGGATAGCCTTTGCTATTCTGCCGTGCTTACCGATAACCCTGCTCATATCGTCTTCAGCAACGTGAAGATGATAAACAATAATGCCTCTTTCGTCAATTTCGTCAACAGTGACATTGACCGCATCGGGATTTTCAACAAGTCCCTTTGCAATCTCGACAAGAAGCTCTTTCATTATTCTGCCTCCGATTATTTATTCTTGGCAAGAAGAGCCTTGACTGTCTCCGTCGGCTGAGCGCCGTTCTTAATCCACTTTTCAGCCTTTTCCATATCGATCTTAACCTCAGCGGGCTTCTTCATCGGATCATAGTAACCGATTTCCTCAATGAAGCGGCCGTCTCTGGGATAACGTGAGTCAGCAACAACCACGCGATAGAAAGGTGCCTTCTTTGCGCCCATACGGCGAAGACGAATTTTTACTGCCATTTTTTGTTCCTCCAAAATATATATAGATTTTTATTATTAAACACATTTAAACGCTGTGTCGAATAAACGTTTTTCGGCTTTTACATCGGCATACCGCCGAAGCCGTTCATATTACCGAAGCCCTTCATTTTTTTCATCATTCTTCTGCCGCCCTTACCGTTGAGCTGCTTGAAGACCTTCTGCATCTGTCTGAACTGGGAGAGAAGACGGTTGACATCCTCAACCTGCATACCGCAGCCTGCGGCAATTCTTCTTTTCCTTGAAGGGTTTATAATATCGGGATTTGACCTCTCCTTTTTTGTCATTGAAAGAATGATAGCCTGGGTGCGGTCAAACTGCTTTTCGTCAATATCGACGTCCTTGAGCTTTTTGCCCATACCGGGAAGCATTCCGAGAACGTCCTTCATCGGTCCCATTTTACGAACCTGCTGAATCTGCTCAAGCCAGTCGTTAAGGTCAAACTTATTTCTGCGAAGCTTCTCCTCAAGCTCAAGAGCCTTTTTCTCGTCGAGCGTCTGTTCAGCCTTTTCAATAAGCGAAAGCACGTCGCCCATACCGAGAATTCTTGAAGCCATTCTGTCGGGATAGAAATAGTCAAGCTCGTCTAATTTCTCACCCGTACCGACAAATTTAATCGGCTTTCCGGTAACGGCTCTTGCGGAGAGCGCGGCGCCGCCTCTTGTATCGCCGTCGAGCTTTGTAAGAACAAGTCCGTCAATGCCGAGCGCCTCATTAAACGCGGAGGCGACCGTAACGGCGTCCTGACCGAGCATCGCGTCAACTACAAGCAAAATTTCATGCGGCTTAACCTCGGACTTAATGTTTTTAAGCTCATTCATAAGCTCTTCATCAATGTGAAGTCGGCCTGCAGTGTCAAGGAAAACGTAGTCATAGCCGTGATCCTTGGCGAGTTTAACTGCTTCCTTTGCAATTGTAACGGGGTTTTCGGTACCCATTTCGAAAACGGGAACTCCCACCTGCTCGCCGACAACCTGTAACTGCTTAATAGCCGCAGGACGGTAAATGTCGCACGCGACAAGCAGCGGACGGTGATTTTCGCTTTTAAGCTTTCTCGCAATTTTTGCGCAATGAGTGGTTTTACCGGAGCCCTGAAGTCCGCACATCATAATAACCGTTGGCGGATGAGGAGCGCTTGTCAGCCTTGACTGAGTGCCGCCCATAAGCTCGGTAAGCTCCTCGTTTACTATTTTTATTACCATCTGGGCAGGCGTCAGGCTTTCCATAACCTTTGCGCCGAGAGCCTTTTCGGTAACTCTTAAAGTGAAATCCTTTGCAACCTTGTAGTTTACGTCGGCTTCAAGCAATGCAAGACGCACATCACGCATAGCCTCTTTAACGTCCGCCTCATTAAGCGAACCCTTTGAGCGAAGCCTTTTAAACGTAGCTTCAAGTTTATCTGAAAGACCTTCAAATGCCATAATTTACTCCATTAAAGACGAAACCGTTGACTTTATTTTAACAATGCTGTCATTGATTTCCCTTGACTGAGCGCCGTTTAAATTCACCTGATTTATTTTTTCGGCGGCTGACTCAATATTTTCAAGTCCCTGACGCACCTGTTCAAATCTTTTTGCAAGTCCGAGCCTTTCTTCCATTTCAAAAAGCTGCGCTTCCGCCCTTTTTATTGAATCACGCACGCCCTGACGGGTAATGCCCTCATTTTCGGCAATTTCGGAAAGGGAAAGATCGTCATTATAATAATAGCCCAAAAAATCCTTTTGCTTAACCGTAAGCATATCGCCGTAAAAATCAAGTAAAAGTACAACGTCAAGATTTTTTGCCAAGACAATTCCTCCTCCTTTCAAAAAAATACCCTGTAAAGCAATTCACTTTACAGGGCGATATTATACTAAATATATTTTGCTTTGTCAATAGTAAAATTGAATTTTGTCAAGTATTTTTACTTAACAGTCATCCGTTTTTCTTTTACCACGCGTTAATAACGCCGTCGTTACTCAACTTATTCTCGTCAACAACTCCGTCAATACCTTCGAACGAAAGCTCCTCCGTTGTTCCTGTTGTATCGGTTGTATCGGTCGAAGCAGTCGGGTCTGTCGGGTTATTACCCGAGGTGGGCTGGGTCGGGTCGGCAGGATTAGTCGGGTTAGTCGGATTAGCAGGGTTTGTAGTTGAGCCTGCTGCAGTTGTCCCGTTTGAAGAGCCGCCGGGCTGAGTAGTCCCCTGGGTTGAGGAGGGAGTCGAAGCGGTATCGTCCTTAACAACGGGAGCGATTTCTCCGCTTTCGTTTGTTGTATACGCCGCAGACGTAGTGTCGCCGATTTTATATTCGCCGTTCTTATTTGTTTCCTCGGGCTTTACAAAATGGGTTTCTCCGCCGTATTCAATGCCGTCAACCTCATAAGTCGGATCAGTATAGTAAAGCGAGCCGTTTTCGTCAGTCTCAACGGAAACCAGTTTTTCGTCGGTTTCCTTTTTCTTACACGCCGCAAAAATTCCGACGCAGAAAACGAGCAGACAGATAACTGCGATTATTCTAACTTTGTTTGAATTCATAGCCAAATCTCCTCACCTTCAAACTGTCAAGAGTATTTTAGCACACATTTTTTTAATAATCAATATGAAATAAATGTAACTAAAGTGTACAAATCCCGTGAAACTGCGCAGGTTTAAAGACCGTTCCCTTCAAGCAAACGTAAAAGAAGCACCCACGGTTTGCGGATGCTTCTTTTATGCTGGTGACCGGACTTGAACCGGTACGGTGTTGCCACCGAGGGATTTTAAGTCCCTTGCGTCTGCCGATTTCGCCACACCAGCTTGAAATTGCTTAACTATTATATAAAACCGCGTTAAAAAAGTCAACACCATAATTTTCAATTTTTATAATGTGTTACGCTTAAAATTGTTTTTTATTTCTTCCTGACCGATTTAAATTAAACCGAATTGAACATTTTAAGAAGATAAGGTTAATCTTGTTAAAAACTTGTCAACTTAATTTTTCCTGTTCTATTGTAATATTGTATAGAATATGTTATAATTATTTGTCAAATATATTCATTTTGACTAAATACTCTATACTTCATACTTTACGGAGGAATTGGTTTATGTATGATGTTGCTATAATCGGTTGCGGAATTACGGGCAGCGCCTGCGCATATTATCTGAGCAGATACCGCCTGAATGTTGCCGTAATCGAAAAGTACAACGACGTTTGCTGCGGCACAACAAGAGCAAACAGCGCCATTATCCACGCCGGGTACGACCCCGTACCGGGTACAAATTGCGCGAAATACAACGTCAGAGGTAATTTCCTTACAAAGGAAATATGCAAAAAGCTTGACGTTTTATGCAAGGAAATCGGCTCTCTTGTAGTTGCGTTTTCCGACGAGGAAAAGGAAACTCTTAACGTCCTTTATGACAGGGGCGTTAAAAACGGCGTTCCCGATATGGAAATCTGGGATAGAGAAAAGCTTTTAAAGGAAGAGCCTAATATTTCAAAAGAAGCAGTCGGCGCGTTATATGCTCCCACAGCGGCAATTGTAAACCCATGGGAATACGGTCTTGCAATGGCTGAAACCGCGGTGCGAAACGGAGTTGAAATTAAACTCAATACCGAGGTTAAGAATATTGATAAAGCGGACGGACATTGGTTAATAAAGACCAATAACGGCGAAATTGAGGCAAAATACGTTATCAACGCCGCCGGAGTCTATGCGGACGTTATTCACGGTATGGTTGCCGAAAAGACCTTTGAAATACTCCCCTGTGCAGGAGAGTACTACCTGCTCGATAAAAGCGAGGGCGAAAGGGTCAGCCGGGTAATTTTCCAGTGTCCCAACAAGCTCGGCAAGGGCGTTCTTGTGTCCCCGACGGTTCACGGAAATCTTATTGTCGGTCCTAACGCAATTGATTCGGACAGAGACGACACGCGCACAACAACCGCGTCTCTCGACTTTATACGTCAGGCAGCTTCAAAAAGCGTTCCGTCAATTCAGTTCCGTGAAAACATCAGAAACTTTACGGGCGTCAGAGCAAATTCTGACACGGACGATTTTGTAATTGAATTTGCGGCTGAAAACTTCCTTGACGTTGCGGGCATAAAATCTCCCGGTCTTTCCGCGGCGCCTGCAATTGCAGAGGCAGCGGTAAAAATGCTTTTTGAAAGCGGACTTGAATCAAGCGAAAAGGTTGACTTTATCGATACGAGAAAGCACCTTCGTTTCAAGGAGCTTTCAGACAAAGAAAAGAACGAGGTCATCTCCCGTAATCCCCTTTACGGCAGGGTTGTTTGCCGCTGTGAAACCATAACGGAGGGTGAAATCGTTGACGCGCTTCACTCCCCCATCAAGCCCGTTTCGCTTGACGGTATCAAACGCCGTGCAGGTACGGGAATGGGAAGATGTCAGGGCGGCTTCTGCGGTCCGAAGGTGCTTGAAATTATTGCAAAAACAAATGGAGTTAATTTCGAGGACGTGCTTCAGGACGGAGAAAACAGTTACATTCTTACCGGTCAAACCAAGAACGGAGGCGCAAAATGATGTATGATTTAATTGTTGTCGGCGGAGGTCCGGCAGGGCTTGCCGCTGCTCTTGCGGCTCACGAAAAGGGTCTTACCGATATTCTTATTATTGAAAGAGACAGCCAGCTCGGCGGCATACTCAACCAGTGCATACACAACGGCTTCGGTCTGCACTATTTTAAAGAGGAGCTTACCGGTCCAGAATACGCAGGAAGATTTGTCAAAATGCTTGAGGGTACGGGCATAAAGGTAATGTGTGACACAATGGTTCTTGAGGTAACTCAGGATAAAAAAGTCCACTGCATTAACCCCGAAAACGGCTATCAGGTGCTTGAGGCGAGGTCAATTGTCCTTGCCATGGGCTGCAGAGAGCGTACAAGAGGCGCAATTTCCATACCCGGCACACGTCCTGCAGGCGTTCTTACCGCAGGCGCGGCGCAAAGGTACGTTAATATTGAGGGCCACATGGTCGGAAAAAGAGTAATTATTCTCGGTTCGGGCGATATCGGTCTTATTATGGCGCGCAGAATGACTCTTGAGGGCGCAAAGGTTCTTGCGTGCGTTGAGGTTATGCCTTATTCGGGCGG
>ERZ842401.2935-NODE-2935-length-21870-cov-7.016319_pt1 | contig 21870 bp, 18 predicted proteins | sample MGYA00521270_ERZ842401 | MGnify/ENA primary metagenome ERZ842401 (study PRJEB31892, sample SAMEA3878208) | bioreactor metagenome | biome: Moose rumen | place: Sweden | collected 2011-10 | study: EMG produced TPA metagenomics assembly of the PRJEB12797 data set...
CTATGCCCAGGCTGATGATGTCCGTCCCCGGGTGCGTCAGGCGGAAGGCGTTCACTTTCTTGGCGATGTCGGCGAACAGGTAGTTGTTCGGGAGTTTCAGGAAGTGTTCGTTTACGAGTGCCATCTGTCTGGTCCTTTCTTTTTCAGTGTGTAGGTTCTATACCTTATTAATATTATATAGGGGCTGTCACGTTTAACATTATACAGGGACTATCATGCCGTCGAAGACAAACTCTGCGGGCCCCGTCATGTAGACGTGCCCGTCCGTCTCGCGCCACTCGATGTCCAGCCTCCCCCCGTCCATCACTATCGTCGAGCGTCGCCCGGTGCGTCCCGTCAGACAGGCGGCCACGGCGGTCGCGCAGGCCCCAGTCCCGCAGGCCTGGGTGATGCCGCTGCCGCGTTCCCATACGCGTACCCGTATCTCCCCCTCGGGGCGTACGTCGGCATACTCGATGTTGCACCGCCTGGGAAACTGGGGCCGGTGTTCGAGCGCGGGCCCGGTCTCGCCCACCTGGTCGACGTTGTCGGTGAAGATGACATAGTGCGGATTGCCCATCGAGACGAAGGTCCCTCCCTCCTTGTCGCGCGACGCAACGTAGAGCGTGCGGTCCTCCGTGACGGGCAGGCCCATGTCTACCGTGACGCTCTCCACCGTGTGCTCCCTGACGTGCAGCAGCAGTCGGCGTATGCCGGCGAGAGTCAGCAGCCGAATCTCCGTCCTGTCGGTCAGCCCTCGCTCGTAGAGATACTTACCAATGCAGCGCGAGGCGTTGCCGCACATCATGGCCTCGCTGCCGTCGGCATTGAAGATGCGCATGGAGAAGTCGGCATCGGGCACGGGCGACTTGTCTATCAGCACCAGTCCGTCGCTGCCTATGCCCTTGTGGCGGTCGCTCCAGAGGATGGCAGCCTTCTCGGGATTCTCAATGGGACGCTGCATCGTGTTGACGTAGATGTAGTCGTTCCCACAGCCGTGCATCTTGGTGAAGTGAATCATCATATTGCCTTTCTCCTACTTCGTTCTCTTTGCTTTTTGTCGTTGCTTTCGGGCTTCAGCCTTTACTTTTGTCGTTACCACGATGCAAAGTTACGACAAAATGTCCACATATCCCTCCACTTTCCCTCCTTTTTCATGTAGGCAAATGGCGACAGGTTACATATTGCTCGTCGTGATGTCGATTTTCTTCCGATATGTAATCTATACCCCTTCGTTTGCTTTCGGGTTGACACTTTGGCGATGATTTGTACATCAAAATCCCGTCCCTCCGTCGTCCGCTCTCGCGGATTATCCTATCTTTGCAGGCAGAACCAATCCTAACCGTATTTACTATGGAGACCAGATTCATTTTCATCACCGGAGGTGTGGCATCGTCGTTGGGCAAGGGCATCGTCTCGGCCTCACTGGGAAAGCTGCTGCAGGCACGCGGCTACACCATTACGATTCAGAAGTTCGACCCCTACATCAACATCGACCCTGGGACGCTGAACCCCTATGAGCACGGCGAGTGCTACGTGACGGCCGACGGCATGGAGACCGACCTCGACCTTGGGCACTACGAGCGTTTCACGGGGATAGAGACGACGCGCGACAACAGCGTGACCACCGGCCGTATCTACCTGAGCGTCATCGAGCGCGAACGGCGAGGCGACTACCTGGGGAAGACCATCCAGGTGGTGCCGCACATCACCGATGAGATAAAACGTAGAATCACCAAGAGGGACGGTGACTTCGACTTCATCATCACGGAGATAGGAGGGACCATCGGTGACATCGAGAGCCAGCCCTTCATCGAGGCCATCCGGCAGCTGAGGTGGCAACTGGGTCCCCGTCGGGCCCTGAACATCCATCTGACCTACGTGCCTTATCTGGCAGCTGCTGGCGAACTGAAGACGAAGCCCACGCAGACGAGCGTGAAGCAGCTGCAGAGCCTGGGCATACAGCCCGAGGTGCTGGTTCTGCGTACGGAGCATGAACTGAGCGATGAACTTCGGGAGAAGGTGGCGCACTTCTGCAACGTCGATGTGAGAGCCGTCATCCAGAGCCAGGACCTGCCGAGCATCTACGAGGTGCCCGTCAACATGTATCGTCAGGGTTTGGACTCTATTCTGTTGGACAAGATGGGGCTGGAGTCCGTCCCCTCACCCAATCTTGGACCTTGGCTCGACTTTCTGGAGCGCAGGAAGCGGGCAACGGAGGTGATAGAGATAGGTCTGGTGGGGAAGTACGACCTGCAGGATGCCTACAAGAGCATACTCGAGAGCCTGGCCCATGCTGGAACCTATCACAACAGGAAAGTGAAGGCGACGTTCATCAACAGCGAGCACATCACGCGTGAGAACGTCAGCGAACGGTTGGGTGGCTTGGCAGGCGTGGTCATCTGTCCAGGCTTCGGCAGTCGGGGAGTCGAGGGAAAGATATTCGCGGCGGAATACTGCCGGACACACGACGTTCCCACTTTTGGCATTTGTCTGGGTATGCAGATGATGGTTGTGGAGTTTGCTCGTAACGTGCTGGGTTACAGCGATGCCAACAGCATAGAGATGGAGCCTCGGACGCTTCATCCCGTCATCGACTTGATGGAGGCGCAAAAGGCTGTCACGCAGTTGGGCGGCACGATGCGACTGGGGGCTTACGAGTGTGAGTTGCGCGAGGGAAGCCAGGTGGCCGAGGCTTATCGTCTTCATGCCGAGGACGATAGTCGGTCAGTCATCCGTGAGCGTCATCGCCATCGCTATGAGTTCAACAACCGGTATCAGGCTGATTTCGAGGCGGCCGGCATGAAGTGTGTGGGCATGAATCCCGAGACACGCCTTGTGGAGATAGTGGAGCTGGCGGATAGGCGATGGTACGTCGGCACGCAGTTCCATCCCGAGTATTCCTCCACGGTCATGCGTCCCCATCCCCTGTTTATGGACTTCGTGAAGGCGTGTGTAGCTTGTTCAGTCCCCGTGGAGTAGGAGCGTGAGGCTTTCCTCCGAGAGCCCGCGGATGTTGCGCTCGGGATGTTGATCCCGAACGGCTTGGCCCATACTCTCGGGGGGGAAAGCCCGGCCTACGAAGGTCTGGGAGAAGCGCTCCTGAGCCTGGCCGAGGTCGAAGAAGTCGCCTCGCAGCTGTACGTCGGTGATAAGGCTTCCTTGCAGGGAGAAGCACAGTTCCAGCAGTCCGCAGCCCTCGATGCGGCGACTTCTTATTGCATCACTATGGGCCGAACTGCCATAGAAATACGCTGGCTCGTAGTATCGCTGCTCCAGGTGTTCGATGTGGCACACGTCCTCTGAGGTGAGGCAGACGGTTCGGTCGGTGAGCAGTTGGCGTAGTTGCTGTCGCAGTTCTCCGACGCCGAAGGGAAGATAGTCCTTCAGCAGACTTACACGGCTGCGTACACTCTTCACGCCTTTCTGTTCCAGTTTGCTGACATCGGGATGCAGCGCACCCTCCATCAGTCGTGGATTGGTGTCGTAGAGCATCGTGCCATGGGCAATGCAGCGGTGTGTCTTGTGGTAGAAGGCATTGCCGCACACCTTTCCTTGGTGGAGTGTGGCAGATTCCACCCCTGCCTTGCCCACCGTCGCTGCGCTCCCCAACGCTAACGCCTTACTTGCGTTGCCCCTTGGAAGGGAGGGGAGGGGAGAGTGGAGAGAGGAGAGTACGATGTCGTTCCGTCCCGAGACGAAGGCAGGGGCTCCCAACCGGCGCAAGGCTTGGGCTACGGCTTCGGCATACTCCCGGAAGAGTTCCTCCACGGGTCCGTCCTCGGTGACGAGGCTGGTCATGATGTTACGTTCGTCGGCAAAGATGGCACCGCCTCCCGAACGGCGACGAATCACGTCGATGCCTTCGCGGCGGCAGAAGTCGAGGTCCACCTCCTGGTGGGCCACTTGGTTACGTCCCATCACTACGGTGGGCCCCGTCTGCCAGGTGAAGAAATAACTCCCCTCGGGCAGTCGCTCGGCGATGTATTCCTCGGCGGCCAGGTAAAATGCAGCCCGTCGGCCCTCGGTCTCCAGGGGCAGTTCTACGAAACATGCAGGGAAGTGGGGCTGTTTGCTCATGTTCCTTCGTTTTTTTTCGACATACAAAGGTACGATTAAGCGAGCGATTTCCCAAATGTATTTGAGGAAATCCGAGCGTGAGTACCTAAGAGACGCATTCTCAAAGGTACGATTAAGCGAAGACAATTGCAAAATATAAGTCCTCTATCCTTGGAATGTTGGCGGGTAATGCTTATCTTTGTGGGGTAAAACCTTAAAATCTTTACCCATGAAGACAAGAAAACGACTCGTCATCCTTACCCTCGTGTTGGGGCAGATGGCAGGCCTCTCGGCCCAATCCCTTCCGTACCAAAACCCCTCACTCAGTGCCAAGGAGCGTGCCGCCGACCTCTGTTCGCGCCTGACGCTTGAGGAGAAGGCGCAGCTGATGCTCGACGAGTCGCCAGCCATTCCGCGCATGGGCATCAAGAAGTTCTTCTGGTGGAGCGAAGCCCTGCACGGTGCTGCCAACCAAGGCAATGTGACCGTATTCCCCGAACCCATCGGCATGGCTGCATCCTTCAATCCCGACCTCCTTTATCAGGTCTTCGACGTGGCCAGTACCGAGTTCCGTGCCCAATACAACAAGCGCATGCTTGGTGGCGGCGAGGACGAGAAGTTCCATAGCCTTTCGGTATGGACCCCCAACGTGAACATCTTCCGCGACCCGCGCTGGGGACGCGGACAGGAGACCTATGGCGAGGACCCCTACCTGACGAGCGTCATGGGGACCCAGGTTGTGCGTGGCCTGCAGGGACCCGAGACCTCGAAGTATCGCAAACTCTGGGCGTGTGCCAAGCATTATGCCGTGCACAGCGGCCCTGAGTACACACGCCATACAGCCAACGTCAGCGACGTCTCGCTCCGTGACCTCTGGGAGACTTATTTGCCTGCCTTCAAGACCCTGGTGCAGGACGCTAAGGTACGCGAGGTGATGTGTGCCTACCAGCGTCTCGACGACCAGCCCTGTTGCGGCAATGCCCGTCTACTTCAGCAGATTCTGCGTGACGAGTGGGGCTTCCAGTATCTTGTCGTCAGCGACTGCGGAGCCGTGAGCGACTTCTGGCAGAACCATAAGACCTCCTCTGATGCTGTGCACGCTGCTGCCGTAGGCACCCTTGCAGGTACCGATGTGGAGTGCGGCTGGGGCTATGTCTACCGTAGCATACCTGAGGCCGTGCGTCGCGGGCTCATCACCGAACAGGAGGTGGACAAGCATGTGTGCCGTCTCCTCGAGGGACGCTTCGACCTGGGCGAGATGGACGACCCCAGTCTCGTGGAGTGGTCTCGGATTCCCTACAGCGCTATGTCCACGCAGGAGAGTGCCCAGAAAGCCCTTGAGATGGCTCGCCAGACCATCGTCCTCCTGCAGAACAAAAACAACGTCTTGCCGTTGAGGAAGAATGGGGGCAAGATTGCCGTACTCGGTCCTAATGCCGACAACGAGAAGATGATGTGGGGCAACTACAACGGCACCCCCAACCACACCGTCACCATCCTCAGCGGCATTCGTGCCAAGCAGAAGAAAGTAACCCATCTGCCTGCCTGCCCTCACACCGAGCAAGCGGAAGCTCCCGTCGATACCGAAGCCATTCTTGCCCAGTTGCGCGGCATACAGACCGTCGTCTTCGTGGGCGGCATATCGCCTGCATTGGAAGGCGAGGAGATGCCTGTCAACATTGAAGGCTTCCGCGGCGGCGACCGCACCAGCATCGAACTGCCAGCCGTGCAGCGTCGCCTCTTGCGTGCCCTGAAGGACGCGGGCAAGACCGTCATCCTCGTCAACTGCTCCGGCTCAGCCTTGGCCCTGACACCTGAGACCGAGTCGTGCGATGCCATCCTGCAAGCCTGGTATGCAGGGCAGGAGGGAGGCACCGCCGTAGCCGACGTGCTCTTTGGCGACGTATGCCCCAGCGGCAAACTGCCCGTCACCTTCTACCGTGCCGACTCGCAGTTGCCCGACTACGAGAACTATTCCATGCGCGGTCGCACCTACCGCTACTTCGCCGCCCCCCTCTTTGCCTTCGGCTACGGGCTCAGCTACACCACTTTCGATGTGGGCGATGCCACGCTCTCTGCCACCCGTCTGTCGCTCTCCAATCTCCAGGGTACGCTCACCGTTCCCTTGCGTAACACGGGCCGCCGCAGCGGCGACGAGGTAGTGCAACTCTACGTTCGCGACCTCAGCGACGCCGAAGGTCCCTTGCGCTCCCTGCGCGGCTTCCAGCGTGTCACGGTCAAGGCCGGTGCCACCGTCCAGGTCACCTTGCCCCTTACGGCAAAGACATTTGAACTCTTCGACCCCAAGTCTGGCACCATGCGCCCCCATGCCGGTCGCTACGAACTGCTCTACGGCACCAGTTCCCGTCCCGAGGACCTGAAACGCCTGGAGGTAACCATCGAATAGAAACTCGGTTGATTTCGCGTTGATGACTATTCATCAAGCGTCCGATGACTATTCATCAAGCGTCCGATGACTAATGGATTAGTGTTTAGCGGTTAGTGGTTAGCGTAGCAACGAAGTTGCGTTTCGTTTTCGTACGCTTCAGCGTCTTCGCGCGCGCGCGTACATGTTGTTTCGTGCAATTTACGTTTCACATCTTCACCTTCGGGAAAATGCGTCTGGTTATCAGCCTGTTGTGGTGAACATTCTTCCCGCAGAATCTTCACCGAATGTTCACCCTCGTTTCACCTTACTCATACTTTTGGTGAAGGATAGGTGAAAGGAAGGTGAAGATTCTCAGCCGAGAATCTTCACCATATTTCGTTGATTATCAAACGTAAAACCCCTCGGGTGAAGATGTGAAGGATAAAAGTGTAATTGGTGCTGAGCGCGCTCGTGCGCGCGCGCACGTGAGAATTATCGATTTGCTCAAAAATTAGTATCTTTGCACTGACATAAACAACAGGCTGCCCTCGGAAAGTGCATGTTGCAAGAGCCGTTTGAAATCGTCTTGCTGCTTCTTCTCCTTGATATTGGCAGGTTCCATGATGCTCGTAATCTCCACATACGCTTCGTACAGCACTCCTATAAGCGTGAATACGGGCAGCATGGGGATGTCGTAGCCATATTCCCGATACAGCAAGTACAGGAGGGTAATCTGCACCGCATCGACGAGTGTCATGGCGAAGTGCATGGCAAAATACTTGTTAATCTTGCCTACCGTCTTCTTGAAGCCCTCGCTTGTGCGGTATTCGCCCCGTTGCTTGGCCTTGCGCACCCCTGCCCACAGGTCTGCGAAGATGAGGCCCAGGGCAGCGATGTAGAACAGCAGTACGACGAATCCGCATACTATCAATGTTCCTATTCTTCCTTCCATTTTTTGAAAACATTAAAATTAAACATAGGAAGAGCGGCCACGGGCTCCCATCGGGCTGTCTTCCTATGCAAAGGTATGACAAAATGCGGTACGAATCACATTTTGCCGTAATCTCAATTAAAGGAAAACCCCGATGGATTGCTCCACCGGGGCCGCCAGTCATTGTCAAAGATAAAGGTGCGGTGTAGGAACTGGTACTACATCGCCTATGCTATGCAAGGCGCAGATGTTGAAAGTCTGCCCCCATTTCGTTTACGAAACTCTGGATTTTCTCCAATTGCGTATTCGATATGTAGGTGTTACCTTTCTTGTATTGGCGCATCAACGAACCATTGATGCCTATCATCTTTGCAAAGGCCGTCACATTGATGAACGAGTAGTATTCAAAGAAAGAGGAAAGGTCGAACTTGAATACAGGAGCCTCCAGCAACTCTGCAGGCATTTCGTCACCATGTTCCTGATACACTTCTTTCATTTCTTCTACGCTATTGAAGAAATCCTCCTTTGCTTCTGCAATGGTAGCACCCGAACCTATTGCCGTAAACTTATCACTTTCCGTGTTATAAGCGATATAGGTGCCGTCGTTCTGTTTTTCAATTGCTACTATCATAGTCTTATTGTTTAGGGGTTACTATTTATTTATCTTGGGTGTCAGATAGGCTATTTGCCTATCTGACTCAGAATTTTCTTCATTAAGTGAGGTCTTACTTCCTGCGACCAATGTCGCTCAATCAGTACGAGGTCTTTTGTTTCGGGGTGTCGGTAGTGGTCGTGCTTTTTGCCGTGCTTCTCAAACTCATACCCTGCGGCTCTCACCTTTTTCTCCATTTCGTTCCAGTTCATTGTTTTTTGTTTTAATGTTAATACTTCCTTTATCTTTTGACACTACAAAGGTATAACAATTTTGTTATATACACAAATCTTTCGACAACTTTTTTGGGAAAAAACCATTTTTCTTTGTTTTATCACAAGAATCAACGAAAAATGCACAAAAAAGGGTGGTACATTGCTGCACCACCCTCACCCTAAAGATTAAACACTATGGGACGAAGCAACTCAGGTCGAGGCTCGTCTTCTCCTCCCAACAGGACTGCAGACAATCCTTGATGTGCTCCACCATTCTACGAGGACTATGCATGCTCCTACTACGGACGCCGTGAGGGTGGTGTCGATAACCTTGTCAAGCCCGACAAAGACAGTCATTGCGCATCCGTAGACGGCAAGTTTGTCGATGGTGTTGTGATTTGCTCAAAAATTAGTATCTTTGCACTGGCATAAACAACCCGAAAACTTTTTGCCAGACATACGATAAGTTGTGATTTGCTCAAAAATTAGTATCTTTGCACTGGCATAAACAACAAGATGGATTTTTTTCATCGAAAAAGGACTTGAAATGTGCGAAAAAACGCATTATTTTGAAAAAAAGTTGTCGGAAAATTTGTATAATACGAAAATTCGTAGTACATTTGTAATGTCAAACAAAAAGAGATAGAAAAATGAAAAAGATTATTATTGAAGTAAGCGAGCAGGAAGAGGAGTTACTCGCAGCCATCAGAAACTACAACAAGTCATTCCCCGATGGTTATCCCGAACTTCTCTGGTACGCACAAAGGCTCTTCGACAACATGCTAAGACAGCCTTATGAATGAAAAAGGAACCCTCCCCCTCGGGGGGAGGGAACCTTAAAACAAATAACATCAATCGAGTTAGAATTATGGAAGCAGTACTCACACAACCTCATGTTATTACCGACATGAAGAAGAAACTCAAAGACATTCTGATGATTGTCTCATGGCGTGAATTATCAAACACGTATTTCCACAAGTCGTCGTCATGGTTCTATCACAAGATGGACGGAATAGACGGGAACGGAGGAAAAGGCGGATTCACAGAAACAGAAGCACTACAGCTTCGCGGTGCCCTAATTGATATGTCCGAACGCCTCCGCAAGGCAGCGGATGAAATACTTTAGGTCTCGGCCTTATCTCGCCGATTGACAAAAGTCGCTGGTGACCGTCAGCGCAACTCGGCCCTGGAGGATGACCCTTCAGGGCTTTCCTATTTTCGAGATTCTTGCAAAATGGTTGTGATTTGCTCAAAAATTAGTATCTTTGCACTGACATAAACAACTAAACCATTTTGGTCAATCAATTCGTATCCAGTTGTGATTTGCTCAAAAATTAGTATCTTTGCACTGACATAAACAACCGTTACCTGCATGGGGAGCGGCATTATTTAGTTGTGATTTGCTCAAAAATTAGTATCTTTGCACTGACATAAACAACGCTGTCACCCAATTTCCCGTAAGATAGCGAGTTGTGATTTGCTCAAAAATTAGTATCTTTGCACTGACATAAACAACCTAAATCCAGTACCTTTTGGATCAGCTGCAGTTGTGATTTGCTCAAAAATTAGTATCTTTGCACTGACATAAACAACAGTTCCGCGAAAGCAGCAGCATTGACGAGTGTTGTGATTTGCTCAAAAATTAGTATCTTTGCACTGACATAAACAACACGATTGTCATAACGCAATGAAATGCAAAGAGTTAGGGAGGATGTTGGGAAACAAAAAAATCCTCGAAAAACAAGAAACCTCGACCACATTGGCCGAGGTTCTTGCTTTCTAATGGTGGACTTAAAAGAGTTCGAGTTGTATGCCTGGCGTTCTGGGTGGTTCCTCCTTCCGCCCATGGAACAGTTGGATGTTCCCGAACTGCTTGTCGGTGATGGTGAGCAGGCCGACTTTGCCAAACTCGGGGACAAAAGAACGAACCCGCTTAAGATGGACATCGGCATTCTCGGCACTGGCGCAATGACGGATGTAGATGGAAAACTGAAACATGATGAAACCATCGCCAATCAGTCGCTTACGGAATTCGGCATACCGTTTGCGGTCTTTCTTGGTTTCGGTGGGGAGGTCGAAGAACACAAGAATCCACATAACGCGATATTGGCTGATTCTTGACACGTCGGCGGCCATAGGCTACTCCATTTCGGGATAAGATATCTTCCGTGCTTCACCGTTGAAGCACTTGGCAAGACTGGCGGTTGTTTGCCCCACGGCAATCATAAGGGGGCTACGCTTTCCATCTATGGTGACATCAAGTGTCGGTATGGTAAGCAGTTGGGCTTTGATGTCGCGAGTCAGTTCCGAAAAATCGAACCCTTGCTGCATGATATTGATAACCAGTTGATCTATGTATGGGCGATAGGGTTCCATGATATCGTCGGCCAGACAATAGGCGTTGTAGCGGTTGTGATGGTGGATTCCCAGCGTGGGAAGAAGGCCGCTGCCCACAAGTCCGCGAGCTACACAAGCACGAAGTATGGCATAACCGTAGTTCAATAGATTGTTGGGCGGTTCCCCCTCGCGGCCACGAACGAAGTTCGGTAGGGTGGGGAATACATTCTTCCAGTAGTAAACGGCAGCACGTGCTTCCATATTCTCCGAGTCGCCGCTCTTTACATCGGCGGCCCATGCCAGCATATTCCTTGTCTCGGCTTTCGCCACGGAGGAAAGCAGGGCGGCCTGGTTGAGAATCTTCTGGCGTACGGTTTGCTGCCACAGTTGCTTCTTCAGGGGGAGCGAGGCATCTATCTGATTGCGGAATCGCTCGCTTTGCAGGGTGTTTCCGCAGAGGGGAAGCAACAGCCCCACGGGCATGCTCTTGTCGTCGCAGGTGATGACGGCACAGTTGTTTTCCAACAAAGCCTCCATGGCACCAGTAGTGAGGGTGATGCGCTTGTTGTCAAGCACCACCACGCCGATGTCCTCGATGGGGATGGTGCGTTCAGAATCATTTCTTATGACATCACATATACTCTCGTTTTTCTCGATGTCAGGGAAGCGGAGTACCAATTGCCCATTGCGCAGGCTCAGGTAGATGGGGTTGCCGAAGTAGAGTGTCTTCTTAATCATATCAGTATTCTCCTATCGCTACGATTTGACCGATGTGATTGACACGAACTTTGATGACATCGCGAAGCCTTTCCAAATTAGTAATTCTTTTCCATGTCATATCTTTGAGTCCTTTTTTATCTTCTACCATTGTTTCCAAATGATGACGGAAGCAATAGTCTTTTGATGCCAACTTCTGTACTCGGAACAGGTGGGGACTAATGAGGGCATAATTGTCTGGATTGGTCAAGTCCACTTCTGTGGGATTGAAGTCGTCGGAGGGGAATACGAAATACTCGTTTTGCTTCATGGTGAAGCGGAAACGCCACCCCAGTTCTGCATGGTAGTTGTGGTCAATAACAGGTAGACTTTGGATCTTACGGGCAATTGCTTCATAGTAAGAAACGATGTGCTCCTGCAATTTGCCCTCAGCATCCTCGAAGATGGCCACATGGTGGTTGTTACGAGTTTGCACATAGTCGGCAGCAATAGGTTTACCTTCCTTATTGAGAATCACTTTGCCTTGGCGGTCTCGCTTTTCGTGAATGGGCTCGGGATCTGATAGTCCGGCATTGATGGTTACACGCTTGATGGCTATGCCGCGTTCCTCGTTGAGCCAAATGGGGTTTTCTTCGAGATTGCCGAAGGCCTTGTTTGCATCGCCGCCATTTTCTTCAAGACGTTTCTGCAGCAGGGACTTGATTTTCGGGTCAACCACTTTGTCAAGCACTAGGTCTTTGCTAATAGGTTCTCGGATGGTGAAGAAGTCGGTCAGTGTGACACATTTCACCTTTAGAGGTACAGCCCGACTATGGTCGGCATTGAGCCAAATTGGGTTCTTCTCCAGTGAGTTCCTGCCAGTGAAAGCTTTCTTAGAATCGCCTCCGAATTCGGCGAGGCGGCGAAGCATGGCTTCGCGTATTTCCTTGCAGGCAATGGTGGCAATTTTTTGTGCATCGAACGAGGCTCCTACTTTTTCAAGTGTGGTCTCATATTTTCGACGACGACCATAAATTTTTTCCTTGTGTAGCTGTGCGCGTGGGGTCAGTTGCACCTTGTGATGCATGCCACCTTCGGCACTCTTGGCCTTGCTGCGGTTGTCGTTTCGTGTGGCAACTTTGGTTTTTGACTTGATGGAAACAAGAATCTGCTGCAACTGTCTTTTCGCTTCTTCACGCATATTCTCCACAGGTAGTTTGAAGCGCAGGTGGCCATTGTGGCGTTCCATGTCCTTCTGCTCGATGCCATAGATGTCGCTTGTTTTGTCCGTACGTGCGTTCATATTATTATAGTATTGCACGATGCTGTGACGCGTGAAGGCAATGGTTAGTGCATCCATGGCATGGTGGCGGTGGTCGTTGCGTTTGGTCCAGTCCTTGATGTGGCGAATGGTCTTGCCATCGCGATTCACCCACGAAACAATTTGCCCAATGGCCTCGTATTTGCTCCAGTTGAGTTCCTTCATTACATCTATGAGTCCCCAATCCTCACGTAGCTGGTCCGTAATTTTGCCTGTCGTTGGAGTGACCACGCGGACAAGTTCCTCAAGAATCTCACGTGCTTTGCGAGAGATATATTGCGTGTCACGCAAGTCGCGGTTGATGAAACCTCCTGTTACATCAGCGGCAGTTTTTAATAGATTCTCATGTTTCTTGGAACTGATGACCTTACGTTTGAATAAATCGTCAATACGTGCCTTGAAATCATTTGCTGCTTTATCGCCGTACTCTCCTTTTATAAAATCGAATGCTGTTTTGTCGCCTTTCTTCAGATTGACAGTTCTCAATTCCAGCGTCTTGTTCGCAAAAGAGTCGTCAAAGGCTGTAGCTTGTGGTATGATGTGTTCGATGTCAAAGTCATTTGTAAAGAGACTTTCCTTTTGGATGTAGGTGTTGGAATAGAGCGTATGGAATCCGTTGTCTTTTAACTCCAGATAAAGTTTATAGCGAATGAGGTCATTACGGCTTGGATGCTCTATGTTGAAGGGAGGTAACTGCAATGTCTTCCTATGGTCTTCGTGTTCTTTCGCAGCTTTGTTCAGACCATCTGTCATATCTTTCCTGTCATCAGCGTTCATCTTGAGCTCGCGAGCCAGTTCGATGCGAATCTCGTCAATCTTGCCGTAAGTTGCAACCACCTCGTTTACCACATTAATCATTTGGTTGAGTATTTTCTCGACTACTGGATTACGTAGACTGTTGCGTGGGAGGAGGTCGAGACTGTGCTTTAATTCTTTGTTCGCAATTTCCTCTTTTGTAAGTGAACGTGCTGAATGGCGATAGCCACAGGCTTCGCATGCGTCGCTATAATCGAGACCTTGATGCATGTGTGGAAGCAGATTGCGAATGGCCTTGGCTGAAAGACTTCCGTAATCGGGCTTGAACGAGATTTGTGCAATGACCTTGGCGTAATCGTCGTTGTCGAAGTGAAAGATTTCGCGTATCTTGCGAATAAGTGCTTCGTCGCCAGTCTTGGACTTGTCACCTTCGTAGGAATACAAGAGATGCCAAAGCTGGTAGTAGGGTTGCTGCTCTAAGGCTTTGCCTTCCAATGTGGCATCGAAATGCAAGGGTGCAGTGTTGTAGCCCAATGCCTTGAATACACTTTCCACAATGTCGAAGGCTTCGTCTGCCGACATTTTCACAAAGTCGTATTCGCCATGTCCAGACATCTCGATAATTCTCTGGTAGGCGGCAAACAAGGTCGTTTGCGTAGTGTCCCCATCCAATTCTTTGAAATTGAGGTCGATATCTTTAGGGACTTTGCCAAAAAGGACTTTGAGTGCTTGAGTCTTAGTAAGTTTGGCGTGTGTGGTCAGTTCGAGAGCCAAGACTTGTTTCTCTTGCAGTTCAAGATTACGATTGCCAAAGAGGTCATCACTAATGATTCGGAGGTCATTGAGGCGTTGCCAAATCCTGAAATCCTGAAACAATGGTGAGGATTTGGGGCATACTTTAGGTCCGATAGTGATGGTCTTTGGCTTTCCGTTAACAACCTTTTCCAACTTCTTTTGCTCCAGTTCACAAATGGCAATCATTCCTTTTTGGCTCTTCAGTGGGCGTTGATAGAAGATGGTGATGTTGCCGATGTCGTGCTTCAGTTCTTGTGTAAGTTCTGGATGGAACTTAGCCTGAGTCTTCCAAATGGTGTTAAACTCGTCGAGATAGTCCTGACGATAGAAAACCATGTTGCGGAGGCTGGCATTGGGGTTCTTGTCTAATACCGCCATCATATATTGCCCCACAGTCTGTTTGCGGAAATAGAGTTCCTTGCTGCGGTCGCTGATTTTACCCAGATAACCACTTGTGCCGTTGATTTGTCCGTTTAGTTCGGAAACTACAGCCGAAACGACCTCAATGGGCAGTTGTTGGGCCAATCCCTCAACGCGCCACTGAAGCAGTTGCTTACGGGCCTCATCGCGCTTCAGTTCAGGAGAAAAAATCTTGTAGCGGGCAATGAAAATCTTGTTGGTGTTCGTCTTGCTCTTGCCTTGCAAGACCTTCCAGAAGTCATCGGTAAGCACTTCGGGATAGAAAGGTTTTTGCATATCCCATATCCGTTGCAACTCGGCTTGGAGGTCTGATTGGTAATATTCAGGAAGATATTTCTTACCCTGTTCGATAAGTGAAAGCGAATGCTGACCAGGGGTTAGTCCTTCTTCGTAGAGCTTCTTTGCAACCTCCATTCCATCTACAAGGTTGCCTTCATCTTCTCCTTTTGCTTTGCGATTGCTCTTGTATCCTCGTTTCTTATTTATCATAACGAGCACGCGTGCCAACTCTTCAAGCGTAATTTCCTCTGTGGCTGCTTTAGCCCGAAGGCGATAGGTTTCAAAAGTTGTACGATTGCCATTTTCATACAAGATACTGTCATCGTTGATGATGCCTGCCTCTTTAAGTTTCCGAATGAGTTCGGCGCGGCGCAGTTTGTAGCGTTGCAGGTTTCGACGCATGCCACGCTTCAACGTTCGCTCCGCATTGGTTGTGATGGATTTACCTTTTTCAAAGTTACTTTGTTCATCAACTGTCAATGGATTTACTCTAACTCCTAATTTTATGATGGAAGATTTTTCTTCATCTGTCTCTGCTTCGTTGACCAGTGCCCAGCCTATACTACTAACTCCTAAATCGAGTCCTAAAATACGTTTCATAATACTAAATTTAAGCGTTTTGTGGGACAAATTTAAGGAAATGTCACAATTTCTACAAAGAATACTTGGATTATTTTAATAATCTTCCTAACTTTGCAGTACTAATTTTTAGCAAATCACAATAAGGATTATTCCGTTGTGAAAACATTAGGTTCTGCCCTCGGCCTTAAGCGGGGGCATTTTTGTTTTATTGGTTTGGGGGTGCTCTATACCCCCATATCAGTTATGCCAATTGTCCTCGCTCCAGCCAAAGTTTTTTTCTTTGTATTAACTGATTTTTAGTTAAAAACTTGTCGTTGGCACTTAACATTTCTCATCGGTGTGCGTTATAGTAGTGTATGACGACCGCACGATACGAAGAGATAGCCACATCGATGCGTGTCCGACTCAAGGAGGTGGGGCACACATTCTTTCGCGACGAAGACCGTGGCGAGGACGTAGCGCAGGAGGTGCTGATGCGCCTGTGGCTGATGCGTGACCGATTTGATGATACGGACGTGACGGAGGCACTGCTTGTGAGGATGGCTAAGAACGTGTGCGTCAGTCTGTGGCGTCGGCGTTCACCCATAACCGAGGCGATGAATGATGCGCTACCTGCCTTCACCGACTTGCAACCACTGGAGGAGGACGAGAGCATGGTGGCCTTGCAGGAAGCCATTCGGGAACTGCAGCCCAACGAGCAGCGGCTGTTCCGCATGAGGCATGAGATGGACATGGACATCAGTCAGATTGCTTCGGTCACGGACATACTGCCTCGCTCGGTGAGTGCCATCGTGAGCGGAGCACGACATAAGATTATAGAAAGACTAAAGAAAGGAGGTCTGTTATGAATAATATCGAAGAGCAGCGTTTCGACCAGCTTATGGCAAGGAGACAGGTGCACCTTCCACGGCCCGACATTGATGCATGGCTGGCGGAGGATGAGACGGAGACTTACGACCGCATCGTGGGGATGCGCACGCACCGCCGGCGTATTGCTTACTGGGCATCAGCGGCGGCCGTACTGGTCGTGGGGTGGCTCGTGTTCTTTGGTTATAATGGGCAGAATGGGCATGATGAAGGCTTTGCCAACGAAAGTGCGTTAGCGCAGGAGACAAAGGAAACATTGCTCCCCGCCCCTTTGAAGGGAGGGGTTGAGGGTGGGGTAGTCAAGGGGACTGCCCCTGCATCCTCAGACACCGAGTCTCGTTCTTACCCCACCCCTTCCCTCAAAGGGGCGGGGAGTATCCTTCCCGACACCTTGGGCGATACCGTCTGGCAGAAGGAGGAGAATATGCTGCTGGCCCTGGAGATGCTGGAGGACTGCGAAGCGGCCATCCAAAGAGGCGAGCGCATGGTTCGCAACGACATCATCGAGGCCACCTACCGTGCCACACCCCAGTCGCCCCATGCCATCCTTGTATGCAACGAGGCAGGAGAAAGTGAAGTGATAGAACAGCCCATAACCATAGAAATATAGTCATTTACCGTTTACACTAAATACACATAACTATGAAATCAAGAAATCTTTTCCTCATCGCCCTGGCCCTGCAGACCATCCCATTGGTCGCCGTGGCACAGGAGCAAATCAAGAAGCAGTTTGAGAAAATCGACAACTACAAAGGGATAACCCGCATCAGCGAAAGCAAAGGCTGGACGACAGACTCCTTGGGACTCACCACGGGAAGTCGCGTCGTCATACTTCGGGCGGGCGAGGAGTACTTCGGTGACTTCGACAAACTGAAGGATGCCTTCGACAACGATGGCAGTCGGGCCTCGATGTGCTATTCCTACATCGCTGACCACTTCACGGATGGAGAAAACAGCGTCCCGCGCAAGCAGTGGTCTGTTACGAGGGAAGGTGCCGACCCCGTCATCGTGGGGGCCATGAAGAACAGCACTTACCTCATTGCCACCTTCGACGACGCGGAGCATCCCGGCTATCGTAGGTGCTATGCTGCCGAATGGAGCGAAATGGACGACCCCGACCCTCGTCAGCTCCAACTCACCTACGTCTATGGACGTAAGCCTACGCCACAGACCACCATCAGCAGGACTATTCGCTACAGTGCCACGCCTGACTGGCCCGAACTGGGAAAGAGCCTGCTTGACCTGCACATCAGCCCCGACAGCCTGCAGAAGTTTCAGGAAGAGTGGTGCATAACAACCGACAGCCTGGTTGGCATGCCCCTGGAACAACTGCATAAATACTTCCCCAATAGCCGTCCGCAGGACATCCCCATGAAGGACGGAGACACGAAGGAGTGGATGCGCCAGGCCATGAACCGTGTGAAGCATCTCTCGGCCAGCGACTGGCACCGCTTCTTCGGTATCATGACGCAGAACATGATAGAGCGTGCCAAGAAGCAAAGTACGGAGGACATGGTGGTAGCCGCCAACCTGGTGCTCGACCTCTGCAAGAATGCCGACCAACTGGACGACGACGAGCGTGCCCTTGCTGCCCGTCGCCTGCAGCAGATGAACGCCTCTGGCATTATCGAGGATGCCTACGTTCGCGACCTCCTGCAACTCGGTTACAAGAAATTGCTGAGAAAGTAAGACTTAGGTTTTAGTTTGTAAATTTGTTTTGGGGTCCCCATAGCCTGTGAAGGTCGTGGGGACATTGGTGGAGCCGCTACCCAGCCCATCAGATGAAGGCTCAATTGAAATCATTCGGGCTATTGGCCGGGATGTTTGGTGTAGTTCTTGTTTGGGCACAAAGTCAACTGTTCTTTTTGTAGCTCTGCACAGCCCAGCACCCCATCAGTGTACCGATGCCCGCAAGGGCTAAGACCTGGTGGGCAGTTTCGTGCAGCCCACCACCACGGATGAAGACGGTGCGGATGGCATCAATGAAGTAGTGCATGGGGTTGACGTAGGTGGTAAGATAGGCCCACTGGGGCATGGAGCGCGTGGGGGTGAAAAGTCCCGAAAGCAGCATGATGCTCACCACAAAGAACCACATCACGAACATGGCCTGCTGCATGGTGTCGGAGTAGTTGGACACGATGAGTCCGAAAGAAGAGAAGAATAGCGCCAGCAGCATAGCAAGCACGTAGATGAGCCACACGGGACCAGCAGGTGTGATGCCATAAACGAACCACGCCAACAACAAGCACACGGTGATGACAAACAGCGCAATGAGCCAGTAAGGGATAAGTTTGGCGAGGATGAACGACCACTTGGAAACGGGCGTAACGTTGATCTGTTCGATGGTGCCTGCCTCTTTCTCGCCAACGATGTTGAGTGTGGGCAGGAAGCCCGTCATCAGCATCATCACAATGGCAAAGAGGGCGGGAATCATGAAGAGCTTGTAGTCTTGGCCTTTGTTGTATAAGGTGAGAGGCGTGATGTTTGATGTTTGATGTTTGACGTTTGAGGTGACTATCTGACTCAGATAGGCGCTACCCATTGAGCCTTTGGTGCCGTTGACGGCATTGGCTGCGATGAGATACTTGCCATCGCGAATCTCGAGGATGACGTCTGCCTTACCCTTCTCAATATCCTTCATCGCCTCGGCATAAGTAGCCTTCTGTCCACCGAAAATAAAGTAGTTGGAGGCAGCAATCTGCTGTATCAATCGCTGCGACTCCACGGTATGGTCTATGTCCACCACATCTACTACAACATTCTTCACCTCCATCTGCATCACCCACGGCATGATGCACATGATGACGATGGGAAATATGACTATGAGCCTTGGCAGGAACGCATTGCGACGTATCTGCAGGAACTCTTTCTTTATGAGATACTTGAGCATAATTGAGAATTAAGAGTTATTACTCTAGTCTTACGTTAAACTTCTTCAGCGCAACGGCCAGCAACACCACAGTCATACCAGCCATTACAGCCACTTCACGTGCCACGGCATCGATACCCACGCCCATAATCATCAGCTTGCGCATAGCCTCGATATAGTAACGTGGTGGCACTATAGCAGCCAACCATTGCAACGCTTGCGGCATCGATTCTACAGGAAATATCATACCCGATAGCATCACCACAGGCATCAACAGTACCATTGCCGACATCAGCAGCGCCACAAGCTGCGTTTGTGCTATGTTGGAGATGAGCAGTCCTAACGAGAGTGCCAACAGAATATAGAGGGTACTCACGGCTAATATCCAAAACAGCGAACCGGCCACGGGTACTCCCAGCACGAAACGCGCCATCAGGAGGATGGTGATGAGGATACCGAAGGCCAACACCAGATATGGCACTGCCTTAGCAATGATAACCATCAGGGGCTTAACAGGTGATACTAACAGCACCTCCATCGTACCTTTCTCCTTTTCGCGGACAATCGATATCGAGGTCATCATAGCACAGATGAGCATCAGTAGCATACCCATGATGGCTGGCACGAAGTTGTAGGCGGAACGCATCTGGGGATTGTATAAGAGGTGAGAGGTAAGAGGTGAGAGGTGAGAGTTGGATGATGCTATGGTTTGCTGGGCATAGTTGGTCCATTGCTGAGCCATATTGGGATCGCTGCCATCAACCATAATCTGCATGCCATGATTCTGTGTAAACACCAAGGCCATATCGGCCTTCTGACTACGGATAAGTCTCTCAGCCTTCTGAGGGGTGTTCACCGTCTGCGTGATGATAAAGTATTCCGATTGTGCCAGTCGTTCCACAACCTGCTGTGTACGGGGCGACATCTCGGAGGTGACCACCACCGTGCGCACATTCTTCACATCGGTGGTAATGGCAAAACCGAAGAGCAGCATCATCACCACAGGCATACCGAAGAGTATCAGCATCGTACGCTTGTCGCGCAGGATGTGCTTGGTTTCCTTTATTACAAATGCTATAAACTGTTTCATTTCTCTAAACACTAAACTCTAAACGCTCAACTGTCACTACGTGTGGCCTGGCGGGCCAGATAGGTAAACACATGGTCCATATCGGGTTGGTTAAGACGCTGCTTCAGTTCATCGGGTGTGCCGAGGGCGCTGATTTTGCCGTCCACCATGATAGAGATACGGTCACAATATTCTGCCTCGTCCATATAGTGTGTGGTTACAAAGACGGTGATGCCACGATGGGCTGCATCGTAGATGAGTTCCCAGAACTGGCGACGCGTAGCGGGATCTACGCCACCCGTGGGTTCATCGAGGAATACCACACCTGGGTCATGGAATATCGATACTGAGAAGGCAAGCTTCTGCTTCCAACCTAATGGTAAAGAACCCACCAAATCGTCCTTGTGGTCTTCAAACTTCAACTGTTTCAGGACCTCGTTCATCTTGCGCTCCACCTCGTCGGGTTTCATTTCATAGATACCTGCAAAGAGTTGAATATTCTCGGCCACAGTAAGGTCTTCATAAAGCGAGAAACGTTGCGACATATAGCCAATGTGCTTCTTTATCTGCTCATACTCCGTGCGGATGTCGAAACCTACTACCCTACCCGTTCCACTGGTGGGCTGATTCAGGCCTGTCAGCATGTGCATCGCTGTCGTCTTGCCAGCACCATTAGCACCTAAGAATCCAAATATCTCGCCTTTCTTAACGCTAAATGAGATGTCGTCAACGGCATGAAACGAGCCAAAGGCTTTTACCAGATGCTCCACTTCGATGACATTCTCACTTGAACCTTGAACCTTGAACCTTGAACCATCCTCTATTCCTGGAGGATTAAAGATACTGGCAAACTGAGTGAGGATATCATCTGGAGTGCCAATGCCGCGTACCTTTCCTTGGTCCAGAAAAGCGACGCGCTCACAACAACGCACCTCATCGAGATAAGGCGTTGAAGCCACAATAGTGATACCACTTTCCTTCAGCGACAGTAGCATCTCCCACAACTCCTTACGGCTCACGGGATCAACACCCGTAGTGGGCTCGTCAAGGAAGAGCACGCTGGGTTGGTGTACCAATGCACACGAGAGGGCAAGTTTCTGTTTCATGCCGCCAGAGAGGGCACCTGCCTTGCGGTCTTTAAAGCGTTCTATCTGCGAGTATATGGCCTTGATAGTATCGTAACCTTCATCAACGGTGGTGCCGAAAAGGGTGGCAAAGAAATGTAGGTTCTCCTCGATGGTAAGGTCTTGATAGAGGGAGAACTTGCCTGGCATATACCCAACCCTGCTACGCACCTCACGCATCTGCTTTACCACATCGTAGCCATCTACTGCCGCCGTGCCTGCATCGGGCAACAGCAGCGAACAGAGGATACGGAACATCGATGTCTTGCCAGCGCCATCGGGGCCAATCAGTCCGAAGACCTCACCCTTGCTGACAGAGAACGACACATCGCTGAGTGCCTGAATTGGAGCCTCACCCCCAGCCCCTCTCCAAAGGGCGAGGGGAGTTGTTGCTTCTTTACCGTAGCTTTTGCTGACGTTTTTAACAATGATTGCTTCATTCATCGCTATCTATTTTCGAAGGAATTGTCTATTTACTCCCCTCGCCCTTTGGAGAGGGGTCGGGGGTGAGGCCCTTCACTTCCCCATACAAGATCGGAAGAGCACACGTC
>ERZ842401.2936-NODE-2936-length-21865-cov-11.160981_pt1 | contig 21865 bp, 16 predicted proteins | sample MGYA00521270_ERZ842401 | MGnify/ENA primary metagenome ERZ842401 (study PRJEB31892, sample SAMEA3878208) | bioreactor metagenome | biome: Moose rumen | place: Sweden | collected 2011-10 | study: EMG produced TPA metagenomics assembly of the PRJEB12797 data set...
TTTACTTCAACTGCTTGAGGCACAGCTTGAGCGATAGACGATTTACTCTCAGCAGCATCATCAATCCGAGTAATAACCGTGTTACTGCTACTTTTAGAAATCCGGTCCCATGTAGCTTTAGGGTCGATAGTAGCCCATTGATTTGGTACGTTGACACTACTCAACTTTTCACATGCAGCAAAAGCGCCTTCCTCTATCATGGTAACACTGTATGGAATGCTAACTGAGGTAAGATTCTTACAGTTTGAAAAGACGCTCTTCTCTATTTTTGTAACGCCAGAAGGAATCACTACTGATACTAAACTTTCGCAGTAGCAAAAAGCAGAACTACCGATGGTTTTTACGCTCTTGGGAATAGTAATAGAGGTTAGGCTTTTACAGCCAAAAAATGCCCCAGAACCGATGGAAGTTACGCCATTGGGGATATTTATAGATGTTAGGCTTGAACACATAGAAAAGTCTTTACTTGAAATAATTTTTAAACTTTTAGGAAGAGTGACAGAAGTGAGGTTTCCACATCTATCAAAAGCATACGACGAAATGCTTGTTATACCCTCTTCTATAATAAGTGTTTGTATGTCGCCCCTAAAGGAATTCCATGGTTCTTTATGAAAAGAATATTGTTTCATTGGACCACTTCCAGAAAGAGTGAGCGTGCGGGTTGCCGTCACATAAGTCCACCGGATATCATCACCACACTTACCCTTTTTGTCTGCCTGCGCTACCATCGGTAGTATCACAAGCAGTAATAATGTCAGTTGTTTCTTCATTGTAGTATCAATTGATAATATCAAACATGTAAAAAACAATAAACTACAGCTACTCACCTGTTAGTTTGGCCAAATTTTCTTTTGCCTTCTTATTTCCCTTTGCCGCAGCCTGCCTATACCAATAAATGGCCTTCTCTGTATCTTTCAACACACCTAAACCACGCTCATAACATATACCAGTTCTTACCTGGCCATAGGCAGAACCGTTTTCTGCAGCCTTTTCATACCAGTAGGCAGCCTGTGTAATATTCTTATCAACACCCTTACCCTCTAAGAAGAAGTCTGCTATATTCTCTTGTGCACGTCTATCGCCCAATTCTGCTGCTTTCTGATACCAATAAGCTGCTTGTTTAAAGTCTTGACTGACACCTAGTCCGTTAACATAGCAAACAGCCAGATTAACTTGAGCAATGGTATTGTTCTGCTCTGCCGCTTTCCCATACCAATGGCAAGCCTGTGTCAAATCCTTCTCAACACCCTGACCATAATGATAACAATAGCCCAAACTAAATTGAGCTGTGCTATATCCCTGTTCGGCAGCCTTCCGAAACCAATAAACAGCCTTAGTATTGTCATTGACCACACCTAAGCCGCGAGCATAGAAGACACCTAGGTCACACTGAGCCTTAGCCAAGCCTTGATTGGCGGATTTCGAGTACCATTCGAAGGCTTTGTTCAAGTCTTTCTCGACCCCTTTTCCTCCCCGTTCGTAACAACGGCCCACTTGGTATTGTGCTTCTGCGTCACCTTTCTTAGCAGCCTTAATATATTGGTCATATGTTGTCTGCCCCATAACAAGGAGCGGCATAATTAGCAGAATTGTGAAAAAAATGGTGCGATTCATGGACTTAGTTTGCTCTCTTAAATGTAACAATAACATACCTATCTCCTAACAGTGATGACTGAATTACCAATTTACTATCCGTCAATTCGAGAATAGTATTGGACGCACTCAAAGAAGAGAAAGAACTCAGAAACATTACCAATACCAATACGGTCACCATAGAAAAAGCTGTTTTAATGTTTGTCTTCATATCTAGTAATTTTTAAGTTAATAGTCCATTTATTGTGCAAAGATAGCATTTTTTCCTAAAAGGACAAAACTCTATTCTTCCGACATGTCTTCATCCAAGCGTTTCTCCCATAGGTAGCGCTTGGTCTCTTTTGCTACCACACCGCTTAACAGCAACAGGGCTATCAGGTTAGGAATAGCCATCAGCGCATTCATACAGTCGGCAATATTCCAGATCATGTCGAGATTGATGATGCTACCAAAGAACAGCATGACAATATAAAGAATGCGATAGAAGCGATTGGACTTGCGCCGTTCTATGTAGTTGACAGCACTCTCGCCATAGTAGCTCCAGCCAAGAATAGTGCTAAAGGCAAAGGTCAAGATACCGAATGTCAACAGTGGAGCACCGAGAATGGGAATCTTTGAAAACGCTGCCTTGGTAAGTGCTGCCCCGTCAGCATAAGAGATGTCAGGATAGGCGATGATGCTCGACACGAGCACCAATCCTGTCAAGGCGCATATAATGACGGTATCCCAGAATGTGCCGGTACTGGAGACCAGCGCCTGGCGCACGGGATTACGGGTCTGGGCAGCAGCAGCCACAATGGGAGCTGAACCCATACCGCTCTCGTTACTGAACAAACCACGCGCTATACCATAGCGGGCTGCCATCATAACGGTAGCACCAACGAAGCCGCCACCGGCAGCCTCCGGATTGAATGCAGCATGGACAATGAGTTTCAAGGCTGGCCAAACGTAAGGTGCGTTCATGCAGAGGATGACAACACAACCCAACACATAAAGCACTGCCATAAAAGGTACTAATATGGTACACACGCGCGAGATGGCTTTGACACCACCCAAGATAACCGATGCCGTCAAGATACAGACCAACAAGCCTACTCCCCACTCGGGTACGCCAAAGGTCTCGTGCGCCAATAAGGCTATGGAGTTGGCCTGTACGGTACAGCCGATGCCAAACGATGCTAAGGCAGTAAAGACGGCAAAGAGTACGGCAAGCCACTTCAGACCAAGACCGCGCTCCAAGGCGTACATCGGTCCACCATAATAGTGGCCTTCAGGGCTCTTTACACGATACTTGACGGCCAATAAGCCCTCGGCATATTTGGTGGACATGCCAAAGATTCCGGTCAGCCAGCACCACAGCACGGAACCGGGACCTCCCAGCGCAACGGCTGTTGCCACACCTACGATGTTGCCTGTACCAATAGTGGCAGCCAGCGCCGTTGCCAGTGCCCCAAACTGACTGACTTCACCGGTGGCACCCTTATCTTTCTGAAGTGACAGGCGAATGCCCGTCAACAGTTTTCGCTGAGGAATTCTCAACCGGAAAGTCAGGAAGACATGTGTCCCCAAGAGCAGGATAATCATGGGCCAACCCCACAGGAATTCGCTCAGCAGCGAGAAAAATCCACTTATTGTTTCCATCGTAGTTTAGTCTTTAAAATATAAAAAGGTGGGGGAACACGTGCGCCCCCACCCTTCAACTATAGAAATTACTCCTCACCAAGGAGAATCTTCATCATCTCGACAGCAGCCTTGGCAACAGAGGTGCCAGGACCGAAGATTGCTGCCACACCAGCCTGATAGAGGAAGTCATAGTCCTGAGCAGGAATAACACCGCCGGCAATCACCATGATGTCCTCGCGTCCGAGTTTCTTCAGTTCTTCTATCAACTGTGGGATGAGGGTCTTATGACCGGCAGCCAATGAAGAGGCACCAACCACATGGACATCGTTTTCGACAGCCTCGCGAGCAGCCTCAGCAGGTGTCTGGAACAAGGGTCCCATATCCACATCGAAACCGCAGTCGGCATAACCTGTTGCCACTACTTTCGCACCACGGTCATGACCGTCCTGACCCATCTTGGCAATGAAGATGCGGGGGCGACGGCCCTCCTTCTTGGCAAACTCGTCTGTCAGCTTGCAAGCCAACTCGAAGTCGCTGTCATTCTTTGATTCTGAACTATACACGCCTGAAATTGTTCTGATTACTGCTTTATAACGGCCTACGATTTCTTCGCAGGCATCGGAAATCTCACCCAGGGTACAACGCAGCTGAGCGGCCTTGACAGCCAGGTCGAGCAGGTTGTTTTCTGACTTACGTCCTTCCTTGAAGTCGCGTACACAGTCGGTGATAGCCTTGAGGGCAGCCTGACAAGCAGCCTCGTCACGTGTGCTGCGAACCTGCTTGAGACTCTCCTCCTGCTGTTTGCGAACAGCGGTGTTGTCAACCTCAAGGATGTCAATGGGATCTTCGTGCTCAAGACGGTATTTGTTGGTACCGACAATGGTCTGAACACCTGAGTCGATACGCGCCTGAGTGCGGGCTGCAGCCTCCTCGATACGCATCTTGGGCAGTCCCGTTTCAATGGCCTTCGCCATACCGCCAAGCTTCTCAATCTCCTGGATGTGCTCCCATGCCTTGTGAACCAATTCATTGGTAAGTGTCTCCACATAGTAGCTACCGGCCCAAGGGTCTATCTGTTTGCACACCTTGGTTTCGTTCTGGATATAAATCTGGGTATTACGAGCGATACGGGCAGAGAAATCGGTCGGCAGGGCGATAGCCTCATCGAGAGCGTTGGTGTGCAGCGACTGGGTATGACCCAGCACGGCAGCCATAGCCTCGATACAAGTACGACCGACATTGTTGAAGGGGTCCTGCTCGGTAAGCGACCAACCAGAGGTCTGCGAGTGCGTACGCAGTGCCAGTGACTTGGGATTCTTCGCACCAAACGACTTCACTATCTTTGCCCACAGCAGTCGACCTGCACGCATCTTGGCAATTTCCATGAAGTGGTTCATGCCGATAGCCCAGAAGAAACTCAGACGAGGTGCAAAGGCATCGACATCGATACCTGCATTGACACCTGTACGCAGATAGTCCATACCGTCAGCCAGCGTATAAGCCAACTCAATATCGGCAGTAGCACCAGCCTCCTGCATGTGGTAACCCGAGATAGAGATGCTGTTGAACTTCGGCATCTTCTGTGAGGTATATTCGAAGATATCAGCAATGATCTTCATTGAGAATGCTGGCGGATAGATATAGGTGTTGCGCACCATGAACTCCTTCAGAATATCATTCTGGATGGTTCCTGCCATTTCCTCGAGCTTGGCGCCCTGTTCCAGACCTGCCACGATATAGAATGCCAGGATAGGCAACACGGCACCGTTCATGGTCATAGAGACCGACATCTTGTTCAAGGGGATGCCAGAGAACAACACCTTCATGTTCTCCTCGTTACAGATGGACACACCAGCCTTACCCACATCGCCTACCACACGGGCATTGTCAGGGTCGTAGCCACGGTGTGTCGGCAGGTCGAAGGCTACCGAGAGGCCTTTCTGACCAGCAGCCAGGTTACGACGATAGAACGCGTTTGACTCCTCGGCGGTAGAGAATCCGGCATACTGGCGGATAGTCCATGGGCGGAAGGGGTACATCATTGAGTAAGGACCACGCAGATAGGGAGGGATGCCGGCTGCAAAGTCGAGATGCTCCATACCTTCCAAGTCCTCTTTCGTATATACAGGCTGAATGTCAATCTGCTCGGGTGTACGCCACGAAGCAGTAATGCCATTCTGCTGCTGCCACTGCTGACCATTCTTCTGCTGAATGCCAGCATAGATATCAATATCTTTAAAATTCTTGCGTGCCATAATTAGATTCCGAGTTTAGCATTGTACGCACGGAGCGTTTCGAGCTGGTTTGACTTAACATTAATAAAGTTCTCAATGCCGGCGGCCTTGAGGTCTTCCGAACAGGCCGGAGCACCTGCGACAATATACATGGCGCGTCCGTTCAGATACTTGAAGGCGGGGATGGCATATTCTGCATACTCGTCATCACTGGAACAGATGACTACCATGTCGGCTTTCGCCTCAAGGGCAGCATCGACACCCTCTTCGACGGTCTTGAAGCCGAGGTTGTCCATGACCTTATAACCAGCGGCAGCGAGGAAGTTGCAAGAGAACTGTGCACGCGCTTGGCGCATAGCCAGATTGCCTATGGTCAACATGAAGGCGATAGGCTGTTTGGGAGCCTTCTCGGTAGCCAGGCGCAAGGTCTCAAACTCAGAAGCCAGGCGCTGGGCATTCAGCGTGGGGAGCTGAGCCTCTTCTGAAGCAGAAGCCTCACAACAAGCACAAGCGTTCACAGGTTCCTTGCCGTCACTCGTCTCAGTGAAGTTGGGGAACTGGTTTGTGCCCAGGATGAATTCTTTACGCTTGGCGGCATCAGCATGGCGTTTGTCATTCGAAGCATTCACTGCATTCGTAATGTTACCTTTCAGCGCTTCTGCAAGGAAACCGCCAGCCTCTTCGACAGCGAGGAACAGTTTCCAACCTTCTTGTGCAATGGCATCGGTGAGGTGTTCTATGGTATATGAACCTCCGCTGACATCCACGAGTTTGTCGAAATGTGCCTCTTCCTTCAGCAACAGCTGCTGGTTGCGGGCAATACGCTCGGCAAATTCTGTGGGAGTCTCATAGGGCTTGTCGAATGGTGTGACAACAATAGAATCGACATTAGCGATAGCTGCCGACATCGTCTCTGTCTGAGAGCGAAGCAGGTTTACGTAGCTGTCAAACAACGTTTGGTTGTACTCTGATGTATAGGCACAAACATGCATACGGCAAGCGTCATCTTCGACACCGAACTGCTTCACGATTTGAGCCCACAGCAGGCGGGCAGCACGGAACTTGGCTATCTCCATGAAGTAATTCTCGGAGACACCCATATTGAACTTGATACGCGAGGCGGCTTCTGTTGCATTGACGCCTGCTTCAGTCAGCACGTTTAGGTACTCGGCACCCCAAGCCAGGGCATAGCCTAACTCTTGATAGATATAAGCACCAGCATTGTTTAACTGAAGACTGTTAACATTGATGCACTTGTAGCCAGGGAGCTCTTTCAAAGCCTCAACTAAGGGTTTGGCGAACTGCAGCACAGGCGACACATCTTTCCCTTTGGAAAGAATTTTGCCGATGGGGTCATAGTTGATACTACCCTTCAGGTCTGCCAGCGGGTAGTTCTTACTCTTAAAATAGTCGACCAGGATTTCTGCCAGTTCAACGCAATGGCGCTGACAGGTGGTGAAGTTCAACTCGACGCACTGGGGCATGATGCCGTCAAGCAGGGTGTTGATGAATTCTTTGCTGACATCCTTTCCTGCAATCTTGAAGCCCAGAGAGTCAACGCCCTTATTGAGAATGTCGAGCGCTTTCTCGTTGGCAGCCTTCGCATCATCAACCTTGATGTCCTGACGTACATACCACAAGTTATTGTCTTTCTTGTTGCCACGAACGAAGGGGAATTCGCCTGGCAGCGAGTCGACAGCCTTGAGGTCTTTCAAGTCCTCGCGGCGATAGAAGGGTTGCACATTGAACCCCTCATTGGTTCTCCATACGAGTCTTTTCTGGAAGTCAGCCCCTTTCAGGTCCACTTCTATCTTGTCCAACCACTCTTGGGTGGTAGGAGCGGTAAACTCGGTAAAGAGCTTTTCTTTGTTTGCCATAAAAATTTGGATAATGTGTTATTATATAAGTATTTCTTTGTTTTGACTTGCAAAGGTACAAATTATTTCTGAACTGACGAAGAATTTAATAAATATTTCATATTTATGAAAAATAGTTGCACAAAGTTGCACTTAATGTGCCATTTATTTCGTAACTTTGCACCCCAAAAGCGAAATATAGGTATATGGATTCTATTCAATGGTTGAAAGATTTGTTCACAGCAACTGACTCAGTAGCGCACATTGCCCTATTGTATGCCATTGTTATTGCTGTAGGTGTTTATCTGGGGAAAATCAAGATTGGCGGCATCTCTCTCGGTGTCACATTTGTACTGTTCGCAGGCATCGTGGCCGGACACATTGGTTTTACTGCCCCTACCCCAATCCTGACTTTCATACAGGACTTCGGTCTTATCTTGTTTGTTTTCATGATAGGCATGCAGGTAGGTCCAGGTTTCTTTGAGAGCTTCGGCAAGCAGGGCATACGCCTCAACATGTTGGCTACTACTGCCATTGTGCTGAACATTCTGGTAATGTTTATCTGCTATTTCGTCTTTTTCAACACCAGCGACCCTGTAAATCTTCCAATGATGGTAGGTACGCTATATGGTGCGGTGACCAACACGCCTGGTCTCGGTGCCGCCAATGAGGCATTAGGGTCGGTCTTTGGCCAGAACACTCCACAGATTGCGTCTGCCTATGCCTGTGCTTATCCTTTAGGCGTTTTAGGCATTATCGGTGCCACCATCCTCATCAGATACTTCTGTAAGATTCGTCTTGACGAAGAAGAAAAATGGCTGCAAGCCATGGATGAGACCAGCGCAGACAAGAAACCTTACAAGATGCACCTGGAGGTAAGCAACAAATATTTGGAAGGCAAGACGCTGATGCAAGTTCATGACTTCCTGAACAGAGACTTTGTATGTTCGCGCATTCTTCACGATGGTCACGTCTCCATCCCTAACCGTGATACGGTTTTTCATCAGGGCGACCAGTTGTTTATCGTCTGTGCCGAAGCCGACCACGAAGCCATAGTAGCCTTTATCGGTCCGGTCATTAAAGTTGACTGGGACCAGCAAGACCAGCCCATGGTGTCGAAACGTATTCTTGTAACCAACCCCAGCATTAACGGTAAGTCGCTGGCATCAATGCACTTCTCAAGTGTTCATGGTGTCAATGTCACCCGCGTGACCCGTCATGGCATCGACCTCTTTGCTTCTGCAGGCCTCCCCCTGCAAGTCGGCGACCGCATCATGGTGGTAGGTCCGGAAGATGCCGTCGACCGCGTTGCCAACAAGATGGGTAATAGCATACGCCGTCTGAACGCTCCTAACATTGCCACCATTTTTGTGGGAATTATCTTGGGCATCATCTTCGGCTCTCTGCCCATCGCCATTCCTGGTATGCCTGTTCCCATGAAACTGGGTATTGCCGGTGGTCCGCTGATTATCGCTATTCTCATAGGTCGCTATGGATATAAAATTCACTTGGTAACCTACACTTCGACATCAGCCAACATGATGCTACGCGAAATTGGACTGGTGCTGTTCTTAGCTTCCGTAGGTATCAAGGCTGGCGCCCGATTTTTCGAGACCGTCATCGAGGGCGATGGCGTGCTCTTTGTACTGACGGGCTTCCTTATTACTGTTATACCTATTTTAATAATAGGACCAATAGCACGCATATTTTTCAAATTCAATTACTTTACCATCGCAGGTATGATAGCAGGTACATATACCGACCCGCCCGCCTTGGCCTACGCCAACAGCATCTGTTCGAAAGAGGCGCCGGCACTGGGTTATTCGACGGTTTATCCGCTATCGATGTTCCTGCGCATCTTCACGGCCCAGATTGTCGTGTTGTTCTTTTGCGGATGAAATAATAATACACATATAGTAACAAACAAATGAAAAATTTTGAGACTCTTCGAAACCTTTTTCGAAGTATAGTGCGCAATCTGCTGAGTCTGCTCTTGCTTCTCACCGCGCTGCCCGTGATGGCACAAATGGATGCCAGCATTAAGTTGAGCGAGGTGATGACAAGGAACGAGACCAGCATGATTGATGAATACGGAGCTCGGAATGCGTGGGTGGAGATAGCAAACATCTCCCATTCTACGTATAACATCAGAGGCATGTATCTCACCACCGACCGTTCCGTCCTTGACAAGAAGATGAGTGTGCCAGAACGTGTGAAGCGCATGAGCCAGATTCCCAATGGCGACGAGCGTACCTGCCTGTCTGGCCGCCAGTTTATTGTGTTCCAGCTGAACAGCAGTCCTGCTAAAGGTGCCCTGCACCTTTGCGTACCTGTTGACGCTGAAAAGCCAACATGGCTAGCTCTCTACAACGGCAATGCTACCCAACTTATTGACTCCATCACCATACCTGTGCTGAAGTCTGACCAGTCATTTGCCCGCATCACTAACAATGATACTTCTGCCGATTGGGAGATAAAGTCAGCTGACCGTGTCACCCCTGGCATTCAGAACCAGACGGTCGTGAGCGAGTCAAAGGTTGAGAAATTCAAGCGGGAAGACCCTTACGGCATTGGCATGGCTGTTATGGCTATGGGTATTGTCTTCTTCTGTCTGGCTCTCTTATGGATAGTATTCACGCTGTTTGGCATGTTGATGCGCCACATTGATACAGCCAAGAAGGTTGTCAACCAGCAACCCATCAAGCCCATTACTAAGACGGTCGAGAAGACGATGGAGGTAGGTCACCGAACTGGTGTCATCCTTCAGGAAGGTCTTAAGACCAAGGGTATAGACAAAGAAATCTACATGGCTGTCATTGGTATGGCATTAAAGCAATACGAAGACGATGTTCACGATGTAGAATCTGGTGTCATCACCATCAAGCATCACGAGACTGGATGGGATGATGAATATGCCCAGATGACTCATTTCCATGAGCCTGTACTGCCCACCACCCATCAGGGGCAGCACATTCCGACAGGTCCCGAACTTAAATAAATAAGGTAGAACGTAAATAATCAAGGTAAAGATATGAGCAATAAGTATCAATATAAAGTTCAAGGTGTCGACTATGAAGTTGAAATCGAAGAAGTAGAAGGCAATATTGCCAAGGTTAATGTCAACGGCATTCCGTTTGAGGTAGAACTACAGCAGCCTATAAATGCTGCAAAGCATCCCACTATTGTCAAGCCGAAGGTCGAAGCTCCCAAGCCAGTCTCTGCCGCAGCACCCGCCCCGGCAAAGCCACAAGCTGCTGCTACGGCTACTGCAGGCAATGCCCTTAAGGCTCCGCTGCCAGGTACTATCACCAGCATCAATGTGAAGGTCGGCGATGCGGTAAATGTGGGTGATGTTGTCGTAGTGTTGGAGGCCATGAAGATGCAGAACAACATCGAATCGGAATATGCCGGTACGGTTACTGCCATCAATGTCGCCGCCGGTGACTCGGTGATGGAAGGTGCTGTCCTGCTGACCATCGGATAAAGGTAAAAGGGTAAAAAAGTAAAAAGGTAAAAAGGCTATGTGGCAATTTATCGTAGAAAACTTTAATGAGTTCCTGACCTACACCGGTTTTGCCAACGTGACGGCAGGCAACCTCATCATGATAGCAGTAGGAGCTTTCTTTATCTGGCTTGCTATTAAGAAAGACTTCGAGCCGCTGTTGCTCGTCCCCATCGGTCTGGGTATTATCTTAGGTAACATCCCTTTCCGGGCTGATGCAGGACTGGAGATTGGACTTTACGAGGACAACTCGGTACTGAATATCTTCTATCAAGGTGTGCGACAAGGCTGGTATCCGCCATTGATATTCCTTGGCATCGGTGCCATGACAGACTTTTCTGCCTTGTTAGCCAATCCTAAACTGATGCTCATCGGTGCTGCCGCCCAGTTCGGCATCTTCGGTGCCTATATGTTTGCACTGGCACTGGGTTTCGAACCCAACCAGGCTGCTGGCATTGCCATCATTGGTGGTGCCGACGGGCCTACCGCCATCTTCCTCAGTTCCAAGCTATCGCCGAACCTCATGGGAGCAATCGCCGTTTGTGCCTATTCGTATATGGCACTCGTGCCACTCATCCAACCTCCGTTGATGCGTCTGCTTACCACCAAGAAGGAGCGTCTCATCAGAATGAAGCCTGCCCGTCAGGTCTCACAGACTGAACGCATCCTCTTCCCCATTGTCGGTCTGCTGCTCACCACATTCATCGTGCCGTCAGGTCTTCCGCTCCTCGGTATGTTGTTCTTCGGTAACCTGCTGAAGGAGTCGGGCAAGACATCCCGTCTGGCTAAGACGGCTGGAGCCGCCTTGAACGACATCGTGGTGATGTTGCTGGGTCTGACGGTAGGCTGTTCCACCCAGGCTTCTGAGTTCTTGACTATCAACACCATTTATATCTTTGCCATTGGCGCTGGTGCCTTCATCATCGCCACCATGAGCGGTGTGCTCTTTGTCAAACTGATGAATGTGTTCCTGCCTAAGGACAAGAAGTTAAACCCGCTGATTGGCAATGCCGGTGTCAGTGCTGTACCTATGGCTGCCCGTATCTCCAACAACTTGGGACAGGAGTACGACCGCCACAACTTCCTGCTCATGCATGCCATGGGACCCAATGTGGCTGGAGTCATCGGTTCCGCCGTTGCTGCCGGTGCCCTCTTAGGCTTTTTGTCATAGAGCAAGAGTCTGTCAAAAGAAATAAAAAACCAAAGAAATTTCCATTTTCCTTTGGTTTTTTATTTTCTTCTTTGTACCTTTGCATCTGATTTTTGAAAACAGGGGCGTAGCCCAGTTGGTTTAGAGCGCTTCAGTCACATTGAAGAGGTCCCCGGTTCGAGCCCGGGCGTCCCTACTGGCATAACGAAAAGGGAACCATTTGCAGGTTCCCTTTCTTATTTCATAATAGCGCGTTGAAAGCTGTTACAAGAACAAGGAATACTCCTTGACAGTCCACGCCAACCCACTGGCTCCCAAGACATCACGCTCGTGATTGTCAAGCGTAGAAACCAGAATTTTTACTTTATTCTTCGTGTTGTGGAAGACATGAGACTCGAAAGACTCTTCAATAAATGGTGCCAACCACTTGTACACCTGTGTCTGCTCGCCCGTAAGGATAATGGCTTCTGGATTTACAAGTGAAGCATAATTGGCAAGTCCGATGCCCAGCATATCCCCCGTATAGCGGAAAACCTCTACTGCCAACTCGTCGCCTTTATCACAACACTCGCCAATGGCGATGGGTGTCAACTCCTGAATGTCACGCATAAGACTGGGGCGGTCGCTGCCTTCCAGCAACTCATGGGCGGTTTTGATAATTCCGCGTGAAGAGACATACTCTTCCAGACAACCTTTCCGCCCACACTTACACTGTCGCCCGTTAGGAACGACACAACAGTGTCCAATCTCGCCTGCGAAGCCGCGATTACCCAAATGGGCACGCCCTTTGGAGAAGAAGCAACTGCCTACGCCACCATGCCCCAGTGAGATAGCGATAAAATACTCCATGCCGTGGGCTGCTCCAAACATATATTCACCCAAAGCGGAAGCATGCGCATCATTGCCGACAGCCACTGCCAGCCCTATACGGTCGCGGAGCAAGGCAGCCATGGGTATCACACCATTCCAAGGAAGGTTCACGGCATGCTCAATACTACCTGTCAGGTAGTTGGCACTGGGTGCCGACACGCCGACGGAACGAATCGTTTCATAGCCGCCATTGTTCTGGGCAAGCATCACGATACGCTCGGAGAGTGCCTCAACAAAGGAACCCACCTCAGGAAAGTCTGAAGTTATCAGGCTGTCGCGAGCCAACACATCGCCGCGCAGGTTCACCAGTGCGATGGTGGTAACATGCGTCCCGATATCGACTCCTATTACTTTTGTCTTTACTGTTGCATTCATAGTTATTGGTATGTTATGGAGCCTTTCTACTTAAACAGGGAGTACTCCTTTACTTCCCATGCCAATACGCTGGCACCAAGTATGTTACGTATGTGGTCGTCCATTGTGGAGACAATCAATTTCACATGATTCTCTATGTTATGGAAAACATGTGCTTCAAATGATTCATTGACCGGATCTATCAGCCATTTGCCGGCTTTGGAACCTGCACCTGTAAGGATTATGGCCTCGGGGTCAACTAGTGATGCAAAGTTAGCCAATCCGATGCCTAATATCTCTCCGGTACGGCGGTAAGTCTCTATGGAGAGTTCATCACCTTGTTCGCAAAAGGCTTGAATGGTCTCATAGCTCAGTTTCTCTGCCTCTCTCATGAGGCTCGGCTTATCGCTTTCTGCCATCAGCTCTTGGGCTGTACGAATGATTCCCTTCTCAGCACAATAGGCCTCGAGACATCCGTTATTGCCACAACCGCATTCGCGACCGTTATGCTCCATACAGGTGTGCCCAAGCTCTCCGGCAAAACCGTCAACACCGAGGTGAACCAGTCCGTTACTGAAGAAGCAACTGCCTACCCCGCTGCCAAGAGAAACGGTGATGAAGTTCTGAAGACCATGGGCTGCTCCGAAAGCGTGCTCGCCTAATGCCGTCACATAGGCGTTGTTTGCCAGCGCGACAGCCAATCCCAAGCGGTCACGTAACATTGCTGCCAACGGAATGACACCTTTCCAAGGCATGTTGGGAGAGTTGACAATACTGCCTGTGGGATTGTTGCCACTGGGTGCTGAAAGACCTACTGACCGAATACTCTCGTAACCGCCATGCTGTTCAACCAAAGCCAGGATGCGCTCGCTCAGCACGGAGACATAGTCGCCAATGAAAGGATAATCAATAGAGGGGAAATCATCTGTAGCAATGATGTTTCCTCGGAGGTCAACAATAGCAATGGTAGTCTTTTTTAATTTGATGTCGACTCCCACTACCTGTTTCTTCATTACTTCTTGTATCATAGAAGGATAGTTTTAGAGAGGGCAAATTTATAAAATAATCTCTATTCCTCCAAATTTTCGTCTAACAAATTTACAAATATTTAAATAATTCTCTTCTTTACATGGGTAATTCAAAAATATTTCGTACTTTTGCAGCGTAATATGAATATTTGTAAATACTGATATGAATGTTTTAGAACTTAGTGAACAAGAGATAGGCAGAAGGGAGAGTCTGCAGCAGTTGCGCCAGATGGGTATCAACCCCTACCCCGCAGCAGAATTTCCTACCAATGCTTTCTCCACAGAAATTGTAGAGAGTTTTCAGGATGATGCCGAGCCCCGTCAGGTAAGCATTGCGGGACGTATGATGAGCCGCCGCGTAATGGGTAAGGCCGCTTTTGCAGAATTGCAGGACTCCAAAGGCCGTATTCAGGTGTATATCACCCGTGACGACCTATGTCCTGGTGAGAATAAGGACCTCTATAATGTGGTCTTTAAGAAGTTGCTTGACATTGGTGACTTCATCGGCATTAAAGGTTTCGTCTTCCGCACACAGACGGGCGAAATCAGCGTTCACTGCCAAGAAATGACTCTTTTGTCAAAGTCTTTGAAGCCACTGCCTATCGTAAAATACAAGGATGGCGTCGCTTACGACAAGTTCGATGACCCTGAGTTGCGCTACCGCCAGCGGTATGTCGACCTGGTTGTCAACGACGGTGTGAAAGACACCTTCCTCAAGCGTGCCACCATCATCCGTACCCTGCGCCGTATATTAGACGATGCCGGCTACACCGAGGTAGACACTCCTATCCTGCAGAATATTGCAGGTGGCGCTTCTGCCCGTCCCTTCATCACCCACTTCAATGCACTCAATCAGGATATGTATATGCGTATCGCTACCGAGCTTTACCTGAAGCGTCTGATTGTCGGAGGCTTTGAGGGTGTTTATGAGATGGGCAAGAACTTCCGCAACGAGGGTATGGACAAGACCCACAACCCGGAATTCACCTGCATGGAGCTCTATGTAAGCTATAAAGACCTGCTGTGGGGTATGACCTTCACTGAGAATATGCTGGAGCAGATTTGTACTGCTGTCAACGGGAAACCGGAAGTCGAAATTGACGGTAACATCATCTCGTTCAAGGCTCCATTCCGCCGACTGCCTATCCTCGATGCCATCAAAGAGAAGACTGGCTTCGACTGCGACGGCAAGAGCGAGGACGAAATCCGCCAGTTCTGCTTGTCTAAAGGCATGGATGTTGACGAGACCATGGGTAAGGGTAAACTTATTGACGAGCTCTTCGGCGAGTTCTGCGAGGGTTCCTTCATCCAGCCGACCTTTATCACCGATTATCCCGTTGAGATGTCTCCCCTGACCAAGAGGCACCGTTCTAAGCCTGGTCTCACCGAGCGCTTCGAACTGATGATAAACGGAAAGGAACTTGCCAATGCCTATTCGGAGCTCAACGACCCCATTGACCAGGAGGAGCGTTTCATTGAACAGATGAAATTAGCCGACAAAGGTGATGACGAGGCAATGATTATAGACCACGACTTCCTGCGCGCGCTGCAGTATGGCATGCCGCCAACCTTCGGTATCGGTATAGGCATCGACCGTCTGGTGATGCTGCTTACCGGGAAATTCGCCATCGGCGAGGTCATGCTCTTCCCGCAGATGAAGCCTGAGAAGAAAATACCGCAGTCTACTCCTGCAGAATGGGCTGCGATAGGTGTTGCTGAGGAATGGGTGCCTGTTCTGCGCAAGGCTGGATTCAACATGATTCAGAATATTGCCACAGAGAAAGCACAAGGCTTGCAACAGAAGATTGGCGACATTGTCAAGAAGTACAAGCTCGACATGCAGAAGCCCTCGGTTGATGACATTGCACAGTGGATTGAAAAGGCACAAGCCTAATAACCAGAGAAACGGATGTACGACTGCGGTAGAATAGCCATTATAGGTGGAGGGTCGTGGGCTACGGCCATTGCCAAGATAGTGGTGGGACACACTCACCACATCGGGTGGTATATGCGCCGCGATGACCGTATCGATGACTTCAGGCGGTTGGGGCACAACCCTGCTTATCTGATGAGCGTCCATTTCAATGTGGACGAAATCAATTTCTCCAGTGACCTCAACAAGATAGCACAAGAGTACGACACGCTGGTCTTCGTCACTCCCTCACCCTACCTGAAGGGACATCTTAAGAAACTCAAAGTCCGGTTGCGCGACAAATTCATCATCACCGCCATCAAGGGTATTGTTCCCGACGAGAACCTCGTCTGTTCGGAATACTTCCATCAGGTCTACGACGTGCCTTACGAGAACTTGGCATGCATCGGAGGACCCTCGCATGCTGAAGAGGTAGCGCTGGAGCGCCTGAGTTACCTGACCATTGGATGTGCCGACCGTGATAAAGCGCAGGCTTTTGCCACTGTCATGGCAAGCGACTATATCAAGACCAAGACTTCGACCGATGTCATCGGCATAGAATATTCCAGCGTGCTGAAAAACGTCTATGCCATTGCTGCAGGTATCTGCAACGGCTTGAAGTTCGGCGACAACTTCCAAGCTGTCCTGATGGCGAATGCCGTTCAGGAGATGTCGCGCTTCCTGCAGGTTGTCCACCCCATTGAACGCAACATTGTTGACAGCTGCTATTTAGGCGACCTGCTGGTGACGGGCTACAGCAACTTCTCGCGCAACCGCACCTTCGGTACCATGATAGGAAAAGGATATAGCGTCAAGTCGGCACAGATAGAAATGGAAATGATAGCCGAGGGTTATTTCGGCACGAAGTGCATGAAGGAAATCAACCGTCACTGCCACGTCAACATGCCTATCCTCGATGCCGTCTATAACATACTGTACGAGCGTATTAGCCCACAGATAGAAATCAAGCTGTTGACCGACAGCTTCCGCTAAAGCGAGCGAAGCGAGCAGAGCGAGCAGAGCGAGCAGAGCCCCGTGCTCATCGGTTTACCCGATGAGAGTAGAAAGATAAAAATTAACACACATGAAGAGAACATTATTGATGACATTGATGCTGGTGTTCACACTGGGCTTGATGGCTCAGAACACAGCACCGCAGGCCGGACAAGGTAAGAAACCGGCACAGATTAAGTTCGACAAGACGACGCACGACTTCGGAGACTTCTCCGAGAAGAATCCCGTCCAGACTTACAATTTCACCTTTACCAATATCGGTGACGAGCCGCTGGTTATCAACCAGGCTCTGGCAGCTTGTGGATGTACCGTTCCGAAGTACACCAAAGAACCAATTCTGCCAGGCGAAAAGGGTGAAATCAAGGTTACGTATAACGGCGAGGGACAGTGGCCCGGACATATCAGAAAGTCGGTCACCGTGTACTGCAATGGCGAGGTACCGATGACGCGACTCTATATTACCGGCAATCTGAAGAAAGCCGAATAGCAATCACCAGCTATAGCTTAATCCTATAGAACTCCACTCTTGCATCTGGAAGTAACCGATGTGTTCGTCTCGGTTATTTCCATCATCAAATCGTGGGTAGAGGAACAGGTTGGCAGAGATATACTTGGTGACCTTCAGCTCAAACTGGTTTTCCCATTCCAACTGACTCTGGTGGTAAGTGGTAATGGCAAAGAGACGCGACTTCCATGTCAACTGGTCCAGCAGTTGCCACTTCAGCTCTCCCGTGAACTGCGAGGCGAAGTCCTCCATCGTGTGGTGGTCGCCTCGAATGCCGTTGGCAGCAGCCAGATCCTTGCGCCCTACATACCGGAAGTTGAGTGACAGCGGCAGGAAGTTCAGCGTTCCCGTCAGTTTCTTGTTGAAAGCCTCGACCTTATATTCCATACCGAGACCGACGTTGACATTCAACGGCGAGCAGAAGTCGGAGTACACCTTTCTGTCATTGGCTTTCAGACCTTTGGTAAACTGTGTGTATGCCAGCAGCTGCAGGGTATAGTACCAACGCTTGTGCGCCTGGACACCCAGTTTACTGGTCAGACGCAGCAGGTCGTTATTCGTCTTAAACTTATTCACCGTATCCGACGGCGATGTCTGCAAACCCAGCTTCATCTCCAACTTGTTGTCAAACGTCACCTTGTCACGGTCATTATAGTTCAACTCCAGTACGGCGGCAGCCTGTGCCGAGTAGTTGCTCTCACCACCCTTGTGCCAGTTGTCCGTGACATAGTTCTGCAAAAACTGCAGGTATCCGTCACCGGCAAACTTCCAGAAGTGGGGTTTCTGCACCATCAGCTTGACGGGTGCTGCCTCAGGCTCGTCAACAATGGGGTTCACCAGGTCTGTCAGTTCTACCTGCGGAGCCATTTCTTCGTTCACGTCATCACGCAGCGAACCCACCTTGCGCAGGTTGCTCTCGTTGTTCTTGACAAGGTCGGGACGGCGCATGTAGAGGTTCATCAGAGCACCGTCAATGGCATCGGTCACCTCGTCACCGGTCTTCGGCTTCAGCGACAGTGCCTTGTTGGCACCCGAATGGTAGAATGTCGTAGGCGCAAAGAGTCGATAATATCGACCGTCTGTCGACTCCTTACGCAGTGCACTATTCAACTGTTGCACGGAGTCTAACTGCTGGCGTAGCACCTGCAGAGAGTCGATATAGTCTTTCACCATTTGAGCCGTATCAGGGACTTCCACATCTGGTCCCTTCGTTGCACTGCGTTGAGCTTGCACAGATAAAGTGAGCATCAGCAGCGCTGCCAATAGGATAAGTTTCTGTTTTCTCATATTGGGGACAAAGGTACGAATAAATGAGAGAAATGCAAAATAAATCACTAATTTATTTTCATTTCCGAATGGAAGTACCTTCGAGAAGTATTCTCAAAGGTACGAATAAGCGAGCACAAAACGCTAGAATTTACTTGAGTCGGCTCGATCAATCGTTTGAGTCGGCTCGATCGATCGTTTGAGTCGGCTCGATTGAACGATTGAGCCGACTGGTGGGAAAAAAATCAGTTTTTTGTTTTGTTTTGTGCTCGCTTATTCGTACCTTTGCACCTTGTTATTTAAATAAGGTATAATTACAACAGTAAAAATATGAATAGAGACAACATTACAGGCTTTATCCTCATTGCCCTGGTGCTGGCGGCCTTCATGTGGTACAACCAGCCCAGTGCCGAACAGGTAGAGGCACAGCGCAAGCAAGACAGCATCAGCGCCGTTGCCAAGGCTGAAGCGGAGAAAGCTGCGGAGACAAAGACGAAAGCCAAGAGCACCCTTAGCAGTCAGGCTGCTGCCGACACACTGTCAGGAGACACTACAGCCCTGTTCTATGCTGCCCTGCACGGCACCTCCGAGCAGGTGGTGCTGAAGAACAGCAAACTGGAGCTGACCCTCGACACGAAGGGCGGCACGCTGACCAAGGCTGTCATCAAGGACTTCAAGAGCATTGACAGTACAAACAACGTTACGCTGTTTGACAAGGAAGACCACCAGATGAACTTCATGCTGGCGGGCAAGCAGGAGAACATTGTCACACAAGACCTCTACTTCACCCCTGGCAACGTCACCGACACCACCGTCACCATGACGGCAACGGCACAGAACGGTGGCACCGTAGAACTGAACTACCGACTGGGAAAGGACTACCTGCTGTCAATGTCGATGCAGGTCAAGGGTATGGCAGGCTTCTTCGCACCGTCATATAAGGAAGTGGAGATAGAATGGAACGACCACTGCCGCCAACAGGAGAGAGGTTTCTCGTTTGAGAGCCGCTATACGGGTCTGTTCTTCAAGGAGTCTGACAGCGGTACCGACAACCTGTCGGAGACTTCCGATAAGACGAAGACCATCGAGGAACGCCTCGACTGGGTGGCCTTCCGCAACCAGTTCTTCAGCGTAGCACTGATATCGAAGGACGACTTCATGGGTGGTGCCACACTCTCAAGCGTACAAGACCAGAAGGGCTCTGGCTACCTGAAACAGTTTGATGCCAAGCTGAAGACGGCCTTCGACCCCACAGGACAGAAGGCTTCTGAGTTCGAGATGTACATCGGGCCTAACAACTTCCGACTCATACAAGACGTGGAACAGCAGAGCACCTTTGGCAAAGACCTCGACCTGGAACAACTGGTTAACCTGGGCTGGTGGCTGCTGCGCTGGATTAACCGCTGGTTTACGCTTTATGTCTTCGACTGGCTGACAGGACTGGGACTGAACATGGGTATCGTGCTGATACTCATCACCCTGCTGCTCAAGGCCATCACTTTCCCGATGGTGAAGAAGAGCTATATGTCCAGTGCCAAGATGCGTGTGCTGAAGCCTAAATTCGAGGAGGCTACGAAACACCTCGACAAACCCGAGGACCAGATGAAGAAGCAGCAGGAGATGATGTCGCTCTACTCCAAGTACGGCGTCAGCCCACTGAGCGGCTGTCTGCCCATGCTCATCCAGATGCCTATCTGGCTGGCTATGTTCTTCTTCGTGCCTAACGCCATACAGTTGCGTGGCGAGTCGTTCCTGTGGATGAAGGACCTCTCGACCTACGACCCCATCATGGAATGGGGCACCAACATCTGGGGCATCGGCGACCACCTCTCGCTGACTTGCATCCTGTTCTGTGCCGCCCAACTGCTGTACACATGGTTCTCCATGCAGCAGCAGAAAGACCAGATGGTGGGGCAGCAGGCTGAACAGATGAAGATGATGCAGTGGATGATGTACATCATGCCGCTCATGTTCTTCTTCATCTTCAACGACTACTCCAGCGGTCTGAACTTCTACTACTTCGTCTCGCTGTTCATGTCGGCAGCCATCATGTACACGCTCCGCAAGACCACTGATGATGCCAAGTTGCTGGCAATACTGGAAGCCAACTACCAGGCTAACAAGAATAATCCTAAGAAGCAAAGCGGACTGGCTGCCCGTCTGGAAGCCATGCAGAAACAAGCAGAAGAAATGCAAAAACAGCGCAGAAGATGAAGATTGGTTTTGACAACGAGAAATACCTCAAGATACAGTCGGAGCACATCCGCGAGAGGATAGCACAGTTCGACGGCAAATTGTACCTGGAACTGGGCGGCAAGCTCTTTGACGACCATCACGCCAGCCGCGTGCTGCCAGGGTTCAAGCCCGACTCCAAGCTGCGCATGTTCGCACAACTGCGCGACCAGCTGGAGATTGTCATTGTCGTCAGTGCAGAAGACATCGAGAAGAACAAGGTACGCTCAGACCTGGGCATCACCTATGACGAAGACGTGCTGCGACTCCGTGAGGAGTTCATGGAGCGCGACTTCATGGTGAGCTCGGTGGTTATCACACACTATAACGGACAACATGCCGCCGACCAGTTCCGCCACCGTCTGGAGCGACTGGGCATCCGTTCCTACGTACATTACCTGATAGACGGTTATCCGCACAATGTCGAACTCATTGCCTCCGATGAAGGCTTTGGCAAGAACGACTATGTGGAGACCACCCGCGAACTCGTCATTGTCACCGCTCCGGGTCCAGGCTCCGGCAAGATGGCGGTATGTCTCAGCCAGCTCTATAACGAGAACAAACGGGGCATCCGTGCCGGTTATGCCAAGTTTGAGACCTTCCCCGTCTGGAACCTGCCACTGAAGCACCCCGTCAACATTGCCTACGAGGCGGCTACCGCCGACCTCAACGATGTCAACATGATTGACCCGTTCCACCTGGAGGCGTACGACAAGATTGCCGTCA
>ERZ842401.2937-NODE-2937-length-21864-cov-4.351460_pt1 | contig 21864 bp, 20 predicted proteins | sample MGYA00521270_ERZ842401 | MGnify/ENA primary metagenome ERZ842401 (study PRJEB31892, sample SAMEA3878208) | bioreactor metagenome | biome: Moose rumen | place: Sweden | collected 2011-10 | study: EMG produced TPA metagenomics assembly of the PRJEB12797 data set...
CCATAGATAATACCGTAGGTTTAAAAGAAGACGGCACCTACACAGTTCCTTTAAGAAGTGAATTTGAACCTGCAAAGCATAAAATTCTTGATATAATAGGAGATTTATATTTAACAGGATTTAATCCTTTTAAATTAAATGCAAATATTACGGTAAAAGAAGCAGGACACGAATATCACATGAAAGCTGCCAAAGGACTTAAAAAGGTTCTAAACAATCAAGGAGAATAAAATGGAAACAACAATTGAAACAATTTCAATGAACTATGACGAAATATTGAAAATGCTTCCCCACAGATATCCTTTTCTTTTAGTGGACAAGGTTACAGAGTGTGAACCTGGAGTATATGCAAAGGGGATCAAGTGCGTTAGTGCAAATGAAATGCATTTTTTAGGGCATTTTCCAGGTCATCCAGTTATGCCAGGCGTACTTATAATAGAAGCTTTAGCGCAGGTAGGTGCAGTGGCTCTACTTACAGAGGAACAAAACAAAGGAAAGCTGGCTTTCTTTGGGGGAATCAAAAATGCCAGATTCAAAAAACAGGTTGAACCTGGGGATGTTTTAACGCTAGAATGCCATCTCACTGCACGAAAAGGACCAGTTGGATTTGGTGAGGCAAAAGCCTATGTTGATGGAGCTATCGCAGCTACCGCAGAAATTTCATTTGCCATTGGTGAGTAAATTGAGTATGATAATGCTAGGAGTTTAGATTTCTGATAGGGATTTCATTTATCTCATGCAGAAGTCGTATTATTGATAAGGATAGGAGTAGAAATGTTAGATCAATTACTTACTGAGGTTTATACCAAATTCAAAATTCATTTTTATCAGGAGATGTTCAAAAAGCTACATTCGAGAGAAACATCACTTTCAATAGTTGAGTTATTCTGTGTAGAGATTATCTATGCTTTAGACAATCCATCTATCAAAGAGTTTGCTGAGTTCATCGGAATCTCTTCACCAAATGCAGCGTACAAGGTAGCATGCTTGATTGAAAAGGGCTACATCAATAAGGTTCAGTCTGAAACTGACAAGAGAGAATTTCACCTTCATGTTACAGACAAATACCTAGAGTACCTTAATCTTTCAGAAGGATATGTTAGCACAGTAGCTCATCGTGCTGAGGAACAGTTCTCTAAGGAAAGAGTTGAGGAGCTTAAAGAAATTCTTGCAGCTATGTCACATGACCTAATGCCAGAGGTTGAAATACCAGAGGTAAAGGTTGTTAGTGATAAGCTTAAATAAAATATTGGATTTGATTTCCCTCTAGCTTAGCTAGAGGGATTTTTTTGCTCTAATTTTTACTTGTGAAAAATATATGTAATGGCTTGCAGGACTGAAATAAAAGGTATATCATAAGTTAGAAATAACTAACGGAAGTTAGGGATATATAATGGAGGTCGTATGCAAGATAATTTTTTATTAGTAAAAGATATATACAAATCTTATGGGAGTGGAGATAGCAAGCAGGAGGTTTTACGAGGAACCTGCTTTTCTGTTGCCAAGGGTGAATTTTGCGTATTGCTTGGCCCTTCGGGTTCGGGCAAATCAACTCTACTCAATATTATAGGTGGAGTCGACAGTGCTGATGACGGTTATATCGCAATCGATGGTGAGAAGCTAAAGGACATGAACGAAAAGGCTCTTACCAATTATAGGCGTAAGCACTTGGGCTATGTATTTCAGCTTTACAATCTCATTCCTAATCTAAACGTCAAAGAAAATATCGAGGTGGGAGCATATCTATCTGATAATCCATTAGACATAGATGACTTGCTTAAGACATTAGGACTGTATGAACATCGTCACAAGCTTCCTAATCAGCTTTCTGGTGGTCAGCAGCAGCGTACATCTATTGGTAGAGCAATTGTAAAAAATCCTAGTATATTATTGTGCGATGAGCCAACTGGCGCTCTTGACTACAACACTTCAAAGGAAATTTTGGGACTCATTGAGGATGTAAACAAACGCTACGGAAATACGATAATAATGGTTACCCATAATGAGGCGATAGCAAATATGGCAGACCACACTATCAAGCTAAGAGACGGCAAGGTTCGAAAAGATATCATCAATGAGAACAAAATTAGTGCTGCAGACATCGACTGGTAGTTAGGAGGCATTATGAAATCACCATTAAAAAAGAGAATACCACGAGAGCTTTTGCACGAGTGGAAAAAATATATTGCTTTATTTGCAATCATGACCATAACAATAGGGTTTGTTTCTGGTATGTTTGTGGCAAACGACAGCATGGAAACTGCAGCGCTACAGGCATATGAAAAATATAATATTGAGGATGGTCATTTCAATCTGAGGGATGAAGCTACCACTGATTTAATAAAGGCCTTTGAAGACGAAGATATTACAGTGTATGACCAGTATTATAAAGAGGTCTCTGAAGAGGAAAATACCATAAGAGTATTTAAAATCCGCCAAGATGTAAATCTACCCTGCATGATGTCTGGCAGCCTTCCAACAGGTAAGGATGAAATAGCAATTGATAGAATGCATGCTGATAATATAGGGGTGACAATCGGTGATGTACTTAAAATTGCAAATAAAGAAATGACTATAACAGGTCTTGTAGCATTGCCAGACTATAGCACATTGTTTGAGGATAATAGCGATATCATGTTTAATGCTATGACCTTCGACGTAGGGCTGGTTACCGATGCTGGATTTGATTACATCAAAGGCGAAACTATTTATCAGTACGCATTTAAATATAATGATGCCCCGGCAGACACTAATGAACAAAAGGAGATGTCGGATGATTTAGTTGAACGATTATATATTTTGGCTGCTACAGGTGGAAATGAGGATGAACCAGATTTTGAACATCTAAATGAAGTTACAGGTTATGTACCAGAATATGCCAACCAAGCAATTCACTTCGCACCAGAGGATTTCGGCAGCGACAAGGCCATGGGCGAAGTTCTTCTCATAATACTTATTGCCGTTATCGCATTTATTTTTGCCATAACAGAAAGTAATACGATTGTTAATGAAGCCTCTGTTATTGGTACGCTGAGAGCTTCTGGGTATACCAAGGGAGAAATGCTAAGGCATTATATGGCACTTCCTATCATAGTGACTTTTGTATCTGCGTTTATTGGAAACATTTTAGGCTATACTGTGTTTAAAGAAGTAGTAGTTTTAATGTACTATAATTCCTATAGTCTACCTACATACGAAACACTTTGGAATGCGGATGCTTTTGTGAAGACTACCGTATATCCGGTAATATTGGTATTGGTGATTAATCTATTGGTTATTTCATCCAAGCTTAGCTTTTCACCGTTGCAGTTTTTAAGGCGTGATTTGAGTCGTTCAAAGCGCAAAAAAGCAATCCGACTACCTAAATGGAAATTTTTACATCGTTTCCGCATTAGGATATTTATGCAAAATATCACGGGATATTTTACCCTTTTGCTTGGAATATGTTTTGTTGCTTTGCTGCTTGGATTTGCTGTTGGCCTGCCTACCACACTTAAAAACTATCAATCTCATGCCAGTGACTACATGATAGCAAAGTACCAATATGTGCTAAAAAACATAGTCGATAAAGATGGCAATGAGATATCCACAAAGGAATCCTCTGCGGAAAAATATAGTTCGCGCGGCTTGCTAACTGTAGACGGGGTTCATGTAGGTGAGGAGATTACAGCATACGGTTTTGAACCTGACAGCGACTATTTCCATATTTCTGATGATTTAAAAGGAAATGAAGTTTATGTCTCAATAGGTTATGCTACCAAGTTCAATTTATCCGAGGGTCAGTCTATCACTCTAAAGGAAAAATACACCAGAGAGGAATACGTATTTACGATAGTTGGAGTTTATGACCAAGAGGGAATTATGGCTGTTTTTATGCCAAATGATAGATTTAATGATGTGTTTGATTATGATGAAGATCACTACACAGGCTTCTTATCCGAAAAAAAGATTACAGATATTGATGATGAATATGTCCTTACAGTGATAACAAGCGAGGATATATTAAAAATGGTTCGACAGCTTGACCATTCCATGGGATCATTTATGGATTATTTCGCCTATGGCTGTGTGGTATTAGCGGCTTTGCTAATCTTGCTGTTGACCAAAATCATAATAGAGAAGAACACAGTATCTATTTCTATGCTAAAGGTTTTAGGCTACAATTCTGGTGAAATAAACAGCATATTTATCAGACTTACAACAATTCTTGTTATCGTATTTGCGATAATTGGAGAGCTTGTTACCACTGTAGTTTTAGTGGAAGCTTGGAAGTTCGTCCTCTATGATTTGAGTGGATGGTTTGAGTTTTATTTAGATTTAAATGGCTACATAAAGATGTTTGTGATGATTATTGTAGCATATGCACTTGTAATGATATTTGATGTACGAAGAATCAAGCGCATTCCAATGACTGAGGCATTAAAAAATGTAGAGTGAGGTCAGTTTTTTGATTGCATTTAGCACTCGTTTTTTATCCCCAGTCCAAAGGGGCGCTACCAAAAGGGATTTTGGACCGTCTCCAGTCAATCTGTGCACGATAACATTGTCTGGGATGATAGGAAGTAATTCGGCCAATAAATCCATATATTCTTCCATGGACATAACCTTGACCTTGCCCATTTTATAATCCTCGTAAAGGTCTGTGCCCTTTAGGACGTGGAGCAATTGCAGCTTGATTCCCTGTACGCCAGAATCTACAACATATTTTACGGTGGCTTTCATATCATCTGTTGATTCGCCTGGCAAACCTAATATTACATGTACTATCACAGTGATGCCTATTGCCTCAAGCCTTTTTACGCACTCATCATATACAGTCAAATCATACCCTCGCCTAATATAATCGGCACTTTTCTTATGTATGGTTTGCAAGCCCAATTCAACCCAGATTGGCTTTATATGGTTTAATTCATCTAGCAATTGATACATTTCATCTGAAATGCAATCGGGTCTGGTACCTATAGAAAGAGCAACTATATCGTCAGATTCCATTGCTTGCCTGTATACATTTTCAAGATAGTCTATATCGCCGTAGGTGTTGGTGAAGCTTTGAAAATATGCTATGTATTTTGCTGGCCCATTTATTTTCTTAGCGACCCTTTCTTTGGCCTCCTCAAGCTGTAGAGCTATGGATTTTTCACGGTCTGCAGCAAAATCACCTGAGCCCCCTGCCGAGCAAAAAATACAGCCCCGGGTCCCTATATTTCCGTCTCGATTCGGACAGGTGACCCTAGCTTGCAGGGATAGCTTGTAAACCTTGCAATCATATTTTTCTTTTAAATAATTGTTAAGTAACTTCATATGTATATACCTATGTTTTGGACATAATATCTGTATCATGTCCGACTAGCTTATTGCGTCAATGAGCATATTTCTGTCATCTATGTAAACGTCGCAGGTGATTTTTCTACTATTATTACCATATTTTTCAATGATTTCAGGGAGATTATCATTAATAGCATCAAAACTTAACCCTTGAGAATGACACCAATCGGTGGCATCTGCCAGAGCTTTTCCAGCCCTGCACGTCCACAGGATTATTTTGCTCCCCGCGGCCCGTTCTTCTTTTAAATAGGTGATTAGCTTGACATTGGGTTCTCCTAAATCAGGCCAGTTACTAAAACAGAGTGTTCCATCAAAGTCTACAGCGATAATCTTATAATTTTGTTCCATGATAACACCTCACAATCTCCAACAAAGGTAGCTAGATAGTCTGTAAAAGTCTTGATTGGTAGTTTTTTATATTATTACTATAGCTTGAAAGGTGTACATTTTATTACCCAGTTAGCAACCCTCTGTAAACCCAAAATGAATTTTTAAGTGTTAATATTTACTTGGCAAATGTTAGTTTCTTAGCGGTGATATTGCTGATTGATATTCGACCAGCTTTTTGCACTTGTGAATCTTTTTTATAGTCTTAGCTTCATTAGGAAAATTAATCTGCCAGAACTGCCAAAATTCTTTTAGTCTATGCAATAAAGGTGTTTCGCCAGACAGTAATTCCTGGTACTGATCTAAAAGTTCGTCATGAAAATCCCAAAAGGCTGCTTTATTGAACTCTGTTTCTTTGACTGAGGTGGCTTCTGATTTGATAGTTGCTGCAAGTGTAGGATTAGAAATCAGTCCTCGCCCAATCATAATTGCATTTATTGCAGGATATTTATTTTCAATTGTCAAAGCTGCAGCAGAGCTTGTGATATCTCCATTATAGACGATTGGAATATTGCATTTGGCTACTGCATATTCAAAGAAATCCATTCTGACAGACCCATTATAAAAATCGGTTTGTATTCTAGGATGAATGGTCAATTCATAAATGGGATATTTATTATAAATATCCAGGATTTCATAGAATTCTTCGGGCTCGTTTTTGCCCAATCTAGTTTTAACAGAAATTGCTGGCTTATTTTTAAGACTTCCAACCCCATCAAAAATTTCATAGAGTACCTGGTCTAAAAGCTCAGGATAAAATAGAAGTCCAGAACCCTTCCTTTTGGCAACAACCGTACCACTTGGACAGCCTAAGTTCAGATTTATTTCCCCAAAACCAAGCTTTGAAATCTCTTTGATTGCCCACAAAAAGTGCTCAGCATTATTGCTAAGCAACTGTGGAACCAGTGTATCCACATCATTTTTATTTGGATCAATATTATTAATTTCCTTTGTAGTAAATTTGTGTGTGGAATTGGGAGATAGAAAAGGGGTGTAGTATTTATCCACTCCACCATAGTAATTACAAAATGTATTTCTATAAACATAATCTGTAATGCCCTCTAGAGGCGCTAAATATATCTTTTTCATAACTGGAATTATAGCATGACCTAACATAACTAATCCATTATTTGCTAGAATAGATTCAAGCTTTTATTCAGAAAAATATGAATCATAAATAGGAAGATTTTTTTGAAATTTTGTATTGACATAAGGGTTTGATTCAGATAGAATATCTCTTGCAGTCAAGGAAAGCGAAGTTATTTAGTTGGCTGAGATTGGCAACGTTTTTCCAAGTCAAGCTTGGAAAAAGCGTCACATTGCGCGAGTGGCTCAGTTGGTGGAGCGCCACCTTGCCAAGGTGGAGGTCGCGGGTTCGAGTCCCGTCTCGCGCTCGACGTTTAGAGAGTCTAGAATGCTTGATAATTCAAGTTTTCTGGGCTTTCTTTTTTTGCGAAAGGAACGATTTTTGGGTGACCCCCAGGTGTTCCCTGAGGGGTAGAACCCATCGCATCCAGCTTTGCTTTCACATCTTCTAGATAATCTTTCTGTGCATAGCTGTAGTACTTCAAGTTAGTCTCAATTGAATGTCCTAACATAGTAGCTCTATCAGCTACAGATATTCCCATAGGAATTAACACATTTGAATTAAGAGACATACGGAAAGCGTGATTGTTAGTTACGGTAAGTCCTTTTGAACGACATAACCTTCTAAGGAATGAAGTATAGGCTTCTTCAATAATCCATCTTCCTTCTTTATTGCAGAAGATAAATTCTGATTCAATCCCTAGTTTTTCCTGCTTTGCTTTTATCTCATTTAATAATGATGCAATAGCATTAGTCAGTGGAAACTGTCTTCCGTCCTCAGATATGCCTTTCTCGTTTTTGGTGTAAGGAGCATAATATACTTCCTTTTTGCCATCTACGTTTTGAAATAATTGCTGAGCATGAATGTGGATATAGTTTTCGTGGATATCCTCCCACTTTAGCGCACACAATTCACCAACTCTAACACCAGTTTCAATAGCAAATAACATAGCATAGCCATTGATGTAATAATCACCATAACGCTTAGTACCTGAGCCAATACGATTTCTTACTTCATCCTTTAGCATCTGGATTTCCACAGGAGAGAAAATCTTTTCTTCAGATTTAGCTTTAGAAGTATCGCATGACTTCATATAAGGTCTGTTTTTAATGTAGCTGACAGGATTTTCTACAATTATCTTATGAATAAATGCATATTCAAAGATTAAATTGAGAATGCCCTTGAAACTAAGAAAAGTTTTCTGCTTGGGATGTGTTTCAGTAACCCATTCCTGGATGTATTTCTTCAAATCAATCTCAGTAATAGCTCTTATATCTTTTTTGGCAAAGTCTTCACTGATAAATCTGTTGAAATCCCCTTTATTCTTTTCTATAGTTCTAGGCTTCGGATTCTCAGTAGCTGCCTTTTCACTGAGAGCAGCTTCAAATACTGATTTAACTGAAAAATCCAACAAGCCTTCGGCATAGTAGTAGTAAAGCTTGTCGATAAGCTTATCGTAGCTTACAGCTTTAATCCTCTTGCCATCAGCCATAATGGTGATATAGTAATCCTTCGGATCACCTGCGGTTGGTGTGTGATGCTTAATGTTACGTGGCTGTCCATCATTTGTTACATGATTTGAAAAGACCAGCTGGTCACGTAACCTCTGTTGTTTAATGTTCAATAGTTCTAATTCATCTCTAACACCGCTTGCATCAATGATACCTAGATTAATCTCTGAATTCAAGCTCTCTACATCAGCTTGAAGTTTGTACATTAGTTTAATAATCTCAATATTTTTTCCTTTCTGCTTCATGTATCCTCCTCCAAATAAAAAGGGAGCAGCAAGCCAACAAAGGCTTAACTACTCCGAGCAACACATAAACAGCGATTTTCCAAAAAGAAGAATCATTGTTTATGAAAATTAAAATGTTCAGTTTTGTGTGTTTATCCGTTTATCTGTTGCTCTAAGTAAAAAGGGCAACAAAAAAAGGAGAAGGTCTACTTAAAAGGTAGTTCCTTCTCCTCATCATCAGTTATTGGTTTAAAATCAGGCTTTTTTGTATTAACCCAGGCTCGCTGTTTGCCATAGTCTTTGAATACATGGCTTGCAATATTCCTATAATCAGGACATTTCTGATTCATTATTTCGCCTATAGCCTTAGATTCCCATGACGCTGTGGATGAATACGGGCTATTGCCTAAAGCTTCCACATATAGCATCTTTGCACAAACGTATTCAGTCTGATTTTCTTCTATGAAATTTAGTATTGCAGTTTCCATAGGATCTTCAGGTGTATATTTGGACTGAAGCCTTACAAGCTCCTTTTGAAGTTCTTTTGTAAATGCAAGCTTGTAGTTACCACTTCGATATATCTCCATGGCTTCAGCCCACATCTGAGCGAAATAATATCTGGATTCATTTTCATTCTCCAAGATATGAGTTTCAGCTTTTTCCATATGAACTTCTATTGGAATGAATCGTCTGTTACCAGATTTGTCAGGTGGTAAAAATTGAATGGTGTTAGATGAACCTGCGAATACACATATTCTTGGATGGTCCTGTGCATACTTATCATATGGAGCTCGATATGTGTCAGATAGCCTGCTTAGGAATGCCTTAGTGTCCTCAACATATTTAGCATGTAGAATAGCTGTCATCTCAGGCATCTCTATAATCCAATGTCCCTGAAGCTTTTCAAATACTTCCTTATCACTAAGCTGCTTGATATCATCACAGAACCAGTTATCATACATTGCTAAAAAACGAAGGAATGTAGATTTTCCTGCTCCCTGTCCACCAACAAGGCAAAGCATGTATTCAAACTTGCAGCCTGGATTAAAGACTCTTTCTATTGCGCCAAACATAAATAGCTTTAAAGCCTCTATGTTTATAGGTGTCTTTTCTACTCCCAGGAAATGACTAAGAGCATTTTCAAGTCTTGGTTTTCCATCCCACTTAAGACCATTTAACATATCTTTTATTGGGTTATAGGAATTCTGATTTGCAACAACTCTGATAGCACGTTCTATCATTCTGTCTACGTGAAGATCATAGTTCCTTTCCAGATAAATGATGATGTTATCTATATCTGTGTCTGTAAGAGATTTTCCGTTCCTGTTCCAACCAAGATCTTTAACAATATCGATGTCTCCACTTAACTCATTTTTCTTAATAGCACCTGCCAAAAGAGAATCATTTTCCATCACTAAGGTGCAGTTATTATTTGTCTGCTTGATTTTCCCTTTAGCATCCTGTTCAAGCTTTGATGTCCATTCTTCGGATTCATCTGTATCTGTTATTAGTGTATATCCGTTGCTTTTAAAGAGTGCTTCAAGCACTTTAGCATCCTGCAGACTTAAATTCAGTGATTCGTTTTTCAATTTTAGAAACCTCCTTGTCAAATGTTGTAATAAAGTCAATTTGTTCTTTCATTGTTCCGTAGGTCAGCTCATCAATCATTGCATCGATACGGTCAAAGTTATTGAGTGCTTCCAGGAAAAGAGGATTTGCATTATCAAGATTCATATCTTCTGGAACCAGTTCTCTTTTCCATTTAAGAAGTAAACCGTGATACTCATGCAAAATAAAAAGAGCATCACGACGATTCTTCGCAAATGCTCTTTCGAGTTCCTTCTTGTGTTCAATTTCCTTTTGCTTTTCTTTTACTATTGATGAATAGCTATAACTATCGCGCTTGGAATTTAAGTTAAAGTCTAAGCAGATTTTCTTTGCAGCATCAATAGGACTTAAGTTGTAAAGCTGTTGGACAATGTTAATTACATCACCATGTGCTCCACAGCTGAATCAGTAGTAATAATCTTTATTAAGCTTCATACTAGGGTGTCGATCCTTATGGAAAAGACAGCAACACATTTTATTATTGTTGTAGTTGATACCATGAAAAGAAGCGGCTTCCTCAATGGAAACAGTTGACTTGATCTCTGTAAAATAATTCAATTGTTATTCCTCCTATCGACCTAATTCGTATTTGTGTTTTTTAGTTACTTGATGAACCGGAATGTTAGTCTCCGGCTTTTTTATTATTTCTTCTGCAATCTTTCTAATCTTATAGGCTTCACTAGCTGTTACCTTGCAGTCTTTATAAAGTTGTTGCTTTTGGGATTTAGTTTTCTCAAGATTGTTTAAATTAATTTTCGCAACTTCCCAGTTTGGCTTTCTGCCGTACCAATAGTCATCAAGCATTCGTTTGGCTAAATGATATTTATCAATTGCATCTCTGTGTTCAGCCACATACTTCTCTTGGTTCCTCTTTAAACGAAAAGAAAACTGCTTGTCATAGATTGGCTTTGTTTCAGCCAACATTTGACGATAGCGAAATGTATCCTTGATTTTAGAAATCTCTTTATCAATCTCAGAAATATCATCCTGAAGCGCATTAACTTTTCCATATGATGTGTGAACAAAATCCTTAAGTTCTTCAAAGGTGCTAATGTTGTTTTGGGATAAGAAAAATATCACAGCAGCTCTTTCCTTTATATTTTTTACCTTTGCTTTGTTACTCCAGGCATTGCTATAGCGCTTGTCATAATAATCAGAAACAAGCTCACCAAGTGATGGAACGTATATCTTTTGCTTATGACATTCTTTTATGAAATTTGAAAGCCATTCAAAGATATCAATAAGGTTTGTAGATAGCTTTTTAATCATTTCATTAAAAGCTTTTATCCTGCGGTTCTCATCACCGATTTCAGTTTTAATCCCCTTTGCTTCCATTGCTCTTACCTGAGGTCCTTCATGTATAGTTGGAAGTAGCTCAAGTCCTTGGGCTGAATAAGAACGATGGTCTATTCTGCAATCAAGTCCCTTCTCTTCAAATGCCTTATTAAAGATATCTGCATAAGCTTTCCTCCAGGCATCAAGCGTTTCAGAAGCTCCCCAGTCAGTTGTCGGTACAGATTTAAAATCATATTTGCCATTTGGCTTTTTTATTCTTTCACCATTCTCATCAATAAGATATTCTCGCTTTTGTTTTTCTCCCCAGGTTCCATCTTCATTAAGAGGACGTATGGGAATAATCATGTGAACATGTGGATTTGGGATGCCACCATGTTTATCTGGATCATGAATTGCATAATCTACAATCATTCCTTTTGATAAGAAGTTTTCTTTAATGAATCTTTGAGCAATCTCTAAGTTTTCTTCATAGCTCAATTCATTTTGGAGAGAAAAATCAAAAGTGTAACATAGCTGAGCTTTAGGATGTTTTTCAATTACTTCAAGTTCATTAAATAATACTTCACGGTCATGCAATCTTTCTGGCGCATAATCAGGAAGTAGAAGTTCTGTAAAGAGCACGCCATGCTTTTTGGTGTAATCATGAACATCGCCATAGTAGTCATCAATGAGTCTTGTTCCTGTAATATATGCATCGCTTGCCAAACAACTTTGTCCTTTTCCTCGGCTAACTTGAGATACATGAAAATGATAAAGTGCCATTTAGTTTTCCTCCTTTACTTTGGCTAGTAGTTTGCTGACAAGTTCCTTTATCTTCGGATAAGAAAAAAGAGCATCACAGAATGCCATGAACTGGTTATCTGTTAGCTCTTTTGTTTCAGGAAGAAGTGATTCAATGTGACCTGCTCTTGTGCATAGCCTGTGTGTTCTTCGTTTTCTTTCCTGCTTCTTCTGATATTCAATTCTGTTTTCTAGTAAAGTGACTTTGTGTTCAAGCTGTTCACAACGCTTTAGCGTTTTTTGATGAATGGCCTCCGCTTTTTCATAGTCTGATAGTGCTTTTGTTAGTTTGGAGCTAATAGTATAGCCCTCTACAATCGTTTCTGTGTTTTCCATAATATTGGTTCCTTTCATATTTTTGTTAATAGTGTCTTGCACGATTGCCTGCAATCCCGGAGCGACAGCGAACGCAAAATCGACGAAGTCGGGAAGACTTTTGCGAAGGCAAAACGCACATACCTCTTGAAGAGGTATAGAAGTGCGCCCTTACTTAAAAGTAAGGGATTGAGTGGCACTTCGACTTTGGATTTTCATCCTTCTACTTAATGTTACGAGTGAAAACAGCAATCCCTCTGATTTGGTAGCTAATTGCCTCTTTTTAGATAATTCAAGCATGCAGATAAGTGATTTTGGTGCACATTTGCAACACTTATGCTATGATTTTTTTAACGCTAATTTTATTGGGGGATATGTTATGAGTGAGAGATTACCTGGCAATCTTCAAGAAAGACTAAGAGAACTTCGTGAAGAGCATGGCTATTCAAGCAAAGAACAACTTGCTGATGCACTTGGCATTAACAGATCTACTTATGGACGAATTGAAAATGGAACTACTAAAACAATAAGTAGTGAGCTTCTAATTAAGCTGGCAGAAATATATGATGTGTCTACAGATTACATTCTTGGAATTTCAAATACACCTGAAAAGACTTATTACGACATTGGAGAGTTAGGAATGTCTGTTGATGCAGCTATGAATTTGTATTCAGGCAAAGTGTCAAGGAAAGTCCTTAATGAGCTTTTACTAAACAATAAATTTGCTGTTGCCACAAAAATGATGGAAAACTATTTTTCTACAGTAGTAGCTGGTATTACTAAAACTCAAAATCAGTTATTGGATTTCAACTATGACTTGATTTCATATCTTACTGAAAATGGAGAGTTGCCTAATGATGAAGATATTCGAAATCTTAAAAAGAAAACTAAAAGTGCAAAGGTTCCTTTAAATAGATATGAACTTGATAGTATCGGCCGCCAGTTTAATGCAGCTGTGAGAGAAATTGAAAATAAAGCAAAAAGTGAAGTTGAGGAATATCAAAAAAAACAGGAACTACTTTATTATGACATACTTAAGCAGGTAAAAGAAAAAGCTGAACGTGAAATCATAGAATTAAAAGATTTGCCTGAAGCTAAAAAGAAAAGGTTTGTCATGGCTGTGATGAAAAGTATTCTTAGAGACTCTTCAACTATACCAGATGATAATATGGATAAAGCTGAGGAAATGATTGAGCAGATAACACCTACATTACTTGATTTATGGAAAGATGCTAATTAGAAATGGATTTAGATAGATTAAATAATAAGCTTTGTAGACTTGTAAAAGAGAATAATTTAGCTGCTGAAAATGAGCTGCTTATGGCAAATGAAGGTCTTATTGTAAAGCTTGCTAGAAGTATTGAAGTTGCCTACGATTTAGACATTAATCATTGGGGCGGCATTTATAAAGAAGATATAATGCAAGAAGGGCGCATTGCCATGCTCGTTGCTGCTCAGACTTATGATGAAAGCAATGATGCAAAATTCTCTACCTATGCATATATGATTGTCCGTAATGCCATGGCAGATTTATGCCGTAAAGGAATTTCATCCTATGAAAATCGGATGATTGAAGCAGGGTATACACAGGAGTTCCTCGATGACTACTATACAACTGACGAAGATGGATTGCATATATCTGAAACTGTCGGTGGGGAGGAATTTGATCCAACAGCAAGACAAGCTGTACTCAGAGTAATGATTCAAAAAATGAGAAACAGGTTCAAAAACTTGTCACCACGTATGCAGCGTTTATTAGCTTATAGGTATGGACTTGGTATGGCAGAATGCAAATCTATCAGTGAGGCAGCTACATTTTTTCATTTGACGGAAAAACACCTTAAGGCAATTGAAAAGAATGTCCTTGCGAATCTAAGAGAAGGTATGAATGATGGGGAAATATTATAATAATATCAATCATACTGATAACTTAGTTATTATATAAATAGAAAAACAAAATAGAGTTAATATTTATATTTTTTTAAGTAAAAAAGCCAAGTTGAGAAAGTTATATCTTTTCAACTTGGCTTTTTGCATTAAAAAATGCAAAATTCCATCATTAGGTTCTGTGAACGAGTGTTAAAGATGGAAGTACGCAATTGAAATCGAATGTGACTTCTTCTGCTTGCTTCTGATTATTTTCATTAGCGTTAATGTTTGTGTTTTCCATTCTCTTATTCTCCTTTCTCAAGTATGTGCATAATTATAAGAATGGTTGTATTAATAAACAATACTTGATTTTAACAATTTAACGTGATAAACTAGCAAAGTGTGCTACGCCACATCATAACTATGAAAGGGTATAAAGGGACCAATATGAAGATAATAGGAAAGAAATTATATTTAGAATTAATTGTCGCAAGTTTTTGGTATCTAATAACAATTATTTTATTAAGTATTAAGCTAGAAATGTATTTAAATAGCGATTTAGTATATTTATTTGTATCATTAGTAAATATGATTGGATTGTTGATAATAATAAAAAAGAATAATCAACTATATATTTTTGACTTTTCCCTAATGAGTTTTTTGAAAGGAATATTAGTTGCTGCGCCGCTTACAATTTATACTGTTTATACGGTTTTAGATGGAATTTATGAAGGAATAAACGATTTCGGTTCTATTGGTATGAATAAACAACAGTTTCTTATATGGGGGCTTGGTTATTTTATTGGAGCTGGAATGTGTGAAGAAATATTATCACGTGGTATTTATTTAAATATATTTATGACTTTACTGAATGGTAAACGAAAGGTATTGCTAAGCATGTGTTATTCTTCTTTGTTATTTGGAGGTTTTCATTTTGTGAACCTGTTTAATCATCAGGTTTGTGTAACAGATGTAGTAGGACAAATTATTTATTCATTTGGTTTTGGAATGCTTTTTGCTGCTATATATATTAAAGTCAAGAATTTATGGGTTAATATTGTTTTACATAGTCTATTTGATATAGGTCAATCAATCTATTATGAATGTTTTTCTCAACAATTAGAAAGTAATACAGAAATTCTTGGAGTTAAAGAATATTTAATGGTGTGTACGATAATTTGCTTTATAACAGTGGGATTATCATTGTTTATCGTGAAAGAAAAGAATACTAAAACTTTGTTTATAAAAAAGAAAGGGATGAGTTATTAGTAGAACGGTAATTCTAAGATATTTATATGAAGAATATTGCAATAGAATTAGATTTTATGCCTCAAATAAATAAAATTATAAATGTTAAAGATTACAATGATTATTTTTTCCTTCAGTTCATACATAGCTGGTTAAGAGACGGCGAAAATTGTAATATCACTTCTCTTGATAATAAGGAATACAAAATTAGTTTATTTGATTACTGGATAAAGAAAGGCATAACGAGTAAAGAATTTATAAATTCATTTTATTGGAATGCCGTGTCAAAATCGCCATATAAGGTATTTCTTCCATTTGTCAAAAGAGAAAACAATGAGCTTCAACTTAAATATATTAATGATAAGGAATTTACGATAGAACTAATAGCTCCTTGTAAAGAATTTTATTTAATGATACAAAGCCGATATATTGTACCATTTGATGATAGTGGCACAGAAATATTGTGTGGAGAGTATAAAATTATAGAAAAAAAAGAAAAAGAATTGCATTTATTTAGTCCCAAGAATAACAGTACTATTCGCATATTAGTAAATAGTAACCCTGAAGTGACATCGGAATATTTAAACAATAATAAAATAGATATTTCTTGTCCAAGTAATTATTCGCCTTTTGTAAATGTAAAAAATGATAAGCTGATTAAGAAAAAAGGATCTCTAGTATATTATTTATTTTCTAAAGATGAGGTGATTACAAAAATTATTGCAAATAATCGAAGGATAATTAATATTCTTTTACGTGAAAAAATAGGTGATTTCATAGAACCGTTAAATTCTTTTTATGAAAATATATACGATTTTGGGGAGCCAGAGGATTATTGGGAAATAGATTATGATTCGATAGTCGATAATGATTACGTAATATATTACTCAAATTATTATCCTAACAAATTGTTGGCTGATATCTGCAGACTTGTCTTAAATAAGTATGGAGTTAATGTTAGAACTTATGAAGTACCATCTTATTATAACTTTATGAATGAATGTAGCGAATATAATTTATACATGGGTGTGATGTACCCGTTATATGAAAGTAGTCATGCTGTTGGTATGAATATGTTGGGTGGATTATCTAAAGAGAATCAAATGAGATTTAGCAAAGCTCTTGTTGATAATAATGTCAGAGAAATGTGGAGATTACTTAGAAAGATTGGAGGATTTGTTCCTTTAGGAAAGGGTAATTTTTGGTATTACAAAAGGGATGATTGTGCTATTGAAATAGATGAATATGGGAAAATACATTTTTAAATCATTGGGGGAAACAGGTGGCTGGATTTATAAGTGAATTATCAAATATGTCCGGAAATTACATATGTTATAACTTAGATACGTTGGCAACTTTTGTGGAGTCAGTGTTAGATTATTATAAAGATTTATCATATGTAAAGTTCTATTATGCAATTAAGGCCAATTCTGATGACAATGTGTTAAAGTTGTTGTCTACTAAAGTTGAAGGGGCAGATTGTGCTAGCATAGAAGAAATAGAATTAGCTTTAACTAACGGTTTTAAAACAATAAGTGTTACATGTCCAGGTTTTGAGGGGAAAACAATAAGTAAATTGTTAATGAAGAATATACATTTTGATGTAGATAATATTGAACAGTTGTTAGATGCAGATTTAAATAATGTATCAATTGGAATAAGAGTAAATCCACAAATAGGCACATCAAGATTTGGAATTATAGAAAAGGACTTACCGAAAATTGAGTATTTATCTTCACGAGGAATAACTATTGATACGTTACACGTTCATTATGGACATAAAACTGAAGAAAACATAGATAAGTTATTAATATTTATAAAAATAATATTATCTAAAAATGATATTTTTAAAAACATCAGAACCATTAATTTAGGAGGAGGGATAGAAGGGTTTTATATTAATGGAAAAAAAGATTATTTAAAGGATGCAATAATACATATATATGATATGGCAACCGCTATTTTGGGGCATGAAATAGAAATAGTAATTGAGCCAGGGTCTTTATTGTCGTTGCCTATAGGATACCTTAAAACGGAAGTAAAGTATGTGAACAACAATGATGTCTTTTTAAGTTTTTCGAAGTTTAACTTAGGTGATTGGAATGAGTTAAATATACTAGCTATTAATGGACAAGAATTAAAATCCAACACTAGTGAAGCAGGTATTAATTATAGATTTTTGGGAAATACTTGTTATGAGAATGATGTTTTTGGTGAGTACAATATTTCAGAAATTATAAAAAAAACAGATAATGTGATTTTTTATCCAGTGGGTGCATATAACTATAGCTTAATGAGGAATTTACATTCTATGAAAAAACCAAAGATAATATATTTTTTAAATGGAGTGATTGTTAATGGATGATTACTTACTTATATCGGAACAAGAGAAAGAAATACAAAATTTATCTGAAATTGATGAAGTTTTAAATAATAGTAAAAATTGCGAGATACTTAAGGCGTATGGTGAAAAAAATGAGAAAGGTTATCTGATATGCGATAAACAAATAAGCTTATTAGAAGCACAAATCCGTAAGCAAATCATAGAAAAGTATGTTGGTGTTAAATATTGTTCTCCAAAAAGTGAGGGCTTTACGCAAACACAATGGGATGAAGCAACAAGATTTGACTATGAAAGGTCTATGTCACCAGATTATTTGGAAAAGAAATTATTAGAGTTTTATCAAGGTACGCCCAAATTTATTTGTATATTTAGAAGTGGAATGACTGCAATATCTGCAACTTTTTATACTATGACCTCTGTATTTAGGAGACGCATAGATAAAAAAATAATGTCATACGTAACATATTTTGAAACCAAAACTTTGATAGATGGGTTTGTAACTAGCTGTCATTTTGATAATTATTACATAAATTCAGTAAATAATTTATATTCTTCAATTAAAAATGATGATATGGACATGTTATTTTTAGAGTTGATGGATGTTTCCTTAAAGGAGGAACCGGTTAATCTTAATAGGCTTAGAGATGCATTAGTTAATAGAAAAATAAAGAAATGTTTAATTGTGTTAATAGATTCGACATTAGTAGATGAATTAGTTGACAGAAAAGAATTTATGAATTGTATACCAGATTATATAATTGTTATTTTTATGAAATCGTGTGTAAAGCTTAAGCAATTTGGTTTTGAATTTTTCAATATGGGATGTGTAGAGCTTTATTCAAATTCTAAAACTAGTTTTGTAGATATAAAGAGGTGTTTTAATGCATTTAGAGCTGTGACAGGAACTGCAATAGATTATTCAAATGAATGCATTATGTTATCGTCAACATTTACTCATAACGCTATTGAACAATATAGTAACAGGGTGCGAAAAAATACAAATAAAATATTTCAGATTATGAATAAATGTCATAGGAGCGATATCAAGCAAATATATTATCAAAAGAATGCGCCATTTATGTTAGTTGAATTAATTCAAGATAATAAAGACTATTATATAGAGTTTATTAATAAAGTATCTAATTATATGGATGAGAAAAATAAGGAGTTTATATACGGAACAAGCTTTGGATTTCGACATACTAGAATGGAAATAATTGAACATGGAAATAGTTCACATATTATTAGAATTTCGCCTGGGAGTTTTTGGACAGATAGTTTAAACGAATTAGTTACATATTTGAAAGGAGATTTATAATACATGGATAAATTGACAAAAATAATTGAGAAAAAAGAAAAACCAATGTATAGGGAGGACCTAATTGGTTTATTTAGAAAACTAGAAATCAAGTCTGGAGATATTGTTATTATGCATGTGTCACTTAGTTCGTTAGGTTATCTGGTTGGTGGAGAGCAGTCGTTGATACAAACACTTTTGGAATATCTTGGAGCAGATGGGACATTAGTCATGCCCTCACAAACAGTCAATATTTCAAATCCAAATATGTGGGAATACCCTCCAGTTCCTGAAAACTGGCAAGATGCGGTGAGAGATTCTATTTATCCATATGAAGTAGACAAGACCCCAGTAGATGATATGCTTGGAGTAGTTGCTAGATATTTTTCAACATATAAAAATACAAAAAGAAGTAATCATCCATTATATTCTTTTTGTGCAAATGGAAAAATGGCGGACACAATTATAAGTAGACATGACTATGACTATGGATTTGGAATGGAATCTCCTTTAGGGAAAATGTATGAATTAGATGCAAAAGTTTTAATGATAGGAACAGATTTTGATAGTAATACGTCAATACATTTAGCTGAGAATTTTTTAGATAGAGATACAATTATTGAAAGTGCACCGGTATTAGTTGATGGTGAAAAAAAATGGATAGAATTTAAAAACGTAGATTTAGATATCTATGATGATTTTCCAGAAATCGAAAAGGAGTTTAAAAAAGAATATTCTAATAGTATTCACATTGAAGAAATATTCAACGGTGAAGCTATGTATTTTTCTATGAGAGATTGTGTTGATTTTTCAAAAAAATATTATTTCAAGAAGGAAAAAAATATATTAATTTAAATATTATAAACGAATGGTGTTATGGGTACTTTTATAAAGAATAAAGCGTTTAGAGTTATTACTATATCTGATTGGATTTCAGTTTTTGGTGATTCAATATTTTTTTTGGCTTTTTTGGATTTTGCCGCTTCATTGGATAACAGAGAATTTGCAATAACTTTAGTTACGATTGGAGAAACTATACCTAATGTTTTGTCTGTTTTTGCTGGTTTTTTGTGTGATAGAACAAAAAATAAATATTTGGCAGACATAGGATGCGCGATTATTCGTGCAGGCATGTATTTGTTAGTTGGATTTTTATTTTACCAGGCAAATGCACAAGTGATTTTATATGGAGTAATTATATTAAATTTTGTTTCGGATTTTTTGGGTAATTATTCAGATTGTTTGAGATTTCCTGAAATTTATGCATTAGTTGAAGACAATGAATTTGAATCGAGTAACGGTTTTAGTTCTGGGATTTATTATTCTTTTTCTGTTGTTGGAAAACTATTAGGCGGAATAATTCTTGTGGTATTAAGTCATAATTATACCAAAGTAGCAATAGCAAACTCAATCACTTTTCTGATATGTGGATTATTAATGTTACTAGTTTTTAGTGATGTTAGTAAAAAAATGTCTACATATGAACCAGAAAAACAAGAAAATAGTAATACAATATTTGGTGAATTAAAAAAGATATGTAATAACAGATATCTATTCATTATGCTGATACGATTCGCAATACTAAATGCTGTTATTGAGAGTTCAAATTATATTATGTACATACAAGTGGCTAATTATAATGAAAAGTTTGGTTCTAAGTACATTATATATGTATCAATTATTGAAGGTGTGTCAATTATTGGATTAATATTAGGGAATATATTAGTGGATAGGATTTTTAAAAATGTATCAATTATTGAATTATCGAATACAGTTTTTTTTATAGTAATAATAGGATTAATTATGTTATACAGTAAAAAAATATTATTAATTGGGGTCTCTTTTTTTATGATATTTTTCTTACAGGGTAGTTTATCAATAAAATTTACATCATATATATATTCTAATCAAGATTATGAGGCACTAGGTATATCTGCAGGTATAATAAACACAATGTTAACAATATCTATACCAACACTATGGATTGTTATTTCTTCTATAGGGAATTTTTTTTCGTTTGATATCGCTTTAGTAACGGTGTGTTTATTATGTTTACTAACACTATTGCTTAGTTTATCAAAAAGTAGGAGAAGCATTAAATGAAATTAAAAGATTATGTTCAAGTGAATTATGATGACGAAAAAATATTAATATACTATAGAGATGGTTTAAAAATATGCAATACACATGAAAATTTATTATTTGTAAAAGAATTAGTTCAAGGAATAGAAAAAGATGTGTTCTTAGAAAAGTATAATAATTATCAAGATATTATAAAAAAGCTTAATGACCATGGATTTATAACTGAATTTGATTCAAACGATAATGTTCCTGAACAAAAATTATTATGCTATTTAGATCAATTTAGCAATAATACACCAATAGAACTTTATGAACAATTAAAAAAATCGGTGGTGTGTATCGTAGGAGTTGGAGGGATAGGGGGTAATATAGTACAAATGCTTCTATCATCAGGCATTAGGAATTTTATATTAATAGATTATGATGTAGTTGAATATCATAATTTAAATAGACAATATTTATATTCAATATCAGATGTGGGAAGAATTAAG
>ERZ842401.2939-NODE-2939-length-21854-cov-4.642185_pt1 | contig 21854 bp, 14 predicted proteins | sample MGYA00521270_ERZ842401 | MGnify/ENA primary metagenome ERZ842401 (study PRJEB31892, sample SAMEA3878208) | bioreactor metagenome | biome: Moose rumen | place: Sweden | collected 2011-10 | study: EMG produced TPA metagenomics assembly of the PRJEB12797 data set...
ATATACGACAAAGTCGCTTTCGAATTCTTGCGACAAATTCCCTTACGAATAATACGGGGCAGGGAAGCACAGAATTCCTACTTGACATTTTTCTCCCCCTGCGCTAGTATAGCATCATAAACATCAAAGGCGATGTGAACAATAATTTTGCAGGTTCTGCAGAAAGATTATCGTTCACATCGCCTTTTGTTTTTTCAGGAGGACAGATATGCCTAACGTACCAGAACTTTTCGGCAGTATGGTTTTTAACCAGAAAGTGATGAAGGAGCGCCTGCCAAAGGAAACCTTCAAGGCACTTAAAAAGACAATCGACAACGGCACACCGCTGAACATCGAGCTTGCCAACGAGGTGGCACACGCCATAAAGGAATGGGCCATAGAGAAGGGAGCCACGCACTTTACGCACTGGTTCCAGCCGCTCACGGGCATCACTGCGGAAAAGCACGACAGCTTCATCGCCCCGCAGGACGACGGCACGGTCATCATGTCGTTCAGCGGCAAGGAACTGGTAAAGGGCGAGCCTGACGCATCCTCATTCCCCTCCGGCGGACACCGCGCCACCTTTGAAGCCCGCGGCTACACCGTGTGGGACCCCACGTCCTATCCCTTCGTGAAAGAGCACACACTCTGCATACCGACGGCTTTCTGCTCGTATACGGGAGAGGCGCTGGACAAAAAGACACCGCTTTTGCGTTCAATGGAAGCGCTGAACAAAGAGGCGTTGCGCATCCTCAGGTTATTCGGCAATAACACCGCTACCCACGTAGCTACTACCGTCGGCCCTGAACAGGAGTACTTCATCGTAAACGAGCAGCTATACAAACAGCGAAAGGACCTGCGTATGACGGGACGCACGCTCTTTGGTGCAAAGCCTTCCAAGGGGCAGGAGATGGACGACCAGTATTTTGCCGCGCTTGACCCAAAGATTGTGGAATATATGGAAGATTTGAACGAGACGCTATGGAAGTACGGCATCCTGTCCAAGACTGAACACAACGAGGTTGCCCCCGCCCAGCACGAGATGGCGCCGATATTCACCACAACCAACCTGTCCACCGACCAGAACCAGCTCACCATGGAAGTGATGAAGAAGGTTGCCCGCCGCCACGGCCTTGTGTGCCTGCTGCATGAAAAGCCTTTTGCGGGATTGAACGGCAGCGGCAAGCACAACAACTGGAGCATGAGCACCAACGAAGGCGAAAACCTGCTTGAACCGGGCGCCACGCCGGAAAAGAATGCCCAGTTCCTGCTCTTCCTTACCGCCGTCATCAAGGCGGTGGACGAAAATCAGGATCTCTTGCGCATTTCCGTGGCTTCCGCAGGGAACGACCATCGTTTGGGAGCAAACGAGGCTCCGCCAGCCATCATCTCCGTGTACCTTGGAGACGAGCTGCACGCCGTGCTGGAAGCGATCAAGGATGGCAAGTCCTACGACAACAGGAAGGATGCAAAGATGACGATAGGCGTGGACGTGCTGCCGCCCATTCCGAAGGATTCCACCGACCGCAACCGCACCTCGCCTTTTGCCTTCACCGGCAACAAGTTTGAATTCCGTTCGGTAGGTTCCAGCCTGTCAATCGCAGGACCGAACACGACGCTCGATGCAATCGTGGCATACACGCTGAAGGATTTTGCAAACGAGCTTGAAAAGGCGCAGGACTTCAACAAAGCCCTGCAGGAACTTATCAAGCGCGAAATCTCCGCCCACTGGCGCATTGTGTTCAACGGCAACGGCTACGATGCAAGCTGGGTAAACGAGGCAGAAAAGCGCGGCCTGCTCAATCTGCGTACTCTGCCTGATGCAATGGCGCACTACCTTGCCCCTAAGAATGTAAAGCTCTACACGGAGATGGGAGTATACACCGAAGGGGAGATGCAGAGCCACTATGACATCAAGCTGGAAAAATACTGTCAGGTGCTCAACATCGAGGTGGAGACTATGCTGGAGATGATAAACAAAGACATCCTTCCGGCGGCGTTCAAATACATCAACGATGTGAGCAAGACCGTCATCAACCTGAGGGCTGTGGTAAGCAGCGCAAAGGCAAGCGCGGAGACTGCCCTGCTCACAAGGCTTGACGGTCTGGTAAACGAGCTTGCAGAAAAAGAAGGGGAGCTGAGCAGGCGGCATATCGCCGCAAAGGCAGCGGGAGATGTAATGGCGGTTGCCCGCACTTATGCAGACAGTGTGCTGCCTGCAATGGCAGAGGCCCGCGCGGTTGCAGACGAGATAGAGCCAATGCTTGGAGAGGCATACAAGCCCTTCCCGTCTTACGAGGACCTGCTCTTCCGCATCAAAGGCTGAAACCGTTAGTTACAATACTATAGCATAATTTTGCACAATGGCGTGCGTGTTATGTTCCCTTTAAGGATAAAAAGGGAAGATGACGCGCACGCTTTTTTATTCAAGGAGGTAATCACTATGGATTACACAATTCAGATGGACACGCTCTGGCTTTTGCTTGGCGCAGCATTGGTTTACTTTATGCAGGCAGGATTTGCCATGGTTGAAGCGGGCATGACCCGTGCCAAGAATGCAGGCAACATCGTGATGAAAAACATGATGGACTTTGCCTGCGGCACGCCGGTCTACTGGCTCATAGGCTACGGCATTATGTTTGGCTCTATGAAGACGGGATTTTTTCATCCCTTCATTATAGGAACAAACGACTCGAACATGGTTGGCACCGTGCCGCTCTGGGCGCATGTTGCCTTCAACACGATGTTCTGCGCAACCGCGGCAACCATCGTTTCCGGCGCTATGGCGGAGCGCACAAAGTTCAAGTCATACCTCATATACTCAATTTTCATCAGCGCGGTGATTTATCCGATTGAAGCGCACTGGACCTGGGGCAGCGGCTGGCTTTCCGAATTCGGTCTTCTTGACTGGACGGACGGATTCCACGACTATGCGGGTTCTGCCCTTGTGCACATGACGGGCGGTGTCTGCGCCTGCGTAGGAGCGGCAATCCTTGGACCGAGAATCGGCAAGTACGACTCTAACGGCAAGCCTCGCGCCATACTCGGGCACTCCATCACGCTTGCGGCTCTGGGTGTCTTTATCCTGTGGTTCGGCTGGTTTGGCTTTAACCCTGCCTCCAGCTACGGCCTGCACACGCAGGAACAGGCGGCAGAGGTGAGCAACGTCTTTATGACCACGAACCTTGCCGCGGCATGTGCCACCGTCGCCACGATGGTATTCACCTGGATCCGCTACAAAAAGCCCGACGTTTCTATGACGCTCAACGGCGCACTTGCAGGACTTGTGGCAATCACCGCCGGCTGTGATTCCGTTGACCCGTGGGCATCTGCGATAATCGGCATCGTTGCGGGCATCCTCGTCGTTGTCAGCGTGGAGTTCTTTGACAAGGTGGCAAAAATTGATGACCCTGCGGGCGCCATCTCTGTACACGGTATGAACGGCTTGTGGGGTTCCCTCGCCGTCGGGCTGTTCAGCCGCGAGGGAGGACTGTTCACCACAGGGCAGGCGGGGCGCTTCCTCGTGCAGCTTGTCGGTACGCTGAGCATTGTGGCTTTCGTCGCCATAGCTGCGTTCCTCCTGTTCACAATCATCAAGCACACGGTTGGCCTGCGGGTGACTCCGGCAGAGGAAATAGGCGGACTTGACCTGCCGGAGCACGGGCTTTCTTCCGGCTATGCGGACTTTATGCCGCAGTACACGCCAGAGGAACTTGCGGAAGCCCAAGGCATAGGGCTCAAGATTCCAGAGGCTCAGGCGGTGCCCGTCACAATACAGCCATCACAGGCACAGACAGAACAAAAGCAAAAGACGTCCAGTTCGGATGTGGTTGCGCACAAAGTAGTCATCATCACGAGGCAGAACAAGTTCGATGCGCTTAAGAACGCCATGAACGCCATCGGTGTGACGGGCATGACGGTCATCAATGTGATGGGCTGCGGCATACAGAAGGGAGTGAGCGAATTCTACCGCGGCGCACCGGTAACGATGAACCTGCTGCCAAAGATAAAGGTAGAAATCGTGGTGGCAAAAGTGCCCGTCGCAACAGTGGTTGAAGCGGCAAAAAAGGCACTTTATACCGGACACATCGGCGATGGCAAGATTTTCGTCTATCCTGTTGACGACGTTATCAAGGTACGCACTGGTGAATCCGGCTACGATGCTTTGCAGGACGAAGATTAATAATAATGATTAATACTCGTCAGCATAGGATTTCTTGAACAGCGATGCCCTGCCGCTGCGCTGTGTAGCGGTATGGACATTGGGGCGGGTGTGGGAGCCGCCCCTTGCACGAGAGCGGAAACCGCCCCTGTCGCCACCGCGATCCCTGTCACGGCTGCGGAAACGGTCGCGGTCACGCTCTCCCCTGCCCACCGCATAGCGGTCAATGTCGAAACCAAAGGGACGGGAACGCTCGCGCTCTCCCCTGCCCCTTCTTCCGCCGCCGGCAGCCCGCACGTCCTCGTGAATGTGCGGCAGGGAATTATCCTGCTGAGACAGCTCTATCGCTTTCCGCGCGGCATCAGCGGGGAGGCTCACCAGACAGAAAAGGTCAGCCATATCGATAGCATCCACATCACGGTCGCGCACGTTCACCAGACTGGAGAAGAATTCCGCAACGCGGCGGGGATTGTAGCCATCCTGCCAGCCGAGCTGCACATAGAGGCGTATCTGCTCAGGCGCGGCAGAGAAATTTTCCGCTTCCCCGCCAAAACGCCCCCGCTCGCGTTCCCTGCCAAAACCGCGCTCGCCCCGTTCGCCGCGCTCCCTTCTGGAACTGCGCTCCGCTCCGGAAGCAAAGCTGTTTATCTTGCCATAGCGCTTCTTGCTGAGCGCGCTGCCATAGGTGGCGGCAAGCAGAGAGGCAACAACCTCCTGCGGGTTCTGATTTGAACAAAGCTCTTCGGCGAGCTGGTCGAATATGGGGTCGCCTTTGCGCAGATGGGGCGCTTCCGCAACGGGAGCGGCATCAGCTTCTGTCTCAGCAGCACCGTCAACCGGAGCAGCAGGGACGGCATCCGCAGCCTTGTCAGCCGTAAGGCCGAGCTTTTCCTTTACCTCGGCAAAGAGCACGCCCCTTTTGGCTTCGATGACCTCTTCAACGCTCGGAATCTTGCCCTCAAGCATCTCGCCCTTGGCACTGCGCTTGATGGCATTGCGCAGATAGGTAAGCTTCCTGCGCTGCTCTTCGGGACGGACGAATGTCACCGCCATGCCTTCCGCACCGGCACGCCCCGTGCGCCCAATGCGGTGCACATAGGTCGGACCGTCAAAAGGAAGGTCATAGTTCACCACGTGGGTAAGCCCCGTTATGTCAATGCCGCGCGCAGCCACATCGGTAGCCACGAGCACGCGGGTTTTTCTGGAACGGAAACGCGCAAGGATTTTTTCGCGCTGTGCCTGAGGAATGTCACCGTGAAGGGCTGCCACCTGATAGCCCTTTTCATCGAGTATCTTGCACACGGTGTCGGCATCGGTCTTTTTCTGCACAAAGACTAAACCGTAGAATTCGGGAGAAATATCGATGAGGCGCACCAAGGCTTCGGGCTTTTCGCTCTCGCGCACAATCCAGTAGCGCTGCTCTATGAGCAGAGGCTCTTCATCATGCCCCTCTTCCTCCACGATTTCGTAGTCGCCCATGAACTGCTGGGCAATCTTGCGGATGGGCGCAGGAACTGTCGCGCTGAAAAGCAGGACACGGCAGTCAGGATTTGCGGCGGAGAAGATGTTTTCAATGTCCTCCTCAAAGCCCATATCCAGAAGCTCATCGCCCTCGTCAAGGATAAAGTATTCTATCTGGTCAATCTTGAGCACCCCGCGGTCCATCAGGTCCTGCACACGCCCCGGCGTGCCGACGACGATTTCCACCCCATGCCTGAGGCTGCGTATCTGCTCGCCCATAGAGGCACCGCCGTAGACCACCGCCGTGCGCGGATATATCCCCGTGGTGAACGAAGCCATCTCAGCACAGGTCTGCATGGCAAGCTCGCGGGTAGGTTCAAGGATGATTGCCTTTACATGGTCGCTTGCCTCGCGCAGACGCTGCACGAGGGGCAGTCCAAACGCCGCAGTCTTTCCAGTTCCCGTGCGGGCGCGGGCAACGACGTTTGCCTCGCCGTTCAAGAGGCGCGGAATTGCCAAAACCTGAATTGGCGATGGAGTGACAAATCCCTTTTTCTTGATTGCTTCCAGAGTGATTTCATCCAGGCCCAAATCTTCAAAAGAAATGGTGTCTGAATCCACATGCTGTTCTTCGACAGCGGCAGCCTCCGTCTCCACGACGGGCTGCTCAGAGAGAGAAAGTTCTTCTTCCATTATGTTTCCCCTGTGCGCATATCGCACACCACATGAAAGTCGAGTACCGCATAATGAAAAATATCGATTAAAAATTTTCCCCTGTACCTAGGCTAGGCGGTAACACACTTCATGCATCTTTTACGAGGAAATCTCCAAAACCAGCACGTTTTAGAGATTTCCGCTATCACTTCGCGTATATTACCGTTTTTTGTTTTTTATTGCAAGAGGGTTGCAAATAAAGCTATCAAAACGAAAAAGCGGTGGCTTAGTTCCATGCGTCCAGTTTCGACTGATAAGTGGAATAACTCTCTACAGCACTAGTTTTTGATGCATATTTTGTCTTTGCAGATTGCGCACCGGACTTTAATGCCGCCTTGACAGAATCAGATAAAGAAATTTCTTGTCCATCTTCATCAAGATACTTTTCTGCATCTCCGTCATCTATAACGCACCCCTGTTTAGAAGCATTAAAATAGACATAACCAAGTGCAGTAGAATTATTATGCGTATCTGTTTTCACACCCTCAATGGTTTCACTTGGAGTGACCACAGTATACACCATTCCATGTGGATGCCAATCATAGAATATTTTTCCTGCTGCTGTTTTTTTGATATAGGAAAAAACAAATTCGTCACTTCCCATATCATCGTATAAATAACAGTCAAACTCTCCATAATCATTCACTGAGATAGAAGCCACAACCTTCTCTGTTGTCTGACCATTATTATAAGAAAATTTTGCAAATATATCCGCCGTAGAGGAGGATGTCTTCTTCACTTCAAATTTATAAAACGTAAAAGACACACCATCGTTATCAGTAAATGTTCCTAGTGTAGTAATGGGTTCATCAAATGCAAGTTTTCCACAGCGTGGTGCAACATCATTATGAAACAAATAAAGAAAGTTTAGTGACAGCGCCTCGCAATACAAACCATCCTTACCATCATCAGTAAGTCTATAGGCTTTAAGGTTATCTATTGCTCTTGCTGCCCGAGAGCCAGTATCATACACACTAACATTGCTAGCATTAATATCTAAATTCTCCAGCACGCTCTTCGGACTGGCAAGCAGAGAATTGCCGCCTGAGCTGCTATCGCTGTCACTGCTGCTGCTGTCCGAACAGGCAGCAAGGAAAAGCAGGGCACAAAGCAACAGCCCCCCCCTAAGATGCCAAAACGCAAAAGTTTCTTCATGTTCATACAATCAATCCCCTTCATATTCCATAATAAAGATAAAATGTGCACAAGCACACATATTAATTCTATAGGCAGAAAAAACTCCTGTCAAGAACCAGTTTTCAAATCTCAATTAAAAGCTCGTTTAAATGTTATGTTGTTTTCATAATCAAAAACCACATAGCTTCCATCTTCATAGACAAGCAAGTTTTTTCGCGCAAAACAAAAATTTATAGCGAGCGTGTATCCCCAGAACGGCGTTCAGTCCCCCCAAAATTCCACCGATAGTTATATCAAAGAGGTAGCCATGGCAGACATACACGTATTCCCCGACCCGCCGGAGGGGACTCCTGAATCGAAATTCGTCCATTTGCATGTACATTCAGACTATTCGCTCCTTGACGGCGCAAGCAAGCTGGACACGCTCATTGCGCGCGCAAAAGAGCTAAACATGAAGGCGCTTGCGCTTACGGACCACGGAAATATGTTCGGCGTGCTCAATTTTGAGCATATCTGCCACGCCAACGGCATCAATCCGCTCTGCGGCGAAGAATTCTATGTGGCGGAGGGAGACCATACAAAGCACGAAGAGCTGCCATACAGCAAAAACGGCAAGCACTCCTACTACTACCACCTCATACTCATCGCGCAGAACGACACAGGCTACCGCAACCTCTGCTGGCTCTCGTCAATCGCATACACGGAAGGCATGTACTACAAACCCCGCATAGACTGGGAGCTTTTGCAACGCTACCACGAAGGGCTCATCTGCCTTTCGGCGTGCATACAGGGAGAAATCCCCAAGGCGCTGCTCTTTGGCGATGAAAAACGCGCCTACGAAACGGCAAAAAAGTACAAAGAGCTCTTCGGTCCCGACAAATACTACATAGAGCTGCAGGACCACGGGATTGACGAACAGAAAGAGGTGGCTCCAAAGCTCATCAAGCTGGCGCACGACCTTGACATTCCCCTCGTGGTGACGAACGACATCCACTACTGCCGCCGTGAAGATGCAGAAGCGCAGGACGTGCTCGTCTGCATAGGCACCAAGAAGCTGCTCAGCGACAAAAACCGTATGCACTTTCAGGGCGACCAGTGGTATATGAAGACAGAGGAAGAGATGGCGCAGCTTTTCCCGATGTGCCCGGAAGCAATAGACAACACGCGGAAAATTGCGGATATGTGCCACCTCACAATCCACCAGTTCAAGACACAGGAGCTCAAAAACACCCTGCCTGTCTACCAGATTCCCAAGGAATACGTATCGCAGGACGCATTTGTGCTCCACCTTGTGGAAGAGGGGCTGCGCAAGCGTTACAAGGCAATCACCAAGGAAATCTTAGACCGCGCCATGTACGAGCTGGGAATCATCTTCAAGATGGGCTTTTCCGGCTACTTTCTCATCGTGTGGGAGTTCATCAACTGGGCAAAGCAGAACGGCATTCCCATGGGACCGGGGCGTGGTTCGGGAGCAGGTTCCCTCGTAGCGTATGCCATGACCATCACGGACATTGACCCCTTCCGTTTTAAGCTCATTTTTGAACGATTTTTGAATCCTGAGCGCGTTTCCATGCCAGATTTCGACGTGGATATGGACTTTGAATTCCGCGAGAGGATTATCCAGCACACAGAGGAATGGTACGGCATTCCGCAGGTGGGGCACATCGTTACCTTCGGCACGCTCAAGGCAAAGGCTGTCATAGCAGACGTGGGGCGCGTGCTTGACATTCCGCTTTCGGAAGTCGCCATGCTCAAAAAGTGCATTCCCGACAATCCAAAGGCAAAACTTGCAGACGCATTCAAGGAGCCGGATCCCGACCACCCGGACAACGGCCAGCTCATTCCCTACAAGGACGACCCGCGCTACAGGGATTTGTTCCGCCTGAGCGCAAAACTTGAAAATGTGAACCGCAACACAGGCCTGCACGCTTCCGGCATGGTCATCGGCAAAACACAGCTGCCTGACTGGGCGCCGGTATTCAAAGACGCCAAAACGGGAAAGACAGCCGTCCAGTACACGATGGACATCATCGAACCCTGCGGTCTGGTCAAATTCGACTATCTGGGGCTCAAGACACTCTCGCTTATCCGCTATGTGGAAAACATCATCAACAAGCACCGGAAGCCCGGCGAGCCAAAATTCCGCGCGGAGGAAGTGAGCGAAACCGACGAAAAGACCTTTGACCTTTTCTGCAGGGGAGACACTGTTGCCGTGTTCCAGTTTGAGTCTCCCGGTATGCAGAAGATTTTGCGGCAGGCACAGCCCCGCTGCATAGAGGAAATAGTCGCTTTGAACGCGCTCTACCGCCCGGGGCCAATGGATTACATTCCACAATATATAGAAGGAAAATGGCATCCAGAGACCATCCACTATCCTGACCCCTGCCTTGAAGATATCCTCAAAGAGACCTACGGGGTCATGGTGTATCAGGAACAGGTCATGCAGGTGTCCCAGCGCATTGCGGGCTTTTCGCTCGGTGCCGCCGATATGCTGCGCCGCGCCATGGGAAAGAAAAAGCCGGAAGTGCTTATGGGCAAAAAGAAGGAGTTCATTGAGGGTGCGCAGAAGCAGGGATTCACCGCAGAGCACGCCGCCGACATCTTTGAAATCATGGTGCCCTTTGCGGGCTACGGATTCAACAAGTCCCACGCGGCGGCTTACTCCGTTGTGGCATACCGCACGGCATGGCTCAAGGCAAACTATCCTGCGGAATTTATGGCGGGCAACCTGACCAACGAAATCACCTCTACAGACACCCTTCCCTCGTACATTGAGGAAGCGAGAAAGATGGGCATTCCCGTTGACCCGCCGGATATAAACCGCTCCGACGCTATCTTTGACGTGGCGAACGGGCACATCGTCTTCGGGCTCATGGGCATCAAAGGCATGGGGCAGGCTTCTGCGGAAGCGATAGTCAAAGAGCGGACGGAGCACGGGCCTTTCAAGAGCTTTATGGACTTCATGGACAGAATGAAGGCGGAAGACATAAACAAGCGCGTCATAGAAGTGCTGATAAAAACCGGTGCCTTCGACAAGCTTGGTCAGGGACGCGCCACGCTCCTTGCCAACTACGAGGCGGTGATGACTTATGAAGAGAAAAAGCGCGCCGGTTCGGAATTCGGGCAGGCAAGCCTCTTTGAAGATGCCGGAGTGCAGGAATTTGCCGAATACCGCTTTACCGAGCTTGAAGAGATGCCAAAGATGGAAATGCTCAACATGGAAAAGGAGTTCATCGGCTGCTATGTGAGCGGGCACCCGCTTGATGACTGGCGGAAAGCAATAGAAAGCTGCGCCACCGTCACCAGCGAGAACATCGAGCGCGTGGGCAAAGAGGCAAAGGCTCTGAAAGACTCCCTTGCGGCAAGCGGGCAGAAGTCCTGGCAGCTCAAAAACAGCGGGCGCAGCTATACGGCAATCGGCATGATTCAGGAGCTCAGGCAGATTATGACCAAGAAGGGCGAGCCCATGTGCTTTGGCAAGCTTGCGGACTTCAAGGGTTCTATAGACATCACCTTCTTCCCCAAGGTCTGGGAAGAACTGAAGGACAAAGTGGTCAACGAAGGCGTATACGCATTCAAAGGCAAGGTAGACAGCAGCAGGGAGTCTCCGACGCTGCTCGTGGAAAGCGTAGAAGACCCCAAGACGCTGGAAGAGAAAGCCGTCACGAGCGTGCACATACAGATGGAGAACGGCTTCAAAAACGTCAAGGAAATCAACTCCCTCAAGGACTTTTTGTTTGGCGCACAGGGAAATTGTTATGTATATTTCCATATAGATGTCAACGGCAAGACCTATATTATCAAGGGAAATCCGCAGATGACGGCACCTTGCGACCACGACTTTGTGCAGTCCGTAAAGGATATGCCGTTCGTGCAGGACGTGTGGTGCGAATAAAGAATACCTAGGGAGAAATATTTTATGGAAATGTCCATGGTTAATTTCAATATCTTTAAACTGGCGGCGGCAGTAGTATCTATCTATGCATTTTTGTGCTTTATCCGCATCATCCTCACTTGGATTCCCACGCTGGCATACAGTCCGGTGACGCGCTTCCTTGCTTCTATCTGCGACCCTTATCTGAATCTGTTCAGGGGGATTCGTTTCCTGCGGATTGGCGGCATTGACCTGAGTCCTCTGCTTGCGCTCGGTGTGCTTGAAGCAGTGCAGATGGTGCTTGGCGGGCTTGGCTCGGGACGGATGGCGTCCATAAGTTCCTTGCTCGCCCTGCTCATACAGGTAGCGGGGCAGATTTTCTTTGCCGTGCTCCAGTTCATCATCGTCGTCCTCATCATACGGCTCATCATAGTCTTTTTGCAGCGGCAGAACTCATACAGCCCCATCTTAAGCCAGCTGGACTCCTCGCTTTCCCCCATCGTGTACGGCATTGCAAAGACATTTACCGGCGGCAAAGAGCCCTCATATAAAGCCGCACTCATCATCTCCATCATCGCGCTCATCGTTGTTTCCGTTGTCTTTAATCTGGTACTGGGAACCATCATCCGCCTTATCGCCCTGCTGCCTTTTTAAATGAAGCTGTCAGAAATCGGCACGGGGGTCGAAAGCCTGCCGGGAGTGGGGCCTGCGACGGCAAAACAGTTCTCCCGGCTCAACATATTCACCGTGTCCGACCTGCTGTCTTCTTACCCGCGCAACTATGAAGACAGGACAAAGCGGGTAAACCTCTGTGACTTTGCCCAGCATGCAAAGGTTCATACAGTGTGCAAGGTCATGGCGCACACCTGGTTTGGCTTTGGAGCGATGCGGACGCTCAAAATCGCCATCACCGACGGAACGGCGAACGCATGGCTTGTCGCCTTTAACCGCGCATTTTTGCAGAACGCCCTGCCCGTGGGCAGCATAGCGGTGGTGACGGGAAGCTTCCAGCTGCGCTATAACGAGCTGCAGGCAAGCTCCTTTGAAGTGCAGAAACTGGCAGCAGTCGGAGAGCTCGAGGACTTTCAGCACATACAGCTGCCTGACAGCCGCATATTTCCCATCTACGCGCTCACCGAAGGGCTCGCAAACAAGACGGTCTGCAAGGCTGTCGCCACTGCGCTCAAGCAGTACGGCAAGGCAATCGACAACGAGCTGCCAGACACCATTATACAGGACAGAAAGCTGCTCCCCAAAGCGCAGGCAGTGAGGCTGGTGCACAGCCCGGAAAGCATCGCCCAGATGCAGGAAGCCCGCAAGACCTTGGTCTATGAGGAGCTGTATTTCTTTGAGTACAAGATGGCTCTCCGCGCCCTTGCCCACCGGGGGACGCTTCCCTCTCAGGAAGAAACCGCAGTATTTGAGCTTGCGCGGAATTCAGCACCTCCTCCCTCCGCAGCCCCCTACTTTACCACGCCGGACAGCATACGGGACTCGTTCATAAAAGCGCTTTCCCCCCTGCAGACAAAGCTTCACCAAGGTCTCCCCTTTCCGCTCACAGATGACCAGATGCGCGTCATCATGGAGATGGGGGCTGACATAGACAGGAGCGAGACGGACCTGAACGCCCTGCTCAACGCGCCGGACAAGCTTGACGGCATTCCCTTTTCCATGCAGCGGCTCCTGCAAGGGGATGTCGGCAGCGGCAAAACTCTTGTCTGCTTTTTCATCTGCCTGCGCGTCATAGATTACGGGGGACAATGCGTGCTCATGGCACCGACGGAATTGCTCGCCCGCCAGCATGCGGAGAATGCGGCAAAGCTCTTGGAGCCGCTCGGCGTACATGTGGCATTTCTCACCGGCAACCTCAAGGCGTCAGGACGAGGCAGGCTTTTGCAGGCGGTGAAAGACGGCTCGGTACACATAGTGGTGGGAACCCACGCGCTCTACGGCCAGAGCGTCACATACAAAAAGCTGCACCTCGCCATCATCGATGAGCAGCACCGCTTCGGCGTAACGCAGCGGGAAGCCATAGTCGCCAAAGGCAGGGTTTCGCACAAAGAGCTGTCCCATGCCCCAGACCTGCTCATGATGAGCGCCACACCCATTCCGCAGACGCTCGCGCTCACCGTATTCGGAGACCTCGACGTAAGCACCATCCGCACCATGCCCCCGGGGAGAAAAAGCGTAAAGACCTACCTCTGCAGGATGGGAAACGAGCACAATGTCTACAGCGCCGTCCAGAAGGAGCTGGAGGCAGGTCATCAGGCATATTTCGTCTATCCCCGCATAAGCGAGGGGGAAGAGGCGGAGGATGCAGAAGCCCTTAAGAACGAAGTGCTTAAATCCGCAGAAGAGATGTTCACCTTTCTTTCAAAAAAGGTCTATAAAAGCTATTCCTGCGCGCTCATCCACAGCAAGGTGGCGGAAGAAGAGCAGCACAAAATACTCGAAGATTTCCGTGCAAACAAGACGCAGGTGCTTGTCGCTACGACGGTGGTGGAAGTCGGCGTGGATGTGCCGAATGCCACCTGCATCGTCATTGAGCACGCAGACCGCTTCGGTCTGGCGGAACTCCACCAATTGCGGGGGCGCGTGGGGCGGGGACTCTTTCAGTCATACTGCTTTTTGATTTACGGGAAAAATATCACGGAGACGGGCATTGCCCGCATGAAAGCGCTTCACGAAAGCACAGACGGCTTTGTGATTGCGGAAGAAGACCTTAAGCTGCGCGGGCCGGGGGAAGTAAACGGTACCGCGCAGTCAGGCTACCTTGCGCTCGGCATCGCTGACCTCTCCCGCGACAGGGAGATGCTCGCCATGGCAAGGCACGACGCATTTATGCAGCTCAAAAAAGAGCGCAATCTATAAAATAAGTCCGAGGCTCATGCGATATATCCTTCCAAGCGCTGCATACGGAAAGGATGGTGCATACGCACAAGGGCATGCTTTTCTATCTGGCGGATGCGCTCCTTTGTCAGGTTGCAGACATCGCCGACCTCTTTCAAGGACATTGGCTTGTACCCGTTCAGACCGTAGCGCAGGCGGAGCACCTTTGCCTCGTTGGGACGCAGCGTTTTAAGCACATCGTCAATGTCCTTGCGCATAGAGGCAGTGAGCGCCTGCTCATACGGACTGGCAAAGCGGGTGTCTTCAACATGGTCGCCGATGGTGCTCTTGTTGTCGTCAGCGGACACTGTAGCGTCAAGGCTCACCATCTCGCGGGACAGGTTTATCATCTCGCGCACGTGGGAGCTTTCCATGTTCAGCATCTTGCCGATTTCCTCTATCTCCTGCTCCTCGGTCTTTCTGCCTGCCACAATCTTGCGGGCTTTCTCTATCTGCACAAGCTCATTTGCCCTGTTCAGCGGCAGGCGGATGGCGCGGCTCTTTTCACAGATGGCTTTCAGCACAGCCTGACGGATCCACCACACAGCATAGGAAATAAAATGATAGCCCTTGCTCACATCAAAGTGATCGACGGCGGTCATAAGCCCTATGTTTCCCTCGCTGACCAAATCAATAAAATCTATTCCGTGGTTCTGATACTGCTTTGCCACATTGATGACAAAACGCAGGTTAGCACGCACAATCTTGTCTTTTGCGGCTTTATCGCCAGCTGCGGCTTTCACAGCCAGCTCTGTCTCCTCTTCACGGGACAATAATGGAATCTTGTTGATCTCTTTCAAATAAATGTTCAGTACGCTGTCATCGTTTGCCATATATAATCTCCTCTAAAAGGCAAGTATGTTATCTATTGAAAGTAATAGCAATTTTTATGCCAAAAACGAAATTTACACTGCATTAGCGCAAAAATAGATAAAAAAACGGGAAAAACAGGGCTGTTTTTTCCACAGAGGAGAAAAAAGGGGATAAAAGACTGTATCATTTTAACGCAGCGTTCATTTCACTGCGATATTTTGTGTTATTTTGACTCAGATTAAAAATTACAAGGAAGGAAACTAAACAATTTGATACACGCAAAGCCACTCTGGCATGAGCACCAGCGTGGCTTTAAAAATTCTATTCAATAACGGCAATGATGTCCGCGTTCTTCAAGATGAGGTAGTCTTCGCCGTCAATCTTTATGCCGGTACCGGCATATTTATCGTACAGCACCCTGTCGCCCACCTTTACCGTAATCTTCTCCTTGTCAGTACCGGGACCTACAGCCTCTACTGTTGCCTGCTGGGTCTTCTCCTGAGCAGTGTCGGGAATGATGATGCCGCTTTTTGTCTGTGTTTCAGCGGCAGCCTGCTTCACAAGCACACGGTCTGCCAATGGCTTTACTTTCATATAATTCCTCCAAAAGAGATTCAGTACGCTTTGAAAGCCCCAAGATTTCAGGGCTTTCATTTATTATCCATTAATCTAATAAAAAAGCAGCGGAACGTCAAATTTATTTGCCGTCTTGAATTCTCTTGAGCAGGAGATGGGCACGGTTGTGGGAGGGATTGAGGGAAAGTGCGTACTGCAATGAGCGCACCGCATCCTTGCTGTTGCCCGCCGCATGGCATTCTGCCGCTATGCGATAGAGGATTTCCGCCCGCAGACGCACCTCCGTCGCACGGGAAGAAGCGCGGTTCAGCAGCTCCAAGGCATCCGCATGCCTGTTGTAGCCCGCATGAACATTGGCAAGGTTCACATAGGCACCGGTCACTGCGTCATTTTGCCCCGCGGTGTTCAGCATGGGGCTCCGCGCGGTATACTTTTCAAGGATATGGGAGTAAAGCTCCTGCGCCACCGGATAGCGCTTGTCATAGGCGGCAAGATACGCCGCAACTTCGCACTCCCAGAGGTTCAGGCGCTGCGGGTCAGCAAGCACGTCATCAGCTTCCTCGCCCTCTTTGCCGTAGGAAGCGAGAACAGCAGAGCGAAAGAGCTTTCGGGCGCTCGGCACATCGTCGTTGGCGATGAGCGTCACTATAACGTAGTGCAGCACCTCTGCGGGATAGAGAGACGGACCAATTTCGTTCTCTTCGAGCAGCTTCCACACGCGGGAAGCTTTCAGCGTCTTTTCTTCCCCCCGCTCAGGTTCAGCCCGCATGATTTCCTTGAGCACGACAAGCGAGGGATTGCTCTCCTCCGCCAGAGCCGCGTCGATGCGGGCTATCACATCGGAAAACGCCACCACAGGCACAGCATCCCGCGCCTCCATTCCCATAGAGCGAAGACCGGCAGAGCGCAGCGAGCGTGCCAAGCTGTCTTCCTCCGGCCGCCTCTGGGATTCAATGGCATATTCCCCGTATGCGGCAAGCCCCGGCTCATATGTGGGGTAGTAATTTATCAGCTCATAGAGCTTTTCATACTGCGCGGCAGGATCACCGGAATCCCTTGCGTAGAGCGCCGTATTCATAAACAGCAGGGGCAGCACCCGCCCAAGGTCCGGCGTCTTGTCCTGAATGAAAGCGTCCATATAGGGCGAAGAGGAATCGAGAATCTTTTCGCGCATTGCCTGCGCAGAAGCGTCGTCGCCCAGAACGTAATAGGCATCAGATTCAAGCGCCCGCAGTTCAATGGCGGAGCGTATGTCATTTGAGGCATCGAGGGAGTCAGCCTTCAGCAGCATGGCAAGGCTTTCCGCGTAGTTTCCGCTGTCGTAATACACCAAGCCCCAGAAGAGCGCGTCGCGGAAGGTGTCGGCATCCTGCGGGCAGAGGGCGGCGGCGTCCGCATAACGGCCGTCCTCCATCAGCAAAGCAGCGGCATTCACCACCCACTTTGTAATTCCCGAGCCTTTGAAGGCATCCGTATAGATGGGAATAAAACGCCTGTCCAAAAAGAGGGAAGGAGACTCCTCTCCCTCGGGAGAGCGTTTCTTTTGCTTTTTCTTGAAGAGTTTTTTTGACGCAAAGAGGGAATCCGCGTCCCACTCGCTGGAAGCCGCATAGCGCATAAAGGCTTCCGCATACACAGAACCGTAGTCAGAGCCGGAAAGCTTCGCGGTCTTCTTTACCGCCTCACGCACCCTGTCCTGCCGCAAAAGCAAATTGCCGTAGATTGCAAGGATTTCCTTGCTGTCAGGGAATTTCTTCATCGAGCGCACAAGGCTCTGCTCAGCCTTTTTCTGCTCACCAAGCACCATATAGCGCTTGTAGATGCCGATGCGGTCATACATGGCGAGCGCCCGATTCTCTATCTTTTCCAAAGATTCGAGCGCCTGCACCATGTCTCCCTGCTGAATATAGGTATCGATTAAATCAAGCTCGGTGGCTATTGAAGCTCCCTCATAGTGGGAGGAACGCAAGCGTTTCGCTACCGCCAAGCCCCCCACCGCAAGGGCAGCCAAGACCACAATGAGAAGGATAACAATTATAATCCGATGTTTTTTACCATTCAAGTCCGTAACTCTTTATTCACATTATCGAGCAATGCGTTGATGAACTTGAAGGAATTCCCCTCTCCGTAGTTCTTTGCTATGGTAATCCCCTCGTCTATGATGATGCTCGCGTCTATTTCCTTCTGGAAAAGGAGCGAGTACACGCTGATGCGGAGTATTGCCAAAGACACCCTGTGCATATCCGCGATAGTGCGGTCCTCTTTCAGATGCCGCTCTATCGCAGCATCTATTTCAGCAAGATGGTTTATCGTACCAGCTATGAGGATGCGCGCGAAATCCTGCGTGTCCTGAGGGAGGGGGGCAGGATCATCTTCCTCGCCCTCCTCAGATACATGCCAAGTCAATGACAGAAGCTCTTCAAGGCTCTTTCCTCCCAGATCATAGGCGTAAAGAGCCTGAAAAGCTAAAACACGTCCTTTTTTCCGTGACAATTAGCTTGCCTACCAGTTTTCCAAAACCTTGTCGAGGGAAGAACCAGTCTTCCTGCGGTCTACGTTAGCCTTGGTATCAAGCCCCTTGGCAAGCTCCTGTGCAGAAGTGGACAGGAACTGGCTCTGCTTCTGCGCGGTCAGACGCTGCTTGATGAAGTCATACACCGTCACCGTTGAATCGGGCTCAACGATGTCGCTCAGCTCAAGCATCTTTGCCGCATACTTGTCGATTACGACGTAGAACTGGTAGTCGCGGTCAGTCACGCTCAGCTCGCCGACATAGCCCTTGTTCCTGCCAAAAAGCTCAATCAGCTTATCATAAGTCCAGCCGAGGCGCTGCGCCATCTCAGAAGACTTCTGTATGATAAGATAGTCTGCCTGATACTTCTTGCCGTTGTCAGTGGAAGAGCGGATTTTCAGCTCTGTTCCCGGACCGCCGCTCTTGTACTGGGCAAGCAGTCCCTCTGCCGCAGTCTTTGCCGCCGGCGCGTCAGAGCCCTTCGGCACGACCACAAGGAAGAGCTTCATCATATCGCTCCACACAAACTGGGCGCGGTTCATCTCATACGCCTGACGGATTTCGGCATCCGTCGCCGCAACCTGCCACAGGGCATCCTGAGACTTTGCAAAGACATAGCGCTGGGCTATCAGCTGGTTCCGAAGATACTCTTTATACTCGGCAAGCGTCATATTCGTGCGGTCTTTGATGTACTCGGCAAGCGTCTTGCCTGTCTGGCGCTGAATAAAGTCGTTAAGCTGTGCCTCAGTCACCTGCTGGCCAAGCTGCTGGCTGAATGTGCTCAGGAAGGCGGCATTCACATCGCTGTCTGAAATCGTAATACCCTCTTTTGCGGCAGCCTGCACCACCAGCTTCTCAGAGATGAGAGAGTCAAGCACCTGCTTCTTCTGCTCAACAGTCAGCTTTTCCACGCCGGTCTCAATCTTCAGGAACTCCACACGGGAACGCAACTGCTTAAGCGTAATGGTCTCCTGCTTGTCCAGCTTGATGACTGCCAGCGGAGTTAAATCACTGCTCTGTGCAAACACGGAAGCAGCCATTGCAAGGAAAAAGCTTATTCCAATTAAAATACGTTTCATACAAAATCCTCGTTCTTACTGAAATTTAAGGCACAGGCGGATAACTGCGCCATCCTACTTCATAAAAACAAACCGTTTAGAAATAAATTTGTTACACATTCGCAAAATTTATTTATCCAACGGCAGCCCGCCCTCTATGGTGGCGCGTATACGGCGCACCCCCGCAGAAGACGACTGCTCTTTTGCAATGTGGAAATGCCCAATCTGCGCCGTATGCTGAACATGCGGTCCGCCGCAGACCTCTTTGCTGAACCACGAATCCGTGGCGCCGATAGTATATACCTTCACCTGGCTGTCGTATTTTTCGCCAAACAGAGCCCGCGCGCCAGACTTTTTTGCCTCTTCCAGCGGGAGGACCTCCATCGTCACGGGCAAATCCTTCTGAATCTGCTCGTTCACGATGTCCTCCACCTTCTGAATTTCCTCTTTAGTCATAGCGCGGTGGAAGCTAAAGTCAAAGCGCATCCTTTCGGGAGTGATGTTGGAGCCCTTCTGAGCAACCTCGTCTCCGAGCACCTGCACAAGCGCCGCCTGCAGCAAGTGCGTGGCGGTATGGTACTTCGTCGTCACCTCGCTGTGGTCTCCAAGACCGCCCTTGAAGGTTCCGGCAGAGAGCGTGCGGCTCTCCTCCTGATGCTTCTTCTCCTCAGCCTTGAAGCCCTCGACGTCCACCGTCATCCCGTTTTCCTTTGCCATCTCCTCGGTAATCTCGATGGGAAAGCCGAAGGTATCATAGAGGCGGAAAGCGACACGTCCGGGGATTATCTTCTTTGGATTTTTCTGCAGGTTGGGCAGAAGCTTCTGGAACTCGCCTTCGCCTGCCCGCAGCGTCTTGCCAAAGCGTTCCTCTTCAAGCGCAAGCTGCTCCTTGATGAAAGCCGCATGCTCTGCAAGCTCCGGATATGCCTCCGTGTACTCAGCGATGATTATTTCCGCGGGCTTTGAAAGGAAGCAGCCTTCAATGCCAAGCTTGCGCCCGTAGCGCACGGCACGGCGGATGATGCGCCGCAGGATATAGCCGGCTCCCGTGCGGGCGGGAGTCACTGCCTGCGGGTCTCCCAGAATGAAGGTGGCTGTGCGCGCATGGTCAGCGATGATGCGGATTGCCGCGTCATCAGAAGCATTTGCGCCGTAGTTCTTGCCGGAAAGCCCTTCAATGCACTGTATAATAGGAAGAAAAACATCCGTCTCATACACGGACTTCTGCCCGTTCAGCACGGACACCGTGCGTTCCACGCCCATTCCCGTATCAACGCACTTGCGTTCCATCTCGTTGTAATGTCCCTGAGCATCTTTATTGTAGCCCATGAACACATTGTTCCAGATTTCAAGGTATTTGCCGCAGTGGCAGCCGGGCCTGCAATCTGGACCGCACTTGGGCTGCCCGTTGTCATAGAAAATCTCTGTATCTGGACCGCAGGGACCGGTCTGTCCGGCAGGTCCCCACCAGTTGTCGGCACGGGGCAGGAAGAAAATATGGTCCCGCGGAATGCCCATAGACTCCCAGCAGGCGGCAGCTTCCTCATCACGGGGAATAACGGTGCCGTCGGCTTCTTCGCCTGCAAAGACTGTTACATTCATCTTTTCTTTCGGGATATTCAAATAGTCAGGAGAAGTGAGAAATTCATAGCTATACGCGATAGATTCTTTTTTAAAATATGAACCGAGGCTCCAGTTGCCGAGCATCTCAAAAAAGGTCAGGTGGCTCGCATCGCCCACGGAATCAATGTCACCTGTGCGCACGCATTTCTGATAATCCGTAAGCCTCTTGCCTGCGGGATGCGGTTCGCCGAGCAAATAGGGAACAAGAGGCTGCATACCTGCCGTCGTAAACAAAACTGTCGGGTCATTGTTCGGAAGCAGGGATTTTCCGCTTATCTCCACGTGCTCCTTAGACTTAAAAAAATTAATGTACTTAGAACGCAATTCGTTTACAGTCATAGTTACTGTATAGTAGTTGATAACAAGGATTTAGTCAATCATTCTGCTTTTTTATCTTTCTCCTCAGGAGCCTGAGTTATCAGCTCATAGCCAAGGACAAGGGTATTTATACTCCCGCAGAAATCAAGCTTTACCGTTACGCGCTGCTTGCGGCGGTCTACCTTCAAAATCTTTCCAAATTTTCCCTTTGCAAAGCCATCTACAATCTCTATGCGGTCATTTTCATCAAAACGCGCCTTGGAGAAGCCGGACGTCTCTCCAAAACGCAGCAGATGGTGCATGATTTCCAAGTCCCTCCCGTAGAGCGCGACCCGATTTGTATTGCTGCTCAAAAAATGATAGAAATACTTTACCTTGCGGATTTCCTCGAAGAGATAGTTGTCCAGCTCGCCGTTTACCCCCATAAAAATGTAGCCGGGAAACAGCGGCGGAACGATAACACGACCGTTTTCCTTGCCACCGATGCGCAGTTTCCGTTTGAAACACCAAAACTGCGTGCTCGAAGCCTGTTCCAGATGCGAGGATTTCATTTTTTCTAATGCATCGGCTTTGAATTCTTCTTCAAAGCCCGTCCGCACCATGATGCAATAGTAGTTCATAACAGCGGATTATATCATAGTATTTAAATAATGACAATGCTTTTTTTGAATAAAAATACCCCCCTATTATTCGTAAGGGAATTTGTCGCAAGAATTCGAAAGCGACTTTGTCGTATAT
>ERZ842401.2944-NODE-2944-length-21847-cov-9.768814_pt1 | contig 21847 bp, 20 predicted proteins | sample MGYA00521270_ERZ842401 | MGnify/ENA primary metagenome ERZ842401 (study PRJEB31892, sample SAMEA3878208) | bioreactor metagenome | biome: Moose rumen | place: Sweden | collected 2011-10 | study: EMG produced TPA metagenomics assembly of the PRJEB12797 data set...
AGCGAAGCGAATTAACTTCCATTTTTACTTCCATTTTTACTTCCGAAACTTGAGTTAATAAAATTAATAGTTACTTAGAACCTTGTAGAGAGCATCCCTCTTATATAGGATTTAAAGCATTGCCTGGGATATACTGGTACTTCAAAAGTGGCTTTTATCATTGTAGCACAGAATTGTCTTCAACAAAAGCCATAGTAATGCACTTTGCTCTTAATGAGGGATGGTATCTGAAAGGAATAAGTTATCCAGTTTATTATTATTTTACTAGAATAGGAGGATTAAATAAAACTTCTTCGATGGATACAGGGCATGTTCGTCCATGTTTCGCTTTTTAAATATACAAAATCCTTATTAGAATAAGCGAGACACCAGGAACAGGTAAGTGTTTCGCTTCATCCAATGATATAAGTAGATAAGATTAAATTTAATATTTCGCCCTTTGAGTTCATGCTCAAGGGGCATTCTTTTCTGCAAAAAGTGACGATGACAGTGACAAAGTGACAATAAGCACAGATACGACCTAAGAGTTCTAACCGAAGTTGCCCCAGCGGGGAGGTTATAGAACTCTGGAAGTATCAAGGTCATCGACAAAGTCAATAAGCACAGGTCGAAGGATGATGGATGAAGGGAGAAGGATAAGGGGGATATAAGAATTTCTTTAAAATATATAGCAAACAGAACTCCATAATATTTTCTTTTTGAAAAATTCTGCCTATTATTTGGGAGTTTAAGAAGAAATTAGTACTTTTGCGAATCGAAAATATACACGATTATGGCACAAATAAAAACGGCCAGCGAAGTGCTGGAACTGATAGAGAAGAGTCTTTTTAAGGACGTTGACCTTATGACAGCTAGCTTGCTGAAGGGTGATGAGCGCAGGGCTTTCATTCTTTCCCAGGTGGACAGACTGCTGATTGACAAGAATGGTAATACTCTGATGGCAATGTGGCTGTCTGATATGTTCTGGACAGCAGACAACGGCAGGTTTATTAATGAGCAAAGCCCTTTGATGACAAAGGAGGGCCTGCAGACGCTGACAAAAGAGCAAAAGAGCAAACTGAAGCTGATACAGAGCATAGCAGGACTATGTCATGATTTGAGCCTTCACTTCAAGTTTGACATTAAGGAAGCCTTCGGAATAAGGAACAACTTCCAGGTGTCAAACAAACAGTTGGTAGAATGGCTCACAACAACAGAGTATGAGCAGATAGCAATGCATACTGCCTACACCTTGAAGAAGTATGCCATAGAAGAGTATGAGGGGGAATGTTATCAACCAGCTCAAGACGGACTTGCAGAGTTATTTTCGAGAGAATACTGCGAACTGATACGGACTCCTAATAACACTAAGATTCCTTCTCGTGCCTATGTCAAAACCATACTGGACGAAATGTTAAGGATAGAGCGTCACTGGCTGCAGGGACGTAGAAGGAAGTTAAACCCAGAAGTGATAAAGATACACGATGAGATGTATGGCTTTGTCCCTCTCAGATTTTCATCAAACGTACAGAAGGCTGCCCAGGAACTCTTTGATTACATGGAGAAGAATGTGAAGGGGCGACTTGTGATGAAAGTATCCAGCAATGCTTCATGGAGCGAGCAACCTGAATCAGTAAAGCGCAACAGAGCAGAGGTGCTTGGGAAGTTCGCAGATAAAATCCGTGAGATTAGAACAAAGCATCTGGCTGCTAACTGGCTGAATGATGACTCACTGGAATTCAGCTACCTGATGGCTCATGCAGAATGGTATGGGCTGGGACTATGGAACAAGGAGGATGAAGCCCTATGATGAGCAGTAATCGCAAGGATTATGCTTCTGCTTCGGAGTGGCTGAAAACTCTGAAACAGGATGATGCGTGGTTGAGTCAACAGAAACAACTTGTGACTTCAACTGACATCGTCACTTGTCTTAAGGATGCTAAAAGAAGAATTGGAGAAGGTGAAGTCTTCGAATTCTGGGGAATATATGGGCATCAGATAGAACCTGCGCTTGAAGAAGTCTGGGGAATAGCAGAGTTATCGCTAACTAAACTGAAGATTCAGACCATCGGCATGCTCTCAATGGAGTGGCTGGAGATAAACAGGGGCAACGTGATAGATCTTCAAAACGAGATAGTTGAAAAACTGTTACCTATCTTTTGGGATGAAAGAAAGGAAGCAGAGAATTTCTTATTCAGCATTCAGGGCATGAAGCCAAAGCAAATAACAGCGTTGGTTAAGGACTTGGTAGCTGACAAAACGATATCTGAAATGTCTAAAGGAAGAGACCTGTGGAAGGTGCTAAACGACTATGGATTGTATAGCCCATCAGAGTCAAACTGGAATCAACAATTGAGATAATTTCAACAAAAAACACTCAAAAATGAGGGAATCGGCATTTGTCGGTTCCCTTTTTTTGTGCCAAACTTGTACGAGAACTTGCACAAAACTTGTATTCACTTGTAAACGCTTGTATAACACCAAGTTACGTGAAAATTTTCATAAAAACGGGATAAAATTGTATTACCTTTGCACTCGAAAACATGACGAAGCAAGAAAATGGTTTTCGAGCGGGTAGCATGTGAAAATTTAATCGAGGGAAGTGAGCTGAAGGAATCTCATGAGATAATGCTGGCCAGCGTTTCGATGCTTCCGAACCTCACAATCCTTAATTAATAATGATAAATAAAAAAAATTATTTTTGTACTATTGGCAAGGGCTTCGGAGCACCTTGCATGTCTTCAACCAAAGAAGAGTGGGAAGCTCTGCGTCGTGAATCTTGGCTCGCAGAGATGTGCGCACGTATAGAAAAAGGTGAAGAGCAGCTGAAAAACCAACTGCCTGTATGGACACCTCATTGCGCTGAGTTCAAGAACAACCACAGAGCGATAGCCGATGCTGTCATGCCTCTCAACCGTCTTATGCTCGACTTCGACGACAAAAATCACACTGATGACATCATGTCGCAGTTGAAAGTGGAAAGTGAAAAGTTGAAAGCTGCTGGCATTGAGGTGTTGCTCATCGAGGAAAGTGTAAGAAGAGGTACGCATGTACTGGTGGAACTGCCACAGGGAATGACACCAGAGCAGGCTCAGACACTCATGAAAGAGGTTACAGGATTTGAACCAGACCCTGCTGTGAAGGATGTTTCAAGATGCATCTATATGGTGTCTGAAGACCATACAAAGTATGTCAATGAGAAACTGTGGACAGTCTCTCCCCTGCCCTCAACCATTAACCCTGAGTCCACAACAATCATCTATGAACCATCAACCATTAACACTGAACCCTTAACCTTCAAAGGCATCCCCTACTCTTCCATCATAAAGGAATGGTGGAACAGAACAGGCGGAGAGCCTTCTGAGGGTGAGCGAAACGTAAAACTTCACAAGCTTGCCGCTAACCTTCGCAGCATCTGTGACAACAGGAAAGATGTGCTCATGAAGGTGATGCCACGATTTGGGCTCAATGAGGCTGAAATGATGTCTATCATCGAATCTGCCTGCAAGGAGGAGCCTAAGGGCATCAGCAAGATGATGCAGGACATCATTCAGAGTGAGGAACAGCAAATGAAGGCAGAAGAGATGGACGAAGCAGCAGTGGCAGAGGAAACTGGTGTGAAGGTGAGAGTGAAGGCTTTGCCAATGGGACTGAAAGAAAGTCTCGCAGGGGTGCCTGTATCGATGCATCTGCCTGTACTTTGCAGTGTGCTTCCTATTGCTGCTGCCTATGCTGACCAGGTGGAGGTAGAGTATTGTGACGGAAACAACCAACACCTCGGACTGATGTCTATAATCTATGGTGAACAGGCTTCCAACAAGAGTGTGTGCAAGAATGCCGTCAATGTGTGGAAACGTCAGTTTGATGCAGAGGACGCTATTGCACGTCAGAAGGAGGAAGAATGGAAGGAACGCAAGAAAAGCCGTAAGTCCAACGAAAAACTTCCTGAAGACCCGAAAGTGCTGATAAGACAGGTGCCTGTAACCGTCTCTTGCTCTACGCTGCTGAAGAGATTAAAGAATGCTCAGGGGCATACTCTCTACAGCTTCTGCGAGGAACTCGACACCTTGAGAAAAACCAATGGTGCTGGCTCATGGTCATCAAAGTACGACATCTACAGACTCTCCTTTGACAGGGGCGAATGGGGACAGGATTATAACAGCGACCAGGCAGAGAGCGGTGTGGTGAATGTGGCATACAACTGGACTATGCTGGGAACAAAAGGTGCTATGAGGAAATGCTTCAGGACTGACAATATTGAGAATGGTCTGTCAAGCCGTATGCTGATGGCTGAAATGCCTGATGCCAGTTTCTCTAAAATGCCTAAGTTCCGCAAACGTACTCCAGAGGAGGAAGCAAGGATAGATGAGGCTGTGACAAAACTCCGTAGTTATAACGGACTCATTGACGTTCCACGCCTGAGAAAAGGTATGGAGAATTGGGCTGAAGAGAAACGTAAAGAAGCAGCCAAAGACATTGACCACGTGAAGGACACCTACAGAAAACGTGCAGCTGTGATAGGCTTCCGATGCGGAGTTGTCTTCTATCTTCTTTCGATGGACCCGAACAAGAAAGACATGAAGGAATCGAGGCAGTGTGTGGACTTTGCGATAATGATGGCAGAATACACCCTGAGAATGCAGATGAAGACATTTGGCGAGGCTATGCGTAACGAATATGCTAATGATAAGGACGAATGCATAAGATATGGTGCAAACCATAGTATTTTCGACCAACTTATAGAAACGTTCTCGATGGATGATTTGAGGTCTTTGAAGCGCCCTGATATGCCCCAGAACTCACTCAATAAAATCATATCTCGTTGGCACAGAGATGGTTGGATAGAAAGAGTCGATAAGTTCCACTGGAGAAAAGTGACAGGGACAGTGACAAAGTGACATTAAGCACATCGACAATGTAAAAAAAAGGGAGATAAGAGGAAAAACTCTTATCTCCTTATTTCTTATACCTATCTCCCCAGAGTTTCAGCATTTGCTGATAGAGTTTTTCTTCTGATGGGGTGTGCTGGGCGTGCCAGAGGCGTTTATCCTTCAGGGCATCGGGCAGATATTGCTGGGTGGCAAAGTTGCCCGGGTAGTCGTGGGGATATTTATAGCCGTCGGAATAGCCCAGTTCTGACATGAGTTTGGTGGGAGCATTACGAAGATGCAGGGGAACAGGCTGGTTTCCTGTTTCCTTCACAAGGCTCAGGGCGTCATTTATGCCGCAATATGCAGAATTGCTCTTTGGCGACGTAGCAAGATATACACATGCCTCAGCAAGGGCTATGCGACCTTCGGGCCACCCTATCTTCATAACAGTATCGAAGGCTGCATTGGCAAGCAGCAGGGCGTTGGGGTTGGCAAGGCCTATATCCTCGGAAGCGCTGATGACAAGGCGTCGGGCAATAAACTGGGGGTCTTCCCCACCCTCTATCATGCGAGCCATCCAATAGAGGGCGGCATCGGGATCGCTGCCACGAATGCTCTTGATGAAAGCAGAAATGATGTCATAGTGCATCTCTCCGTCCTTATCATATGCCAGAGGATTCTGTTGAAGCCTGCGAGCCACGAGTTCATCAGTAATAATCACCTCTTCTGAAGACTCTGACTCTACCATCAGCTGCAGTATATTGAGAAGCTTGCGGGCATCGCCTCCTGAATACCTCAACATTGCGTCTGTCTCAACAAGTTTTATATTGCGCTCCTTCAATTCCTCGTCTGTAGTAATTGCCCTGTTCAGCAACTCCAGCAAATCGTCTTTCCCCAGACTCTCAAGCACATAGACCTGACAGCGTGACAACAGAGGTCGTATCACCTCAAAGGAGGGATTTTCTGTCGTAGCACCAATAAGGGTCACTACGCCTTGTTCTACAGCCCCAAGGAGCGAGTCCTGCTGCGACTTTGAGAAACGATGTATCTCGTCGATAAAGAGTATGGGAGAGGCTGTTGAGAAGAACCTGTTGTTCTTGGCTCTGTCAATGACATCACGCACCTCCTTAACACCACTCGTCACAGCACTAAGGGTGTAGAACGGGGTTTCGAGCTTGTTGGCTATAATCTGTGCCAAGGTGGTTTTTCCGACACCAGGAGGGCCCCACAGAATGAAGGAAGAGATATTTCCCGATTCTATCATTCTGCGAAGTATGGCACCTTCACCAACGAGGTGCTTCTGACCTATATACTCGTCCAATGTACGCGGACGAAGACGTTCTGCAAGAGGCGGCATGTTTTCAATTAATAATTAATAATTAACAATTAAGAGTTTTTCTTCTTCTTTTTCGTTTTCTTATACTCAAAGAAGTAGTCGTTTTGTTTTTTCTTTTTCTGCATGTCGTGTTCTGTGAATACGGGCTTGAGCGTATAGGGGTCATAGCCTGTATAGAACATCTCTGTAGCGGTTGTCATGGGGGTTGGAGTAAAGTCCTGTACCTGTTCAAGACGGTAGCCCATGCGACGGGTGATTTCAGAGAGATGTCTCATATCCTTCTCCGTACATCCGGGATGGGAGGATATGAAATATGGTATCAGCTGCTGCTTTAATCCACACTCACGGTTTATCTTGTCGAAGACGCCATTAAACTGCTTGAAGAGCTCAAAAGAGGGCTTTCGCATTATGTTCAGGACATAATCCGATGTATGTTCCGGAGCAACCTTCAGACGTCCCGACACATGATGCATTATCAGTTCACGGGTATATTGACGGGCTGCCTTATTGGTCTTCTCATCCTTGCTGTGATGCAGCAGCAGGTCATACCTCACACCAGAGCCGATAAAGGATTTTTTTACCTCAGGAAGAGCATCCACCTCATGGTATATCTCAAGCAAGGCAGAATGGTCGGTATTCAGGTTCGGACAAATCTGGGGATGTATGCATGACGGGCGCTTGCATGCCTCGCAAGCCTTCAGGTTATTGCCATGCATGGAATACATATTTGCCGACGGTCCTCCGAGGTCTGACAGATAGCCCTTGAAACCATCGAGTTTCACTACCTCGCGAACCTCCTTCATGATGCTCTCCTTTGAACGTGATGCAATAAACTTTCCCTGATGGGCAGAGATGGTACAGAAGGCACAGCCGCCAAAGCATCCACGATGAAGATTTACGGAGAACTTTATCATCTCATAGGCAGGAATCGTCTTACCCTTATATTTAGGGTGTGGCACACGTTGGTAAGGAAGGTCGAAAGAAGCATCTATCTCAGCTGTCGTCATAGGCGGATAAGGGGCATTGACAACAAGATATTTCTCTCCCACTTGCTGTATGAGACGTGATGCATGCATCTTGTTCGATTCCTCCTCTATATGCCTGAAATTTTCTGCCTGAGAACGTTTATTCTTCAGGCACTCTTCATGAGAATGAAGTGTTATGTCACCATCCTGTGGAGTAACTTTGTCAGTAAGGAATACTGTCTGTGGTATGTTATGCCACTCTTCCCGAGGTGTCTCACACAGGGCTATAGTAGCCTTTTCACCCATGCCGTAAGTGATGAGGTCTGCACCAGAGGACACAAGCACCGACGGCATCAGTTTGTCCTGCCAATAATCATAGTGTGTCAACCTGCGCATAGAGGCCTCTATACCTCCAAGTACTACAGGAACGTCAGGAAAGAGTTCCTTGAGTATCTTTGTATAAACTATAGTGGGATATTCAGGACGGCAATCGTGGCGTCCGTCTGGGGAATAGGCATCTTCCGAACGCAAACGTTTTCGGGCTGTATATTTATTCACCATAGAGTCCATCGCTCCAGGTGAGATACCAAAGAACAGACGCGGTTTGCCCAGCTTCTTGAAATCACGATAGTCACCATGCCAATCCGGCTGCGGCACTATGGCAACCTTATAACCGTGAGCCTCCAATGTTCTGCCTATTACTGCTGCACCAAAAGAAGGATGGTCCACATATGCATCACCAGAAAACAAGATGACATCAAGTTCATCCCATCCTCTTAACTGGCATTCCTTCTTTGTAGTAGGCAGAAAATCGGTCAGCATCATGGTGTAATGAGGAAAGCAAGGATACCACCCATTATGGTTGCCTGCATTGCCCTGTCATTAATACATTCAAACGGGAAACCCATAACGAACGTATGGAAACCGACATTATTTGCTACTGCCGCAGTCTGTCCGTCAGCATATTGCATAGCAATAAAAGCGCTGTCTTCGGGCTTCAGGACATCACTCTGGGTAGTGGCATAATGCTTGTCGTTAATCATGTTTATCAGATACATCTCCTGCTGCAATCCATTGACTTTATAGTTATAGTCGCGGATTGTTCCTGAATAGGATGTATGGAATACGGTATGCATGAATTCTGCCTCCGAGTTATCCAACATATCTGATGCTACATACGAGCCGCTACAGAGCAGGGAGCCCCACCCTTGCGACACATAGCTGTAGAGCTTCTGCTGAAGGGATTGTGAGAACGTCTTATAAGTCCTTAGCGAACGACCGTCATTCTTCTCATTTCCGAGAAGCAAATCAACAACTTTACAGTTCGTCAGGTCATAATTGCCCCACTCTACTGCCTCCTTGGATGTACTTACGATATTATAGTAATTTGCAGCGGCTATGGCACTACCATGTTCCAGAGAATAATTAAAGTCATTTCCTGCCACAATCTTTCCCGTCAATCCTGCCGTTGCCCAACATGCCGTAGGACCATACGACAAGCCTGGATCTGTTTCAAGAGAGAACGCATTCTTTCCATTAGAACCAGCTACGATGGCAGGTGAAGAAAGTCGCTTGAAGCCATTTACTATTGCAACTGTCGGCGCTCCGTTGGAATGCCACATACAAACCAATTCCTCTGTCGGGAAACTTTCGCCACCATCATTGACAGCAGTAATCTTAAAGCGGTAAAGGATGTCAGGATATACAGGTATCTCTATCCACGATTTTGAAACGTTCGTACCATTATCAAAACCCAGGCTACCCATCGCCATATACACATTATATGATGATGGTTTTGCAGAAGACTCTGCATCATCTGTCTGTGCCACCCAAGAGAGAGTCGCCATACCTGAATTATCTTCTGCGGAATTGGGCTTCAGGGTGATATTGAACCCAACTGGCGCAAGAGGTTGTACAACCACTTTCTGACCATGTGCCTCAGCCTCATAGCGAAGAATTGTCTTGTATATAGACCTTGCGAGGTTAAACTTGAAATCAGGGTCATGACCATAGCGCATATCAGCAAAACTCTCATGTGACAGAGTCTCGAAGATAGCCGATGGCATACCAGGAAGACGTGTCTCGGAATAGTTCCTGTCATACAGGTCACGCCATTTCCAAAATCCATAAAGTTTCTGGAGGTCTTTCTTTGAGTTGTCAAGAAGATTCTGTGCCAAATCACGGGAATGAATCCTCGACACACCACTACTTAATTGTCCGTCATTGAAATTTGTGGTACATATAGCGAGGGAACCATACAGGGTACCGTCATTATTATATCCAGCATCCGAATGCACAGCAAGCGCGAGATCTATAGGCACCTTCAGCCCTTCGGCATCGGGAACATATGATGAACCGCCTGCAACCCAATTGGTCATCAGGGAACGTACATTAATATCGTCCTTATAGTCATCTTCTCCCTTATATCCTCCGTAAATCTTATATGGAGCACCAGCCCATTGTGCATAATAACGGGCACCCTCCAGAGAACGCATCAGTCCGCTAGTGCTGCCTCCTCTGGAGATATTTCCCATACCACCGCCAAACCTGACTGCACGGGATGTTATGACGCCTTTTTCGGAAGACTGTGAGGAAACTACTATCTTGTTATATTCAGAGCTCCCCCTGCCGAAATAGAACGTGCCGAGATAGACCCATGTACCACCACCCATGCGTTGGTTTACATGGAAATCGGTACGCATGCCGTCATGATAGACACTATACAGAGCATCATCAACACTCTTTTCCTCAGTAGCGTATGAGACATAGACAGCATAGTTACCAGATTCGGGAATATTTGGCTGATAGGTCACAAATTCCTCCTCATGTTTTGTAGCATGCGTCTTCTTCACACTACCCTCACCGAAGGGGTTATATCCGTCATAGATAACATCAGTAGGAACATAAGACCCCTTGTCATTATCAACAATCACCTCATTAGGTTGCCAGTCACGTTCACGCGGAGTAAAGACAACTGCTCCAGCATTCTCCAACATCGGTATGAGATATGGCACCACGATAGTCTGGGTGAAGAGGTCTTCCGTAGTAGAATAGAGTAATGGCCTCTGCCACTTCCAGAAACCCTTCTGAACATCATAGTAATTACCGTGACTTTGCCATACAGAGAGATGTTTTCCTGCCAATGCAGCAGTAGGTTGTTTGGGTCGGGAAACATTCTTTACCCAGGGATTTCCCTCATAGGAATGCTTTCCCCACCAACCATGACTGTAAGACTTGTCTTTTTTGTGCTTGTGATCTACTTTAACCGTCCCTACATTCACAGGAATAGTGCCAGTATCTTTCACAGCGTGCTTACCACACGAAGCGAACAGCACAAGTAGGGCTGTAAGTATATATACGACAATATGCCGATTCATAAGTTTATATTGAAAAATTTTCCGGATGTTTTCCTTTGAAATCTTTAAAATACTGCTTTATCTCCAGCAGTTCTTTATCTACGTCTCCTGAAGGTTCTACACTCTTTGTACATTGTATCAGTTTCTTCTCATAATCTACCCCATACAGAAGGATGGGAATACCCGCTTTCTGAGCTATAAAATAAAATCCCTTTTTCCAGTCAGGATTAAGGCTTCTGGTCCCTTCCGGAGTGACACATATGCGGAATTCCGATGATTTTATTGCCACCTCGGCAAGGGTATCAGTCATAGATACGTGCTTCTGACGATAAACAGGTATTCCGCCAGTCTTCCTGAAGATATATCCCAACGGCCAGAAGAACCATTCTTTTTTCATGAGATATTGTGTCCGAATGCCCTCTGCTCGGGAAAAAAGTATTCCGAGAATAAAGTCCCAGTTACTTGTATGGGGAGCAAGGCAGATAACACACTTCTGTGGGAAAGCCACAGTAATGTCTGTATGCCATCCCATCTTGCGGTATAACAGCCAGCGACAAAAAGTTTTAAGCATGTAAATTCTTCATGTTGTCCACCACCTCGTTGACGCTGTTGTTGAAATCCTCAATCAACGAATTATAATACTTCTTTGCTGGCATTCCAGGTTCAGGATGCGACACCCTCATTATATAATCAGAGTGTAAACGCATAATACAGCGGAGCAATGCATCTGCATTCTGCTTATCACTGTTGTAGTAAGCTGACAATGAAATACATTCAGCAAACAATTCGCCACAAATGTAATTAATGCAACGCTTTAATGATCTTTTATTTGCCATAACAGTTCATTTTATTCACCGCAAAAATAGTAAAATTCTTATACATCCGAAACAATAGAAAATATCGTTTATATTTTTTAACACTTTTTTCACATAAATGTAATACATTATACATATAATGTCACCATTTTTTATTACCTTTGCGCTCTGAAAAAAAATTGAGACTAAGAATGGCAGAATTAAAGGATTTAACAAAGAGAGCTGACAATTACAGCCAATGGTATAATGATTTGATTGTTAAAGCGGACCTGGCAGAACAGAGTGCAGTCCGTGGATGTATGGTTATCAAGCCATATGGTTATGCCATATGGGAAAAGATGCAGGCACAACTTGACAAGATGTTTAAGGAAACTGGTGCCGTCAATGCATACTTCCCCCTTTTAATTCCGAAGTCATTCCTGTCACGCGAGGCTGAGCACGTCGAGGGATTCGCCAAAGAATGTGCTGTAGTAACCCATTATCGTCTGAAGACAAATGAGACACATGACGGCGTTGTTGTTGATCCTTCTGCCAAACTGGAGGAAGAGTTAATTATACGCCCTACCTCGGAAACAATCATATGGAATACTTATAAGAACTGGATTCATTCCTGGCGTGATTTGCCATTGATGTGTAACCAATGGTGTAACGTGATGCGTTGGGAAATGCGTACCCGTCCTTTCCTTCGCACCTCCGAGTTCCTGTGGCAGGAAGGTCATACGGCACACGCAACTCGTGAAGAGGCAGAACAAGAGGCACAGAAAATGCTCAAGGTTTATGCCGAGTTTGCTGAAAAATGGATGGCAGTACCTGTTATGCAGGGAGTAAAGAGCGAAACAGAGCGTTTTGCAGGAGCTTTGGACACATACACCATCGAGGCTATGATGCAGGACGGGAAGGCGCTCCAGAGCGGTACATCACACTTCCTCGGCCAGAACTTTGCAAAGGCATTCGGAGTACAGTTCCTCACAAAGGAAAACAAGCAGGAGTATGTATGGGCTACTTCATGGGGCGTATCAACACGCCTTATCGGAGCACTCATCATGACACACTCTGACGACAATGGTTTGGTATTGCCTCCTCGTCTTGCGCCATTGCAGGTTGTCATCATACCTATCGGCAAGGGAGAGCAGCAGGAGCAGATAGCGTCTCTGTTCGAGCCTGTTATAAAAAAGCTGAACGAAAAGGGCATCAGCGTCAAATATGACGATGCCGACAACAAACGCCCTGGATTCAAGTTTGCTGATTACGAACTGAAGGGTGTACCTGTACGTATCGTAATGGGGGGACGCGACCTTGAGGCTAAGACAGTCGAGATAATGCGTCGTGACACCTTGGAGAAAGAGACAGTACCATTTGAGGGACTGGCTGAACGCATAGAGGGATTACTGGAAGATATTCAGAAGAATATTTTCAAGAAGGCAAAAGACTTCCGCGATTCTCACATCTATGAGTGCGACAACTACGAAGAATTCAAAGAGAAAGTAAAAGACGGAGGCTTCTTCCTGTGTCATTGGGACGGTACACCAGAAACAGAGGCACAGATAAAAGAAGATACACAGGCTACCATACGCTGTGTGCCATTCGCATTTGAGCAGACACCAGGCGTTGATATGGTATCAGGAAAACCTTCAAAGTGCAGAGTCTTGATAGCAAGAAGCTACTAGAACAATTAACAATTAACAATTAACAATTAACAATCCATAATTAATAATTCATAATTAATTGTATGGCAGATAGCACTCAAGGACACCATCATCATCACCATCACCACCATCATGATAGTATTCATGATTTCCGTAAAAACGGAATACACAGAATTCAAAGAAGGAAAACCTTTGTGAATGTAGCATATTGGTCTCTTTTCTTGATGGCCGTATTGAGTGTGATTGCAGTATTTATGGTATATGCTTTCCTATAAATTTTAAGGCAAGAGGAAGCATATCAGGTATAATACATACGAGCGAAATTTAGGCAAAACATCAAAAAATCGCTATTTTATTTGGTGTTTTGTCTATTTTTTTGTACCTTTGCACCCGCTTTGTGTAAAAACAGCACATTGCTATACATATTTATAATTAATTATTTAACAAGAACTAATGATGAATCATTACGAAACCGTTTTCATCCTGACTCCCGTTTTGTCTGATGACCAGACAAAGGAAACGGTCGCTAAGTTCAAGAAAGTACTCTCTGACAATGGTGCCGAGATGCTGAACGAAGAGGCTTGGGGACTCAAGAAAATGGCTTATGCTATTCAGAAGAAGTCAACAGGATTCTATTTCCTCTTTGAGTTCAAGGCAGAGCCATCAGTAGTAGACAAACTCGAGACATCTTTCCGTCGCGAGGAGAAAGTAATCCGTTTTATGACCGTCAAACTTGACAAGTATGCAGCTGCTTATGCAGAGAAGCGTCGTGCCAAGTATGCTAAAAAAGAGGAGGCTTAAACATGGCAGAGAACAATTCAGAAATCCGTTACCTTAACGCTCCAACGATTGATACTCGCAAGAAGAAGTATTGTCGTTTCAAGAAGAGCGGTATTAAGTACATCGACTATAAGGACCCAGAGTTCCTGAAGAAGTTCCTCAATGAGCAGGGTAAGCTTCTTCCACGTCGTATTACCGGCACATCTTTGAAGTATCAGCGTCGTGTAGCACAGGCTGTTAAGCGTGCTCGTCAGATTGCATTGCTTCCTTATGTAACCGACATGATGAAATAATTTTAATTAGGAGGATTACACAATGGAAATTATACTGAAAGAAGATATTATCGGTCTTGGATTCAAGAACGACATCGTTAACGTAAAGTCTGGTTACGGCCGTAACTACCTCATTCCTACAGGAAAGGCTGTTATCGCTTCTCCTGCAGCAAAAAAGGTTTTGGCTGAGAACCTGAAGCAGCAGGCTCACAAGCTTGCTAAGATTCTCGAGAATGCAGAGAAAGAAGCTGCTGCACTTAATGGTGTATCACTCGAAATCAAAGCTAAGGTAAGTGCTACAGGTGTATTGTATGGTTCTGTAAATACAAGTACTATCGTAGAAGAACTGGCTAAGAAAGGCATTGAGATTGACCGCAAGAAGGTTGTCATGAAGGACATCAAGACTGTAGGTGAATATGCTGCAACAGTTATCTTCCACAAGGAAGTACGTGTTGAAATTCCTGTAACAGTACTTGCTGAGGGTAATATCGCAGAACAGCCTAAGGCTGCTAAGCCTGAAGAGGCTCCTGTTTCAGAGCCAGAAGCTCCTGTTGTTGAAGAGGAACAGACAGAAGTTGCAGAGTAAATAAATACCATAAAACATATGGAAATCGCACCAAGGCTTAATCTCTTTGGTGCGATTTTGTTTTTCTGTGCACCTTAACAATTGATATAGATTATTTTATCTTTTTTTTTCTTCAATTTCATTTCAAAAAAATTGAATATCTTTTTTATTTTTTATAACTTTGCACGCAAATTAATAAACCCATTTTAAAATAATTTGAATATTTTTCTTTATGGTAAAACCTGATTATATTTTTGAGTCTTCATGGGAAGTTTGCAACAAAGTTGGCGGCATATATACCGTACTTTCTACTCGTGCAAAGACACTCCAGGAAGAATTTACAGACAAAATCATATTTATCGGTCCTGATTGTTGGGGAGACAAGAAGAATCCTTTCTTCATCCAGGATGACAATCTGCTGGCAGAATGGCAGAAAGCGACATCTCTCAAGGTGAAGGTCGGTCGCTGGGATATTCCAGGAAAGCCAATCTCCATCCTCGTGGACTTTGCACCATTCTTTGCAGAGAAAAATACCATCTATGCTAAACTATGGGAAGATTTTCAGGTTGATTCCCTTCATGCGTATGGCGACTATGATGAAGCCAGCATGTTCTCATATGCAGCAGGTCTCGTTGTTGAGAGCCTGTACAAATTCCTTAAGCTCGAAAATCAGAAAGTAATATACCAGGCTAATGAGTGGATGTGTGGCTTAGGTGCTTTATATATCAAGAAAAACATTCCTGCAATAGGAACTATCTTTACCACACACGCAACAAGCATAGGACGTTCCATAGCTGGCAACAACAAGCCTCTCTACGAATATCTGTGGGCTTATAATGGTGACCAGATGGCTGGAGAGCTTAATATGCAGGCAAAACATTCCATCGAAAAGCAAACAGCATGGAACGTTGATTGTTTCACAACAGTTTCTGACATTACCGCAACAGAATGTAAGGAACTTATGGACAAACCTGTTGACGTAGTTCTTCCTAACGGCTTTGAAGACGACTTCGTGCCAAAGGGTGCTGAATTTACTAAGAAACGTAATGCAGCCCGTAAGGCTCTTCTGAAACTAGCAAATGCCCTTACAGGTAGCCAGTTCCCAGAAGATACTCTCATCATAGGCACATCAGGACGCTACGAATTCCGTAACAAAGGTATTGATGTCTTTATTGAGGCTATGAACCGCCTTAACTATGACGAGAAGCTCCAGAAGCCTGTACTCGCATTCATAGAAGTTCCGGCATGGGTCGGAGATCCACGCCAGGATGTTCTCGAAAGACTGCAGAAGGCAAAAGGCTTAAACACATACGACACTCCTCTTGAGTTGCCAATGATAACCCACAATCTTCATAATACACTAGAAGACAAAGTGCTGAACATGATGAAGAGCTATGGTATGTGGAATCGCCAAGAGGATAAAGTGAAGGTTATATTCATACCGAGCTATCTAAATGGAGATGATGGTATTCTTAACATGCCTTATTATGATGTCATCATAGGCAAGGACCTCAGCGTTTATCCCTCTTATTACGAACCATGGGGATATACTCCACTTGAGAGTATTGCTTTCAGCGTACCATGCATAACAACAGACCTTGCAGGATTTGGGGTATGGGCAAATACAATAAAGGGAGCATACTCAGAGATTGAAGATGGGGTAAAGACTATCCGTCGTACAGATTATAACTACTCTGAAGTAGCTGACACTATAAAGGATACTGTTGCGAAATATTCAGGATTTACTCCTGCACAAGTAAAGAAATGCCGTACGAAAGCATCACAACTGTCTAAAAAGGCTCTTTGGAAAGAGTTTATAAAATACTATTATCAGGCATACGATTTTGCACTAAGAACAAAAGATTAAAATCAAAAATATACATAAACAACTATGAAAATTAAATCAGCTTATTCTAATACTCCTATCTGGAAGGAGTTTAACGTAAAGTCAACCCTCCCGAAGGAATTGGAGTGCCTCGACGAGATTGCACACAACATGTGGTGGGTATGGAACTATGATGCCCGCGAGATGTTCCGCTCTCTCGACCCGGTAATCTATGACGAGGTTGCTCACAACCCAGTACAGTTGCTTGAGCGTCTCTCTTACGAGCGCAAAAAAGAGATTGTGAAGGATAAGAAAATCATGGCAAACGTACATGCAGTCTATACTCATTTCAAAGACTACATGTCAGTAAAGCCAGACAAGAGCCGTCCTTCTGTAGCATACTTCTCTATGGAGTTCGGTATTCACAACTCTCTGAAGATTTACTCTGGCGGTCTCGGAATGCTGGCTGGTGACTATATCAAGGAGGCTTCTGACTCTAACGTTGATATGTGCGGTATCGGTTTCCTGTATCGCTATGGATACTTCAAGCAGAGCCTGTCAATGGACGGACAGCAGATTGCCAACTATGACGCACAGAACTTCAACTCTCTGCCTATCACAAAGACTTTGGACAAGGACGGCAAGCAGGTTGTTGTTGATGTGCCTTATATGAACTATAATGTGCACGCTCTTGTATGGCAGGCTAACGTTGGTCGTGTGAAGCTCTATCTGCTCGACACCGATAACGACCTGAACTCTGAATATGATCGTCCTATCACACACGCTCTCTATGGTGGTGACTGGGAGAACCGTCTGAAGCAGGAGATTCTGCTCGGTATCGGTGGTATGCTGATGCTTGAGAAGCTCGGCATCAAGAAGCAGGTTTACCACTGTAACGAGGGTCACGCTGCACTCTGTAATCTGGAGCGTCTCGTAGCATACGTTAAGAGTGGTCTGACATTCAACCAGGCTATGGAGGTAGTACGTGCTTCTTCTCTCTATACTGTTCACACTCCTGTTCCTGCAGGTCACGATTACTTCGATAAGGACCTCTTCGGCAAGTACATGGGCGGCTATGCTGACATGCTCGGTATTTCCTGGAAAGAGTTCATCGGTATGGGTCGTATTAATCCTGATGATGACAATGAGAAGTTCTGTATGTCTACATTCGCATGCAACACCTGTCAGGAGGTTAATGGTGTATCTATGCTTCACGGCTGGGTATCACAGAAGATGTTCTCAAGCATCTGGAGCGGCTATTATCCAGAGGAGAACCACGTAGGATATGTCACCAATGGTGTACACTTCCCATCATGGTGTGCTACAGAGTGGAGAAGTGTTTATGACAAGTATCTGAAGCCTGGTTTCTATGAGGATCAGTCTAACGAAGACCTCTGGCACGGTATCTATGATTGCCCTGACGCAGAGATATGGGGCACACGTATGGCCCTGAAGGAGAAGCTTATCACATATATCCGTGACAAGTTTGCTGAGTCTTGGCTGAAGAATCAGGGTGATCCTGCACGTGTAGTATCTCTACTGGAGCTCATCAATCCTAACGCTCTGATGATTGGCTTCTGCCGTCGTTTTGCTACATACAAGCGTGCTCACCTGCTCTTCACAGACCTTGATCGTCTCTCTAAGATTGTGAACAACCCAGATAAGCCAGTATTGTTCTTCTTCTCTGGTAAGGCTCACCCTGCAGACGGTGCAGGACAGGGTCTCATCAAGCGCATCTACGAGATTTCTCAGCGTCCTGAGTTCCTCGGAAAGATTATTTTCCTTGAGGACTATGACTACCAGCTGGCTCGTCGTCTTGTTTCTGGTGTTGACATCTGGATGAATACTCCTACACGTCCATTGGAGGCATCTGGTACATCTGGCGAGAAGGCTGAGATGAATGGTGTCGTAAACCTCTCTGTCCTTGACGGATGGTGGGTAGAAGGTTACCGCAAGGGTGCCGGTTGGGCTCTGAAGCAGGAGCGCACCTATGAGAACCAGGGCTATCAGGACCAGCTTGACGCTACTACAATATACAACCTTCTTGAGAACGAAATCGTTCCTCTGTACTATGACAAGGACAAGAATGGCATGTCAAAGGAATGGATTAAGGTAGTGAAGAACTCTATTGCTACAATCGCTCCTCACTATACTATGAAACGTCAGCTTGACGACTACTATTCTAAGTTCTACACTAAGCTGGCTGCCCGTTCTGCAAAGATTAATGCTAAGAACTATCAGATGGCAAAGGACATCGCACAGTGGAAGGAAACTGTTGCAGAGCGTTGGGATAGCATAGAAGTCGTTTCACGCGATGCTCAGAGATTTGATGATGGTGCAGAGACAGGTAAGACATACACAATACAGTATGTCATCAACGAACAGGGTCTCAACGATGCTGTCAGTCTGGAACTTGTATGCCTGAAGAACGACCAGGATCCTTCTGACCGTCGTATCAACCTTATCAAACCATTCAAGATGGTGAAGAAAGAAGGTAACAACTACACCTTCGAATGCGATTTCTCTACATCTATGGCAGGTAACTGGAAGGTGTGCGTACGTATGTTCCCAAAGAACGACCTGCTCCCACACCGTCAGGACTTCTGCTACGTTAAGTGGTTAGACTAAAAGAGTATTAATTTCCCAAACCCATAAAATTTTAATCCTGCATGAAGACATTATGGAATACCATAAACGGAATACGTCGCATTGAGGCATGGGAGCCTAATTGTTGGATGCAGTATACATGCCCCTCTGATGCAGACCAGAAGGAGATGGTTGAAAAATACCAGATTCCTGAGTACTTCCTTTTAGACATCAGCGATGCTGATGAGAGGGCGCGTTTCGAGTATGAAGAGGGATGGCAGCTCGTCATCCTGCGTATACCATACATGAAGGAGATAAAGTCACGTACGCCCTATACTACGGTGCCCCTGGGTATCATGCATAAGGGCGATGTGCTCATTACTGTCTGCTATTTTGAGACAGACATGATGATAGACTTCGTCTCCTACCAGGAACGTAGAGGACAAGGATTCACCGACTATGTCGATATGATATTCCGCTTGTTCCTATGCACCTCTGTCTGGTATCTGAAACGATTGAAACAAATCAGTTTCCTCCTCAACAGAGCGAAGCGTAATATGGATCATGGGGTGGATAATACTTCTCTTGTAAATCTGTCCCGATTGCAAGATTCCCTGACATACTTTGAGACTTCAATCAGAGGCAATGAGACTCTGCTGCAGAAGTTGAAGTTCAAACTGCCTTGTGACGAAATCGACGTTGACCTCATCGAAGACGTCACCATTGAGATGGCACAGGCACGTGAGACGGCACATATATACTCTGAAATCCTTGAGTCAACGATGAATACGTACACTTCTATTATCAACAATAATATGAATACTATCATCCGTACGCTCACATCGTTCTCTATCATCCTGATGTTCCCTACCCTCGTAGCATCGCTATTCGGTATGAACCTCATCAATGGTATGGAGTCGAGTCATTACGGATTTCCTATCGCCATCGCCATCAGCATTGTCATCAGTCTTGGAATGTGGTGGATATTGAGGAAAAAGAATCTATTGTAAGAGAGATGCATTTACAGACAACCGTTACAATTAAGAAAGCAGATTTTGAAATAAGGCCCACGGACAAGCTCTTGTTTGTGGGTTCTTGCTTTGCCGACAGGATTGGTGGGCTGTTCAAGGAGAATCACTTCAATGCCACCGTCAATCCTTATGGCGTGATGTACAATCCTGCCAGCGTGCTCCACACCATTGAGAAGATGCACGATGCAGGTGAGAAGTTCGACACCGTCTATATCACGCTGGGTACGAATCACGTCTATATTCTCAACGAGACGGGTGAGATTGTTGACAACTGCCAGAAGCGGCCATCTACACTCTTTACCGAGAAAGAACTCTCGATAGATGAATGCGCAAGCTACCTGGAACAATGCGTCACCCTGCTACGCGAGGACAATCCTGACGTACACGTAGTCTTCACCGTCAGCCCCATACGCTACGCCAAATACGGCTATCACGAAAGCCAGTTGTCGAAAGCAACGCTGCTCTTAGCGGTCAAAGGTCAAAGGTCAAAGGTCAAAGGTCAAAGGTCTCCTAACGAAAATTCTTCCTCCCTAACTGGGGAGGACCGAGGTGGGGCCCTTTCCTACTTCCCTTCCTACGAGATTATGATGGACGAGTTGCGTGACTACCGCTTCTATGCCGACGATATGATCCATCCTTCCGACTTGGCTGTGCAGTATATCTACGAGCGGTTCCGCGAGACATACTTTTCCATTAATGCTAAAGCAATGGAGGTAGAGTGGCAGCCTATAAAGAAAGCCCTCAGCCACCGTCCGTTCAATGCCGACAGCGAAGAGTACAAAGCATTTATAGCTAAGGCAAAAGCCGACGAGGAAGCCTTCTGCAAGAGATGGAAATTATAAAACTCCCAAATACCACATCTACTAATGACTACCTTCTTGGTCTGAATACCGACCAGGACGTGTGTGTCGTTACCGACTATCAGAGTGCCGGAAAAGGTATGGGTACCAATACGTGGGAGAGCGAGCCTGGCAAAAACCTGCTCTTCTCTATCCTACTCCATCCTACATGGTTACCTGTTAACAGGCAGTATCTTCTCTCTATGACAGAGGCGGTTGCGATAGTGGATGTCTTGGGAAGTGAATTCAAGATAAAATGGCCTAACGACATTTACTTTGGTGACAAGAAACTCTCTGGCACACGCATAGATGTCAATCTTCAGGGCTGTTCCTTAAAAGATGTCATCATCGGAACTGGCATCAACGTAAATCAGGAGGTATTCCACAGCGACGCCCCAAATCCTGTTTCGCTGAAAAACATCACTGGCAAAGAGCACGACTGCGATTCTTTGCTCCAAAATATTCTGGAACGTTTTGCCTATTATTATAATAAGGTACAGACGGCTCCCCAAGATATTGTCCGCCTTTACCACGAGCACCTTTATCGCAGGACCGGCTTTCATTGTTATTCTGACAAGGACGGCACTTTTCAGGCAGAGATTGTCCACGTAGCTGAAAATGGCATCATAACCCTCCGTCGCACAGATGGAACCATCTCCAACTACGAATTCAAGGAACTCCGCTTCTGCTGATTTTTTCCAAAAACATTTGCGTTTTCGTTTTGGTTTTCGTTATATTTTCGTACCTCTGACCTCTGGTCGAAGGTACTTCGTCACGGAAATTAAATAAAAAGCAAGCGTTTTATTTGTATTTCTCATAACTTAATCGTACCTTTCCTCTATGAATCTACGGATTTTATGACAATTTAGGAGAATTGCGGCAAAAACGTTGCAGATGAGGGGTTCGGGAGATTTGATGGGAGGCGGTCGATACAGATGAGTGCAACTTGAATACGGTATTAAGGAAAGATTTGCGTCTCTA
>ERZ842401.2945-NODE-2945-length-21846-cov-85.474875_pt1 | contig 21846 bp, 20 predicted proteins | sample MGYA00521270_ERZ842401 | MGnify/ENA primary metagenome ERZ842401 (study PRJEB31892, sample SAMEA3878208) | bioreactor metagenome | biome: Moose rumen | place: Sweden | collected 2011-10 | study: EMG produced TPA metagenomics assembly of the PRJEB12797 data set...
AGAACGGGAAAATCCAATATTTATTTTGTATAAACTAATTTTGTCCACTTACTTACAATTATACTTATCTTATTTTTCATAGCATGGGAAATATACCAATTTCTCATGACGAGGGTATTAATTAATCGATATCAGAATATTTTTCCCGATTCTATTGAGGATAATGTCTCACTTAATGAGAATCTTCAAATTGTAAACACTCATAATTCAGAGGCTTTTGATAATATCGTATCAACCCTGAATCGCTATCTTGAGGAGATTTCAGAGCAAGTAAGCGATTATCATTTGATGAAGGATGTTGTTGAAAGGAATAGAGAAGTTAGTGAATCTGAAATAGAGACTCAGATACCATTTACACAGTATATTGGCCTCGTTGGTACTATGATAGGCATCTTTGTCGGTGTCTCTATTCTTGTTTTTGGTGGAGGTGTTGAAAGCTTAATGTCTGGCAGTAGTTCTGCTTTGTCTGATAGTGGTGTGACAGATCTTTTAGGTGGAGTCGCATTAGCTGTAATTTCAAGTGCAGTTGGACTGGGTCTAACAATGCGAGCTTCTTATCTTTTCAAGGAAGCAAAGCGTGAGGTAGAATTAAGGGAGAATAACTTTCTTAGTTGGATTCAGTCAAAACTACTTCCAAACTTGTCAACAGACTTTACGTCTACCTTAGTGAAAATGACCAATAATTTAAGTGACTTCAATGACACTTTCTCTAAGAATACTCAGAAGTTGGACAAGACTTTGTCAAAAGTCAACGATTCATATTTGGGGCAGGCAAAATTGTTGGAAGAACTCGAAAGAATTGATATTACAAACATAGCAGCAGCAAACGTAAAAGTTTATCAAAGTCTGAAGAATAGCACAGAAGAAATCGGAATGCTTGCTGCATCTCTGAAAGATGCGCGAATGTATGTTGAGGCTGTAAGAGAACTCACATCAAGGCTTGGAGAAGCAGATGAACGTGTTAAAACGTGGGAAAGGATGGGGCAGTTCTTTGAAAAAGAAATTAATGAAATTGAAAAGAGAAAGGCCTTTATTTCTGAAGCAGTTGGTAATGTAGACCAAAGACTCGAATCTTCTTTTAACCAGCTCGGTCAACTTTCTAAAGATAAGGTTAATTCGATGGTGGAAAAGATTGTCGACCAGAATGAAAAGTTGGATCAAGCCATGACATTGCAGCAGGAAATACTAAAGGATAAGCTTAAAGAAATGTCAGATTCTATAGACGAGCGTAATCGACGCTTGGCTGAGACTTTCGATAGTTTAGACCAAATTGTGAGAGCCCTTCCGGAGCAGATGAGACAATCTTCAGGTGAGTTGGCTAATCTATCAAAAATAAGGCAAAGTATAGAAGACTTGCATAGGACTGTCGAAGATAATGCAGGGAATAGTGTTGTAACTGAAACGGGTACAGTTGTCGTGCCACCCAAGCATAAATTCCCTATGAAGGTGAAGATAGCAATTTATCTCATAGCATTTTACTGTTTCATCCAAATAGTGAAGGAAATAATATTTGTCATAAGTGATATATTAGGAGATAAGTTATGAGTAAACAGAAAACAGGATCACATTTCTGGCCAAGTTACTCAGACTTGATGACAAGCCTGTTCTTCTTGATGCTTGTGATGTTTGTTCTTACAATTATATCTTTGAGAAATTCTATTCTTGAAGCAGAACGTTTAAGAAAGGTTTCTGAAGAACAATTACGTAATGTACAGCAAATTCAAGAAGCTGTTAATAGGCTTCCTCTCGATTATTTTGAGGAAGACTCAAGCAATAAGAGATGGATCTTGAAGAAGTCCTATTCTCCCAGTTTTAGGGCTGCCGATTTTGATATAAGGATTTTGAATGACACTACACGACTTATAAAAGTGGGTACTTCATTAATGGATGTAATTAAGAAACTGAACTTAATGAAAGAAGATTCAAAATACAAAGATATGGACATAACATATCTCGTTGTAATAGAAGGTATGGCTTCGAAGGACTCTTACTATGATAATGACGCTCTTAGCTATAAAAGAGCATTGTCACTATATTATTTATGGAAGAGGAATGGTATATCTTTTGAAAAATCTCAGTGTGAAGTTCAGATCTCTGGTAGTGGCATCCGTGGGCGAGGGCGTTTCAATGAGGACGGAAATAATCCCATGGACGAAGTTAAAAACCAACGAATTATAATTCAAATTGTCCCCAAAATTGGTAATCTTGGGAAAACAAATAATTAACAATAAACGTGAGAAGTAAGGCAATCACTTTTGTAGTTATACTTTCTTTTCTGTCATTGGCAACTCTGACAATTTCTTGTCGTCAGCACAGGACTCCCAAGAGTATCACTTTTAGGAGAATTACATCGACAAATAACAATCAATCTGATAAAGAACAATATAAAAATAGTGGGCTAGACGATTCGAATAAAGCGGATTCACCGTCCCAGATCTATATACCGGCACCATTGCCTAATAATAAAGAACAAATACTTAGTAGAAAAGCATATGTCACTTCTTATAACAATAAAACAAAGATTCCTAATTGGGTTGCCTGGCATCTAACTTCAGATCATGTTGATGGCTCGATTCGTAGACTTAACACCTATTTTGAGGATGAAGATGTGCCAGCGCCAAGAGCAACCAATGCAGACTATAAAGGTAGCGGGTGGTCTCGAGGTCATATGTGCCCAGCTGGCGATAACAAATGGGATGAAACAGCAATGATGGAATCCAATTTGTTAACTAATATGTGTCCTCAACATGGAAGCCTAAACAGTGGTTTGTGGAATGTTATTGAGCGGGACTGCCGTAAATGGGCAGTAAAATATGGAGACTTATATATTGTTTGTGGCCCCATATTATTAAATAAGGAGCATGAGACTATTGGGGAGAATCAGATTACTGTTCCTGAGGCATTTTTCAAAGTGATTCTTCGTTTAAATCCAGAACCTGCTGCTATTGGCTTTATTGTTAGAAACAATGAAGGGAAAAAGAAAAAAGATCAGTTCGTTAATACTGTGGATGAAGTGGAGCGAATAACTGGCATGGATTTCTTTCCGTCACTACCTGATGAAATTGAAAATGAAGTAGAAGCAAACACAAATCTAAATGATTGGCAATAATGAAACAAATCTATCTTATCCTTGCAGCAATGATGCTGCTATGTCTGGCTCCTATGCCTTATGGCTACTTCATGCTAGTACGGTTTGTGGCCATGGTGGCGTTTGGTGTTTTGGCCTACCAATACTACAAGAATAGGAAGACTGTAGCTGCCTGTACGTTTGGGGTGTTGGCTCTGCTGTTCCAACCTTTCTATAAGATTGTGTTAGGAAGAGCACTTTGGAATATAGTGGATGTTGTAGTTGCTATATTGCTGATTGCCTTGTTCTTTTTGGAGAAGAGAATGGAGGGGAAGAGTAGAGTATTCCAATCTCTGCCTCCTGATGGGCATAAGGAATTGGAGGATAATACTTATGAGTTTCAGCTGAATGGCAGGTTGGCTCCCAAGGAACTTGTATATGTGGCGAGTGAGGAGGATAAAGAACTGACAGATCTGTTTGAAACAAAGCCTGAGGTACTAGAGGGATGGGGGCAGATGATAGGATTTCACATCATTTATCTGCCAATGCTCATGGAGAGGCTGAAGAAAAAGGAGGTGTTGCAATATCGTGCCCCTTATCTAAGCGAGATAGAACTGAATAATATTAGCATTGGCAATGACTTCTTGTTGCAATATCTGGATAATCCTGAGGATAAGGACAAGTTGAGGCATGGTTTTATCAGAACGGAGGACATACACAGAGGGGGCGACGGGAAGGATAAGGCTGTCAATAGGTTCTATCCGTTGTCATCGAAGAGTGGGGAGCCATTGGGTGATCAACTACATAGAATAGGAAAGCAAATTACGCTAGAAAAGGGCAAGCATGACCTATACTTGGAGGGGCCAACAGGAGCACCTGATGATGATACGAACATTCTGTTGGAGGAGGTAAAAGATCGTATTGAAAAGCTGAGACAAAGAGGAATAGCTGAGTATATACTGGAACAGCTGATTCATCCTGACGATAGATTGAGTAGGCTGGTAGTCACGACTGATTATCGGATAGTCTTGCCTGATTATAATGATATGGAGATAAAGGTGGAGCCTTTAGCAAAGGCTATATATCTGTTGTTCTTAAAGCATCCAGAAGGAATCTTGTTTAAACAGTTGCCAAGTTATAGGGATGAACTAGCAGAGATTTATTCTCAGTTGAGACCTGTAGGTTTAACAGATAAGGCTAAGCAGAGTGTAGAAGATGTGACGAACCCTTTGCTGAACTCTATCAATGAGAAGTGTGCCAGGATTCGTGGCGCATTCTTAACCAAGTTTGATGACTATATGGCACAACATTATTATATATATGGGAAACGAGGTGAGGCCAAGAAAATTGATTTGCCTCGTGATTTAGTGGTCTGGGAATAAAATCAAGTATCCACAAGCCTTGTGGAGCGAATTCGTTTGGTTGCAGAGTTAGAAAGCCCTATCTTTGCCGAGAAAAAAAGCGAAACTGCTTGCGCTTGGCAAATGAGATACAAGATGAACAAAAAGGTTTTAATAGTCGCAGCAAAGATGGCTGGAATATCTGCACTTTTGTTGCTGGGGATATGGAAGGACTTGATGCCTAAAGAGGAACCGCAGAAGATGACGATAGACGATATCAGATCGAGTCGTGAACTATCGGGCGTCGATGATTTTCGTGATGGTGAATGGTGTCCTGTCTGCAGAAGTGACAACGTGCATGAAATAAAATATGGATTGCTACATGGCCGATGTATGGTTGGATCAAGTTCTAAAAGGTATAGGTGTAAGAGGTGTGGATACAGGTGGGGGCGACTTCCTGAATATATTATCTACGGAGAGCGTGCATTTAAAGAGAAATCGCTTTGTGACAATGATGCCACTTTTTATGGGGATGTGGATTTTGATGGGACTACAGATATTGTAAGTGTCGAGGACGGCAATGTTACGGTAATCAGACACCTCCCAAAGACTTTGGAACAGCAAAATGTGTCGAAGCAAGTTCCTTATTGTTGGTTTGCTATTAACCGATGCTGTCCGGCTCATCAAGCATTTACGACGATTGATTATGTCAATAAGGCGATTTATATAGAAGCACATTACGGTAGCAGTGATCGGAGTATACGACAATTCAAAAAGGTGGGAGATGGATGGAAAGAGGTCATCCCAGTAAAACCCATGTCGAAAATCAATGAAGATTTATTCCCCGTATCGCATCTGAATAAAAAGAAAGTTGGTAGAAAAACTATTTGGTATTGGGGTTGAAGGCAAAAGAATTGAGGTGGAATGTGAAAAATGCAACTTTTGCAACTTGCACTTTTGGGGGAGATTTAATGGATATCCGAGTTGGTAGGATAGGGCAGGTGTATGATGACTGGCGTAAGATGGCTTGCCTGTATAAGGACGAAAAAATCAAATTTTAGGGATTTTTGGAGAATATTTTTTGTCAATTAAAAGATTATTTGTACTTTTGCGGGGTATGAAGAGAATTGTAAGTCTTTTAATGCTGGCATTCGTGTTGATGACAACGGGTGCAACGCACGTCTGGGCTGAGGAGCAATTGCCCCCCAAGCTACTGAAACTGACCGAAGAGGCCTATCGTAGTTATAGTGCTCGTGAGACGGAAAATTTTTTTGAGGCTGTAAAGCGGGTGAAGGATGCTACTGAGTTTTCGGGCTATCAGGAGACTTACTATCGGGCTTGTTCATACGAGGCCATCTATATGTTTGAATTCGTAGACCGCAAGAAGGGTGTCGAGTTGTCGCATGCCATCTATACCCATGCGAAGGAGAACAACAGCAATGTGGGCATGTATTTCGCCACCTTCACGCTGGGCTCTATCCGCGAGATGTCAGGCAACAACGACTTGGCAAAGAAGAGTTTCCTACAGGCTCTGGAATTGAAGGATAAATACCTGCCTGAGGAGAGTGCCGCCCCTTGCTATCTGGGACTTTGTGAGATAGCGCTGCGAAAGAAGAACTACGACGAGGTGCAGGAATATGCCCGTAAGACGCTGGACGAGCCGAAGATCATTCCTATGAACCAGATTACGGCATGGAGCTATAAGTGTCTGGTGCGCTATAACATGGGCGACAGCATCGGTTTTGAGGAAGCTTACAAGGAGCGTGCACAGCTGATGGCGGAGCATGGCGGTCAGGGTGGATTGTTCGGTGAGTTGATCAACGTCTATCAGGCCAAGAACCGCAAGCAGTGGCAGCTGGCCCTGAAGCGTACGGACAAGCTGATACACCAGCAAAACAAGTGTGCGCAGAAAGCCTCGATATACGAACACATGGGCGATCTGAAACAGGCGCTCTACTGGCAGAAGAAGACACGTGAAGTGATAGACTCCATACAGTCGTCGGAGGCACGTGCACAGATGAGCGAGTTTGACGCTGAGCTGACGCTGACCTATGCTGAGAACGACGCCAAGGAACAGCAATTGGCCAAGAACCATACGATGTTGACGGCAGGTGCCGTGATAGCAGTTCTCATCATCGCTTTCCTCTCGTTCATCTCCATTCGTCGCAAGAAGCACCTGAAGCATCTGGAGAGTGTGAACCAGCAGTTGAAGAAGGCTTACGACAAGCTGGAGGAGACCACTGCCGCCAAGGAGCGTATCGAGAGTGAGTTGCGCATTGCACGAGAGATACAGAAGCGCATGCTGCCGCACGTGTTCCCCAAGCGTCGCGATGTGGATATCTTTGCGATGATGACGCCCGCCAAGGAGGTTGGTGGCGACCTATATGGCTATGCGCTGCTAGACGATATGTTGTATTTCTGTGTGGGTGACGTCAGTGGAAAGGGTGTTCCGGCAGCCTTGTTTATGGCTGAGGTGACGCGCATGTTCCGTACGCTGGTCGATGGCAGACTGTCGCCAGACACGATAGCTACACGACTGAACCACGCGCTGGTGGAAGACAACGAACAGGGCATGTTTGTGACGATGTTTATCGGACTGATTCACCTGAAGTCGGGCCACATGGAATTCTGTAATGCAGGTCATAACCCACCGCTGCTGGATGGTGAATATATGAAGATAGAGGCGAACGCGCCCATTGGACTGTGGTCGGAAGTGGAGTTTGAAGGCGAAGAGGTGGATAACATGCACGGAAAGACGCTCTTCGTATACACCGATGGCATCAACGAAGCAGAGAATATTCATAAGGAGCAGTTTGGTGACGAGCGTCTGAAAGCTCTTCTGAAGAAAGACCTGGGTGATGCTCGTCAGACCTCGGAAACTATCCACAGGGCAGTAGAGGACTTCGTGGGTGAAGCAGAGCCTACAGACGATCTGACTAAGATGTGTATCATTTTGAAATAGAATCAGTTATGACACAAGTTACGATTGATGATTCAACTTTGAAACAGGCTGCAGACGAAGGTATGGATGCTTTCGTAGGCGCATTCATACAAGCTATCAAGGACGCTATTGGCGGTGAGCTGACAGCGGAAACGCTGGGTGAACTGAATAGTGACCAGATAACTCTGTTGGCGTGGGACGTGCTGCACGAAGAGGTGATGGACGGCGGTTTCGTACAACTGATACATAATGGCTATGGTCCGTTCATTTTTAAGAACCCGTTTGCCAAAGCCGTGAAATTATGGGGTATGAGAGAACTGTCAAAGCTGGTGTATGATGCACATACGCTGTATGTCAAGTATCATGAGCAGTTGGAAAAGGACTGTACAGACGATGAATTTATGGCGCTGTTTGAACAGTTCCCTGAATTTGACGATATGGATGACGAGTTTGTAGAGCAGGAAGAAGCGTGGACGGAGCAAATAGCCCGTTATATTGACGAACACATTGAGAAATTCGCAACGATTCAATGAACAAGGAAGATGAACTGATCAGGAAGAAAAGTCCTGTTAATATAAGAAACAAGAAGGCATCGTTTGAATATTTCTTCATCGAGACCTTCACAGCAGGTATCGTGCTGACGGGTACGGAGATTAAGAGTATCCGCATGGGTAAGGCCTCGCTGGTAGATACCTATTGCACCATCATCAATGGTGAGATGTGGGTGAAGGGCATGAATGTATCGCCCTATTTCTATGGCTCATACAACAACCATGAGATGAAGCGTGACAGGAAGTTGCTGTTGACGAAACGTGAGATTCAGAAACTGGCGGCAGCAACGAAACAGACGGGCTATACCATAGTTCCACTGCTGGTGTTTATAGACCAGAAAGGCAGGGCGAAGATGGATATCGCACTGTGCAAGGGTAAGAAGGAGTTTGACAAGCGACAGACATTGAAGGAAAAAGAAGACAAGCGCGAGATGGATCGCGCCATGAAGGTATACAGATGAACACAACACTAGAAGACTTAGCTAAACAGCGCATACTGATATTGGATGGTGCCATGGGTACCATGATAGGTACGTTGATGGGCAAGACGGGTAATTCGGACGAGCTGAATTTGACGCGCCCTGATGTCATCACGGAGATCCATCGCAGATATCTGAAGGCTGGCGCTGACATTATAACCACCAATACGTTTAGTGCTCAGCGCATCTCGCAGGCTGACTACCACTTGGAGGACAAGGCACGAGAGATGGCACTGGAAGGGGCGAGAATAGCCCGCAGGTGTGCCGACGAATTCACTACAGCAGACAAGCCTCGTTTTGTGGCAGGCTCGATAGGACCTACGAATAAGACCTGCTCGATGTCGCCTGACGTGAGCAATCCCGCTTTGCGCGACATGACCTACGACGAGCTGTATGAGGCCTACTACGAAGAGGCTGACTCGCTGATAGAGGGTGGGGTGGATGCCCTGCTGATAGAAACGATTTTCGATACGCTGAATGCAAAGGTGGCCATCGATGCGTCGATGCAAGCGATGACACGACATGGCAAGACGCTGCCCCTGATGATTAGCGTGACGGTGAGCGACCTGGCTGGCAGAACGCTGAGTGGACAGACGCTGGATGCTTTTCTGGCCAGCATGAGCTGTTATCCGATATTCAGTCTGGGACTGAACTGCTCGTTTGGTGCCCGTCAGATGATACCCTTCCTACGCCAATTGGCCAGGAAGTCGCCTTATTATGTCACCGCCTATCCGAATGCCGGTCTGCCTAACGCGATGGGGCTCTACGACGAGACTGCGGAGAGCATGGCACCCCAGATGGGACAGATGGTTGACGAGGGGCTGGTGAACATCATTGGCGGATGCTGTGGTACGGACGATGGCTTTATTGCGAAATATCCGGCATTGGTGGATGGCAAGAAGCCTCACCAGCCTGTGGAAAAGTCGACGACGATGTGGCTTAGCGGACTGGAGATGCTCGATGTCACTCCTGATGTCCACTTCGTGAATGTGGGTGAACGATGTAATGTGGCTGGCTCGAGGAAATTCCTCCGACTCATCAAGGACCACCAATATGAAGAAGCCATCTCGATAGCCCGTAAACAGGTGGCTGACGGCGCACTGGTCATCGATATCAATATGGATGACGGCTTGCTGGATGCGCGTCAGGAGATGGTTACTTTCCTGAATATGATCGCTGCGGAACCCGACATCGCCTCCGTGCCCGTGATGATAGACTCGTCGAACTGGGATGTGATTGTCAGCGGACTGAAATGTCTGCAAGGAAAGAGTATCGTCAACAGTATCTCGCTAAAGGAAGGCGAGGATGTGTTCGTGCAGCATGCGATGGACGTGAAGAGATATGGCGCTGCAGTGGTGGTGATGTGTTTCGATGAAGAAGGACAAGCTACCAGCTACGAGCGACGTGTTGAGATAGCCGAACGTGCTTATCGTATTCTGACACAACGTGTTGGGATGAATCCGCTAGACATCATCTTTGATCCCAATATTCTGGCAGTAGCTACGGGAATGCCCGAGCATGACAGCTATGCAGCCGACTTTATACGTGCCACGAAATGGATACGTGAGAACTTGCCAGGAGCACACGTCAGCGGAGGCGTCAGCAATCTGTCGTTCTCGTTCCGTGGCAACAATTATATCCGTGAGGCGATGCATGCTGTATTCCTCTATCATGCCATTCAGGCAGGTATGGATTTCGGTATCGTCAACCCTGCCACCAAGGTGCTGTATACGGATATTCCGCAAGACCAGCTGGACATCATTGAAGATGTCATTCTGAACCGTCGTGTAGGTGCTAGCGAAGACTTGATAGCGCTGGCTGGGAAATTGGCGGAGGAGGCTGGATCTAGTAGCTCTAGTAGATCTAGTAGCTCTAGTAGATCTAGTAGCTCTAGTATAACTAGTGAGACTAGTAAGACTAGGCAAGGGAGCCTGGAAGAACGCCTTGAGCAGGCGCTGATCAAAGGCGTGGGCGACTATCTGGAAGAAGACCTACAGGAAGCGTTGCAGCAATATCCTAAAGCAGTGAATATCATCGAAGGTCCGCTGATGGAAGGCATGAATAAGGTGGGTCAGCTGTTTGGCGCTGGTAAGATGTTCTTGCCCCAGGTGGTGAAGACGGCCCGAACCATGAAACAGGCCGTGTCGATACTTCAGCCTTATATAGAAAAGGAACGTACGGGGTCAGCCAAAACCAATGGTAAGGTGCTGTTGGCCACCGTAAAGGGCGATGTGCACGATATTGGCAAAAATATCGTCAGTGTGATATTGGCATGCAACAACTACGAGGTGATAGACATGGGCGTGATGGTGCCTGCCGAGCATATTGTCCGTAAGGCGATAGAGGAGCAGGTGGACATGATAGGACTCTCAGGACTGATCACACCCTCGCTGGAAGAGATGGTCAATGTGGCTCGTGAACTGAAGCGTGCAGGACTGGACATTCCGATTATGATAGGTGGTGCGACGACCAGCGAGTTGCATGTGGCTTTGAAGATTGCTCCCGTCTATGGCGGTCCTGTAGTATGGATGAAAGATGCGTCGCAGAATGCACTCGTTGCCGCCCGACTGATGAACCAGCAGGAAGAGCAACAGATGGAGAAAGAGCTTGATGCCAAATATGAACAGATGCGTGAGGACTACCAGCAGGAACAGCAACAACTGGTGTCGCTGGAAGAGGCGCGCAGAAACAAACCAAACTTATGGGAAGAATAAAGACTATAGTATTTGACTTAGGAGGAGTGATTCTCACGATAGACCAGTCGGAAGCTGTCAGACGTTTCAAGGAGCTGGGTCTTCAGGATGTGGAAAAGCATCTGGATCCGTATGTGCAGCGTGGCATCTTCGGTAATCTGGAGAATGGGCTGATCAGCGTAGAGGAATTCCGTCAGGAACTGAGCAAGCTGATAGGCAAAGAAGTGACTAAGGAGCAATGTGAATATGCCTGGCAGGGCTATGCGAAGGAGGCTCCTCGTCGTAACTTCGAGGCACTGGAACGACTGCGGGAGGAAGGCTATCGACTGGTGTTGCTTTCGAATACCAACCCCTGTATGATGGCATGGGTAGAGAGCGACCAGTTTGATGGTATGGGACATCCTGTCTCTCATTACTTTGATGCGATGTATCTGAGCTATCAGATGAAGCTGATGAAACCCTCGGAGGATATCTTCCACAAGATGCTGATGACGGAGCAGATATCGCCCTCGGAAGTACTCTTCGTAGACGATGGCCCTCGGAATGTGGCTGCTGCCAGTCAGCTGGGTATTTGGACTTTCTGTCCGAAGAATGGTGAAGACTGGACACAAGAGATTTACGAATACTTAAAAGACTGATAGATATGCGAAAGATATTGTTTTTCGTTTTGCTGATGCTGGCCACTACTATACAGGCACAGCAGAAGAGAGAGTTCCGTGGGGCTTGGATACAATGCGTGAACGGACAGTTTAAGGGCATGGGTACCGAACGTATGCAGAAGACGCTGACTTACCAGCTGGACGAGTTGAAGAAGGATGGTTGTAATGTCATTATCTTCCAGGTACGTCCTGAGTGCGATGCCCTCTATGAGAGTAGCATCGAACCTTGGAGCTACTATCTGACTGGTGAACAGGGCAGTCGTCCGTATCCTTACTGGGACCCCTTGCAGTGGATGATAGAGCAATGTCATAAGCGTGGTATGGAGTTGCATGCTTGGATTAATCCCTATCGTGCCAAGACGAAGGCTGCTCATGTCAATGCCGTAAATCATGTGGTAGTACAGCATCCGGAGTGGACGTTCCAGTATGACGGACTGACGCTGTTGAATCCGGCTTTGAAACAGTGTCGCGATTATATCTGTCAGGTGGTGAAAGACATCGTAGACCGCTATGATGTGGATGGCCTGCATATCGACGACTATTTCTATCCCTATCCTGTGCCAGGTGTAGCTATTCCTGATAAGGCAAATTTCCAGGCCAACAACTACGGGTTGGAGAATCAGGGTGACTGGCGTCGACTGAATGTGAATCTGTTTATCGAACAACTCTACCAGACGGTACATAGTGCCAAACCTTGGGTGAAGGTTGGTATCTCTCCTTTTGGCATTTATCGTAACCAGAAGAATGATCCCAACGGCAGTCGTACCAATGGTTTGCAGAACTATGATGACCTGTATGCTGACGTGTTGCTTTGGGATCGTGAGGGATGGATGGACTACTGTGTTCCTCAGCTATACTGGGAGATAGGCAACAAAGCTGCTGACTACGAAGAACTGATACACTGGTGGAATGCCAACATCACCAAAAGTGACTTGTATATTGGTGAGGACATTGAGCGTACGGCCAAGTTCAACCAGATGGCTCGTAAGATGGATTTGCACGGCATGATGCCTCGCATTAAGGGTACAGTGCTGTGGTATGCGAAAGCTGCCGTGGACAATGTAGGCAACTATGGCACCAAGTTACGAACAAACTACTGGCGCTATCCTGCTTTGCAACCTACTATGAAGTCGATAGACAGCAAGGCTCCCAAGAAACCCCGTAAATTGCAAGTCATTGATGTCGAAGGACAGAAAGTGCTGTTCTGGACGGCACCCAAAGGCGAGGGTTGGAAGGATGCTGCCGTCAAGTATGCCGTCTATCGTTTCAACCAAGGCGAGAAGGTGGACATCAGCAATACGTCGAAGCTGGTAGCCATCACTGGTGAGACACATTACGAGTTGCCGGCAGCTGAGGAAGGTCGCCGCTGTGTATATGCAATAACTGCCCTCGATCGTGTACAGAACGAGAGCAGTTATAAGAAAGTCAAAGTGAAATATTAACCTCGTAAATAGGGGTTATACAATAGTTCGTCGGCAATCGTGCTTTGAGGACCGTGTCCTGAGAGCACGATTGTTTCTTTAGGTAGTTTTGATACGATGTTAGTCAGACTCTGCTCCATCTGTTGCCAAGAGCCTCCGTCGAAATCGGTACGTCCGATACTCATGCGAAACAAGGTGTCGCCAGTAAATACCGTATGCTCAGCCTCGCAGTAGAGCAGGGCAGATCCTGGGGTATGGCCAGGAGTCTGCATAACCTTTAGTGAATGATTTCCAAACGTAATGGTATCGCCATCGTTCAGCCAGCGTCCAACCTCAGGTTGGTCTTCGATGATTTGCATGCCAAACAAGTCGGCTCCTTGTTCAGGAAGGTGTTCTATTAGGTAGGCATCCTCGCTGCATACCTCAACCTTCAGCCCGTAAGTCTGGAAGATATCCGCATTGCCGAAGTTATGATCCAGATGGCCATGGGTGGCAATCAGATGGATAGGTTTCAGGCTGTTCTCGCTGATATAGATTTTAAGGGCATCCTTCTCGTTGGGATAATAGCAGCCACAGTCGATGATGACACACTCCTTCGTGTCGTCGCTGACCACATAGCAGTTCTCCTGCAGTGGATTGCACATGAATCGCTTGATATTCATACGGGAACGTAGATACAATGTTTTTCCTTAAACCACTCTTCGCTGAACCATGAGCTGAGTTCTTCCGTCTCTACAATACGACGGAAGGGTTGCGTCTCTGCCTGTACGTCACCACCTTTCAGACAGATAACGCCATTAGGCAGGGCATTATGCTGTTCCTTGGAGATGTTCTTACGTACGATCTTCATCAGGTCGGGCAGGGGCATCACAGCACGACTGACAACAAAATCATATTTCCCTTTCTCGTCTTCACCCCGTAGGTGCTCGGGTTGACAATTCTTCAGTCCGATGGCATCGCAGACAGCTTGAGCTACGCGAATCTTCTTACCCGTTCCGTCAATGAGCTTAAACTGGCATTGGGGAAAGAGGATAGCCAAGGGGATACCGGGAAAACCGCCTCCTGTACCAAAGTCAAGAATGCGGGTGCCTGGCGTGAAGTTGGCCATCTTGGCAATAGCCATCGAGTGCAGCACGTGGTGTTCGTAGAGATTGTCGATGTCCTTACGTGAGATGACGTTAATCTTCGCGTTCCAGTCACGATATAAAGTGTCGAGGGCAGCCAGTTGTTGCTGCTGCTCGGCACTCAGATGGGGGAAATATTTCAGTATCTGTTGCATGTCGTCTTTAACCGTTCATTGACAGCAAGAACTCCTCGTTGGAGTGAGTCTGTATCAAGCGACCATGAACCGTATTCATAGCCTCGATAGGATTCATCTCAGCAATGAACTTGCGGATAATCCACATGCGGTTGAGCGTCGTCTGATCCTGCAACAGGTCGTCGCGACGTGTAGAGCTCTGTACCAGATTGACAGCAGGGAAGATACGCTTATTGGCCAGCATACGGTCGAGCTGCAACTCGGAGTTACCTGTACCCTTGAACTCCTCGAAGATGACCTCGTCCATTTTGGAACCCGTATCAGTCAATGCTGTAGCAATGATGGTCAGCGAACCACCATTCTCGATGTTACGTGCTGCACCGAAGAAACGCTTCGGCTTCTGCAGGGCATTGGCATCGACACCACCCGTGAGCACTTTACCAGAGGCAGGAGCTACCGTGTTGTAAGCACGAGCAAGACGAGTGATAGAGTCGAGGAAGATGACGACATCGTGTCCGCACTCTACCATACGCTTAGCCTTCTCCAATACAATGCCAGCAATCTTCACATGTCGGTCGGCAGGCTCGTCGAATGTAGAGGCGATGACTTCTGCATTAACGGTGCGAGCCATATCCGTCACCTCCTCAGGACGCTCGTCGATGAGCAGCATCATGATATATGCTTCGGGATGGTTGGCAGCGATGGCGTTGGCAATGTCCTTCATCAGAATGGTCTTACCTGTCTTGGGCTGGGCCACAATCAGCGCACGCTGTCCCTTACCGATTGGTGAGAACAGGTCGACAATACGAACAGAAGGATTGGTGGTAGCCTTGTCGCCACAAAGGGTAAACTTCTCGTCAGGGAAGAGTGGGGTAAGATGTTCGAAGGCCACACGGTCGCGCACCTCCTGAGGCTGACGTCCGTTGATTGTATTGATATTGCTCATGGCAAAATACTTCTCGTTGTCGTGGGGAGGACGAACGGTGCAGTCTACTACATCGCCAGTCTTCAGACCGTAACGCTTGATTTGCTGAGGACTTACGTAGATGTCGTCGGGTGACGACAGGTAGTTATAGTCACTGGAACGCAGGAATCCATAGCCGTCCTGCAGGATCTCCAATACGCCATTGCCGGTGATGAGGTCGGCAAAGTCGAACTTTGCAGCACCCTGCATGGCATTATAACCGGCATGTTCAGGAGCCATGGTCTCTTGGTTGTTAATGGCAACAGGACGGTCAAACATGTCGAGCGTAGGAATAGCTGCACCATCCTCGATAGGCAGGTCGACTACGGGAATGAAGTCGGTGCCGTCACCTGGGTCGCCTTCCCATACACCATCAATGTTCTCTTCTGACTCCTGATTGTGAACAGCCATCTTCTCCTGCAACTGGTTCAGCAGATTGGGGTCTACTGATGCTTCTGGTGCAGCTTGCTCAGCCTCAGGAACAATAGTCTCCTCCTGTACAGCTTCGGCAGCAGCAGCCTGCTTGGCAGCCTCAGCAGCCATTTCCTCTAACTCTTTCTTCGACTTGCGTCCACGCTTCTTAGGAGCGGGCTTCTCTTCTGCTACGGGCTCTTCAGCAGACTCTGTGGTCTGCTGGGCAGCAGCCTGCTCGGCAGCTTCCTGTTCAGCAAATAGGGTGTCGAGTGATTTCTTCTTACTGGCCTTGGTGGCCTTGACATTCAGATTCTCGGCTTCGCTACCGTTAACGGTATACACCTTGTTGGTGTCCTTGGCAATGCGAGTACGCTTACGCTTGGTGGCAGGAACGCCAGCAGCAGAGTTTTCTGCAGCCTTGTCTAATATGGCGTAGATGACGCTCTCAAGCTCGTCGTCCTGAGATACCTTTACACCTAACTCATTGGCTATCTCCATCAATTCGGGGATAGGCAGTTTTGCTAATTCGTCTTTTGTGTACATATAGTATACAGTAAATCGTTAATAATTCAAATGTTGTTGGAATTTGATGATTGGAAGAAGTGTTTCGCGAACGGAAACACAATTCGTCTAAAATTCGGATGCAAAGTTAGCAATTAATTTCGAAACGGCAAAGAATTTGAATAAAAATTATTATCTTTGCACCCAAAATAACGACGACGATGGAAATTAAGCAAGCAGAATTCACGCTCTCGGCCCCGATGGTGTCGATGTGTCCTAAGGATACGAAACCCGAGTATGCCTTTATTGGAAGGTCAAATGTGGGCAAGTCAAGTCTGATTAACATGTTGACCAACAATAAGAAGTTGGCTAAGACTTCAGCGACTCCTGGCAAGACGTTGCTCATCAACCACTTTATTATTAATAAGGAGTGGTATCTGGTCGACCTGCCTGGTTATGGCTATGCGAAGCGTTCGAAGAAAGAGGTGGACAAGCTGGACCAGATGATTCGTGGCTATATCCTGCAACGTGAACAGCTAGTGAATGTATTTGTGTTGGTTGATATCCGTCTGGAACCACAGAAGATAGACCTGGAGTTTATCGAGTGGCTGGGTCTGTCGAGCATCCCCTTTAGCATTGTATTCACGAAGGCTGATAAGCTGACGCCCAATAAGTGTCGTCAGGCTATGGATGCATATAAGAAAAAACTCGCGGAGACCTGGGAAGAGATGCCTCCTATGTTCCTGACCTCAGCAGAAAAGAAAGAGGGCAGGGATGAAGTGCTGAACTACATCGAACAAATCAATGACTCCTTATCTTGACGTACAACACCTGACCAAGACGTTCGGCGCGCTGACGCTGTTTCGCGACATCAGTTTCTCCATTGGTGAAGGCCAGAAGGTAGGACTGATTGCTAAGAACGGTACGGGCAAATCGACGTTGCTCTCCATCCTTGCCGGGAAGGAGGGCTACGACGCGGGTGACATCGTGTTCCGTCGGGATTTGAAAGTAGGATTCTTGGAACAATCGCCAGCCTTTGATCCAGAAGAGTCGGTGCTCGATGCCTGCTTTAATCACCAAGGTGAAGAAGAGAAGGTGCTGAAAGCCAAACAGGTGCTGACACAGCTGAAGATTCGTGATCTCCAGCAGAAAATGGGGCAGCTTTCAGGTGGTCAGCAGAAGCGTGTGGCGTTGGCTAATGTGTTGTTGACGGAGCCCGACCTGATTATCCTTGACGAGCCTACCAACCATTTGGACTTGGAGATGATAGAATGGCTCGAAGGATATCTGGGACGCAGCAACCGCACGTTGCTGATGGTGACTCACGATCGTTTTTTCTTGGACCGCGTCTGCTCTGTTATCCTTGAACTGGACGATCACACCATCTATACCTATCGTGGCAATTACGCCTACTACTTGGAGAAGCGCCAGGAACGCATCGACAACCGCAGGGCAGAGATTGCGCGGGCCAATAACCTGTATCGTACGGAACTGGAATGGATGCGACGTATGCCTCAGGCTCGTGGCCATAAGGCTCGCTATCGTGAGGAAGCCTTCTACGAGTTGGAGAAGGTGGCCAAACAGCGTTTGGAGGAACGTCAGCTGCGCCTGAAGTCTTCCAGTGTATATATCGGCTCCAAGATTTTCGAGTGTCAGTATATCTCGAAGTCCTACGATGATACGATCATCCTCAAAGACTTCTACTACAACTTCTCGCGCTTCGAGAAGATGGGTATCGTGGGCAACAACGGTACGGGCAAATCGACCTTCATCAAGATGTTGTTAGGATTGGTGCCAGTCGACGATGGACATATCGTCATTGGCGATACCGTTCGCTTCGGCTATTTCTCTCAGGAGGGGCTGCAATTCGATGATCAGCAAAAAGTTATCGATGTCGTTCGTGATATTGCAGAATATGTTGACCTTGGCGGTGGGCGCAAGTTGTCTGCATCGCAACTGTTGCAGTATTTCCTCTTTTCCAATGATCAACAATATAATTATGTATATAAGCTGAGTGGTGGCGAGCGCCGTAAGCTCTATCTTTGTACCGTACTGATGCAAAACCCGAACTTCCTGGTATTGGACGAGCCCACCAACGATCTCGACATCGTCACCCTTCAGATACTGGAGGAATACCTGCAAGACTTCCCAGGGTGTGTGATAGTAGTCAGTCACGACCGCTATTTCATGGATAAGGTAGTCGATCATCTGCTGGTGTTCCGAGGACAGGGTGAAATTAAAGACTTCCCCGGCAATTATACCCAATATCGTGAGTGGGAAAAATTGACTAGTGATACTGGTAATACGAGTCCTACTAGTCAGACTAGTCAGACTAGCAATGCCCCCAAAGCCAGCTATCGCCATGATGACCGTCGCAGGTTGTCGTACAAGGAAAAACGCGAGATGGAACAGCTGGAGCGTGAGATTGCTGCTTTGGAGGAAGAACAGCATCAGTTGGAGCAATCTCTCTGTAGCGGTACGCTTAGCGTCGACGAACTGACGGAGAAGAGCAAGCGACTGCCGCAGCTGAAAGAAGAGCTGGACGAGAAATCCATGCGTTGGTTAGAATTAAGTGAAATTGCATCATGATACAACAACAATATCCATCACAACTGCTGGAGCGTGCGGTACAAGAGTTCTGCAAACTGCCAGGTATTGGTCGCAAGACAGCACTTCGTCTGGTACTCCATCTGTTGCGTCAGGAAACGGACGACGTAGAGAAGTTTTCGCAGGCCGTCGTTCAGATGAAGCATGAGGTGAAGCGTTGTCGGGTGTGTCATAACATCAGCGATAGCGATGTGTGTCCTATCTGTTCCGATCCGCGTCGTGACAGCGGTGTCGTCTGTGTGGTGGAGAATATCCAGGATGTGATGGCGGTCGAGAATACCCAGCAGTTCTCTGGCCTTTACCATGTGTTGGGCGGGGTTATCTCGCCCATGGACGGCATTGGACCTTCCGACTTGGAAATCGACTCGCTCGTGGAGCGCGTAGGTGAGGGTAGTGTGAAGGAAGTCATCTTGGCCTTGAGTTCAACGATGGAGGGCGATACCACCAATTTCTACATCTTCCGTAAGCTAGCCCCCTACACTGATGTGAAGATCAGTATCATTGCCCGAGGCATCAGCGTGGGCAACGAACTGGAATATACCGATGAGGTGACGCTAGGTCGCTCCATCTTGAATCGTACACCTTTTGAAGGAAAATAAAAAAGACAATGAATACAGAATCCATACAATTTCTCTTAACGACAGTGATGGAACTCGTCACGCTGGCATCGGCCTATCTCGGTCTGCGCCTGTTTAAAAAGAGTTGGAAACTTCGCATGTCCATCATTCTGGTACCCCTGCTGTTGAATGCCATACTCTATCTGGTCTACCAGACCACACCTTTCTTTTATATGGGAGTCATCCTCCTGCTTTGTGTACCTTTCGTATGGCCAAGAAAGTCAGCATAGTCATCGTCAGCTACAATGTGCGCCAATTGCTGGTGCAGTGCATTGACAGCGTCCGCAAGGCTCTAGCAGGTCTTGACGGAGAGATTGTTGTCGTCGATAACTGCTCGAAGGATGATACGCAGGTCTATCTCGAGACAAACTATCCTGACGTGCGTCTTCTGGCCAATCAGGAGAATGTGGGTTTTGCCCGCGCCAACAATCAGGCCATTCGTCAGTCTGATTCTGACTATGTGTTGCTGTTGAATCCTGATACCCTTGTCAACGAGAATACTATTCGGGAGACCATTGCTTTCATGGATGCTCATCCGGAAGCGGGTGGGGCAGGAGTGCGTATGCTGACGCGTGAAGGAACTCCGGCTCCTGAGTCCCGACGAGCCATTCCGACTCCGTGGGTAGCTATGCTGAAGATGCTAGGTTTCACCCGTCGCTATTATATGAGTAATCTGCCTTGGGAAGAACCTTGTCGGATTGAGGTTGTCAGCGGAGCCTACTTTATGTTGCGTCGCAAGGCCATCGAACAAGTGGGACTACTTGATGAGGATTTCTTTATGTATGGCGAGGACATCGACCTCTCGTATCGTCTGTTGAAAGGTGGTTGGCAGAACTGGTACCTGCCTTTTGACATCGTACACTTCAAGGGTGGTTCTACGCAGAAGTCTTCATTCCGCTATGTGCATGTGTTCTATCAGGCCATGCTTATTTTCTTCCGCAAACATTACAGCCACCTGAGTCTCTTCTTCTCGTTGCCCATCCAGACGGCTATTTACTTCCGTGCGACGCTAGCCCTGCTACAGATGTATGTTGACCGGTTGCACCATTTCGTTAATCCTAAAAAGGACAGCTATGAGTAAAATCAAACTACGTGCTATTGAACCTGAGGACCTCGATTTGCTCTATCAGATAGAGAACGATACCAGCCTGTGGAATGTGGGTTGCACTAATGTGCCTTACTCGCGCTATACGCTACACGACTATATAGCCAACTCCAGCGATGATATCTATGCAGACCGCCAGTTGCGCCTGATTATCGAGCGTGAGGAAGGCGGTACGGTGGGAATGATCGACTTAATGAATTTCTCTCCCCAGCATTTACGTGCTGAAGTGGGCATCGTCATTCTGAATAGCGAACGACATAAGGGTTATGGCCTCGCTGCGCTTCATCAATTGTGCGTTTATGCCCGACAGGTATTGCATCTGCACCAGCTTTATGGCATTGTAGCCGATGGAAATGAGTCAGCGCTCCGCCTGTTCGAAAAAGCCGACTTTCAGCAGCAGTCTGTACTGCATGAATGGCTCTTTGACGGGAAAAACTATAAAGATGCAGTGATAATGCAGTATGTTTTACAAATTTTAACATAAAAAGTTTTGCGGGAAAGAAAATTCTCCTTACCTTTGCACCCGCTAACAAGAAATGGTGCGTTAGTTCAGTAGGTTAGAATGCCTGCCTGTCACGCAGGAGGTCACGAGTTCGAGTCTCGTACGCACCGCTTAAGAGCAACGGAAACTCATCGAGCATCACGGTTCGGTGAGTTTTTTTATTTTTTAAAACTATATTCCTATAAAGTTTTATTTATTTTTATTACCTTTGCAGAAAATTTTAACTAGCAAAGACAAATGAAACAGACAATTTTGGTTACTGGTGGTACGGGCTTTATCGGAAGCCATACTACAGTTGAGCTGCAGGAAGCAGGTTATGAGGTGGTTATTATCGACAACCTCTCGAATTCAAATGCAAACGTAGTTGATGGTATTGAGAAAATCACAGGTAAGCGCCCTGCCTTCGAGCAGGTAGACTGCTGTGATATGGAAGCCCTTGAGGGTATTTTCAAAAAGTATCCTAAGATTGAAGGTATTATCCACTTTGCCGCCAGCAAGGCCGTTGGCGAGAGTGTCGAGAAGCCTCTGCTTTACTACCGTAACAATCTGACTTCGCTGATCAACCTGTTGGAGCTCATGCCGAAGTACAACGTGAAGGGTATCATCTTCTCATCGAGCTGCACCGTTTACGGCCAGCCTACCGCTGAGAACCTGCCTGTTACTGAGAATGCGCCTATCCAGAAAGCACTCTCACCTTACGGCAATACCAAACAGATCAACGAAGAGA
>ERZ842401.2946-NODE-2946-length-21834-cov-5.240140_pt1 | contig 21834 bp, 20 predicted proteins | sample MGYA00521270_ERZ842401 | MGnify/ENA primary metagenome ERZ842401 (study PRJEB31892, sample SAMEA3878208) | bioreactor metagenome | biome: Moose rumen | place: Sweden | collected 2011-10 | study: EMG produced TPA metagenomics assembly of the PRJEB12797 data set...
AGCGCCGCGACATTGACCATCTAATGGACGGATTATAGGGGTTTGCGACAGGGAGGTTTCGTTTGTGGGTCGGGATTTGTTTGACAAGGAGGTTTCGTTTGACAATCTTTGATTATTCTGCTGAGCCGGTTTTGTTCGACAGGGAGGTTTCGTTTGACAGGGGGGCTTCGTTTGCGGGCCTGGGATCTGTGTTGCAGATGTTCATTGCCCGGTCTGCTCCCATAAAAGTAAAGTCCTTCACTCCTTGTGCAGCCCTTGTTATAGCCTGATCCAGGAGATCTTTGTCGGAATCTTGGAACTGACCGAGCACATAGTCTATCTGCCCGCCACGTGGGAAGCCGTTTCCGATACCCAGACGGATACGGCAGTAGTCTGAAGATTCCAGAATCTGGTTAATATTAGCAAGTCCGTTATGGCCGCCGTCACTCCCCTTCTTGCGCATACGTACCTTGCCTAGCGGCAGGGCAAGGTCATCGCAGATGACAATCAGGTTCTCAAGCGGAATGTTCTCTGCCTCAAGCCAATACCTGACTGCCTTGCCGCTGAGGTTCATGTAAGTCGAAGGCTTCAGAAGCAATAGCCGACTGCCACGGTAAGATATTTCCGCAACACTTCCTAGACGGTCTGTCCTGAAGACTGCATCTGAATCCGAGGCCAGACGGTCGGCAACCATAAAACCGACATTGTGACGGGTTCCGACATACTCGTGGCCTATGTTCCCGAGACCTGCTATGAGAAATTTTCCTGCCATACTACTATTAAAAAACTTTCAAAGGTAATCAATTATGAATTGCCACCTGTGATTTTTATCTGAAAAAGGGTATTCGATATAATTATACTGTTGAAGATATATGCATTATACAACCTGAATTTTTATCCGAAAATGAATATTCGGTGCAATCATTTCCATTGCCTTGAACGGTCAGGGGCACTTGTGTTTTTGTCTGAAAATGGGCGTTCGATACAATAAAAGGGGGATGAAATGCTCATCCCCCTTATTTCTTAAAAAGCAAGCCCAAAATATTTTGCTGCCTCTTAAAAAGCAATCCCAAATTATTTTGCTGCCTCTTAAAAAGCAATCCCAAATTATTTTGCTGCCTCGGCCTCAGCTGCTGCGGCTGCAACGGCTGCACGTGTACGCTTGATTTCGCATACCATCAACTTCTTGGGAGAAGTTACAGTGCAACCCTCTACATTGAGTTCGCCGGCATAAACAGCCTTACCTACTCCAAGGCTTGTGATGTCAACATCTATCTGGTCAGGAAGCTTGTCCAGAGGACCGCAAACCTTAACCTTTCTCACACCTACTCTGAGGCGTCCGCCCTGCTTTACACCTTCTGCGTTACCGAAGATGTTGACCGGAATAGCTATCTGAACAGGCTTGTTCTCAGCGATGGCCAAAAAGTCAATGTGGATTGCCTCGTCTGTGATAGGGTCATACTGTGCATCGTGAAGAATGCATGGATGAACCTGGCCGTTGAGGTTGATGTGGATGATGTAAGACTTTGGAGTGTCTGTAATCTTTTTGATGTCTGCAAGCGGAATTGCAATATCAAGATGCTGGGTTCCGTTGCCGTAGATGATGCAGGGAACATTTCCTGCCCTGCGGATCTTCTTGAGATCCTGCTTTGTTCCGATTACTCTTTCGGAAGCATTCAAAGTGATAATCTGCATAATATTAAGTTTTTAAGTGTTACTCAGTCCGGCCTTGCGCCGAACCCCATTGCACCGAGCCCGAACCCGTCGGGCGAAATGCGGGTGCAAATATAGTTAAATTCAAAAAGATTGCTATCTTTGAACACCACAATTTTGACAATTTAACGCAATACAATTATGATTAAGAAATTCAGATGTACAGTTTGTGGATATATCCACGAGGGCACTGAGGCTCCCGAGAGATGCCCGCAGTGCAAACAGCCGAGAGAAAAATTCGTAGAGGTTGTAGAAGATGAAACCAAGAAAGCCTGGGCAGACGAGCACGTAATAGGAGTTGCCAAGGGCTGCGATCCGGAAATCATGGAAGGTCTGAAAGCCAACTTTGTAGGTGAATGTTCGGAAGTTGGAATGTATTTGGCTATGAGCCGTCAGGCAGACCGCGAGGGTTATCCTGAGGTTGCAGATGCATTCAGAAGATATGCTTTTGAGGAAGCAGACCATGCCGCAAGGTTCTGTGAACTCATCGGCGAAATGGTATGGGACACCAAGACCAATCTCGAAAAGAGAATCGAGGCAGAAAGAGGAGCTTGCGCCGGCAAGAAAGAAATTGCTACCAAGGCCAAGAAACTCAACTACGATGCCATCCACGACACAGTTCACGAGATGTGCAAAGACGAGGCTCGCCACGGACAGGGCTTTGAAGGCCTCTACAACCGCTTCTTTAAGAAGTAACAGTAGCAATCTTTAAGAAGTAGCAACTACAAGTAACAGCTAGCTACAAGTAATAACTGCAATCTTTAAGAAGTAGCGGCTACAAGTAACGGTAGCAATCTTCAAGAAGTAACGGTAACGATTATTCAGAAGTAACGGTAACAATCATTCCGGCATCCTCGTTCCAGGCATATTTCTGATAGTAGGTTGCCAGACCTGTTTCCACAGGATTGTTTATGTAACAACTCAGGCCGGAGAATTTGGTCGGATCAATAACGAGGCCAATCATCTGGCCTGTGGTGTATTTTGCCACCACCGCTTTCTGCAGGGCAGCGGTAAAGGCTGCGGTTTCTGAGGCCGAGCACAGATTGTCAAGAAAATCGTTCAGGTCGTAGAACCAATGGTCGTTGAACCTGAAATACCTCTGTACCGATGTTACGTCCATTGACTGAATCTGGCTCCGGTATGTGTCAAACAGTTTTGCAGCCTCCTCGGCAACGGCCGTAAGTTCAGAACATTTGACGGTTGCTATGGTTACCGAGTGATAATCGCCGCTGAGTGCGTTGTAATAGTCATAGACAGCCTTGGAAACTCCGGCATAGTCTGCATTGAACATTTTTTCAATGACGGTGTCGTACGGAAAACTGTCAGTAAGAATCTCCGCCGGAGAAGCAATGAAATAGTTGCAGCAGTCTTTGAGCTGGTAGGCTATTTCTATTCCGCCCATAAGGCAGGCATCTATGGCAATGAAATCAAAGAAATTGTCTCCGATAGCTTCCTGAATGTCAAACACACTCATTTCCGTTCCGTTTTCGCTGCCGAAAGATTTTACCATGTGGGCGTAAGGGTCAACCCCGCCTGCAGGCTCCGGGAACAGAGGCTGACGGCCCGAGGGTGCAAACGAAGCCATACGCTTTTCGTCATCCGTAGAAGAAGAAGGATTGAGAGTATAGTAATTTGCCGGAAGCCAGCCGGTTCCGTGAGACCAAAGAACCAGGCCGTACTCCTTTGCCGGACACATGGTGGCAGTGATGTTTATCACTGACTTCATAGCGTTTTTGGTGCAGGAATTCTGGTACGGAAAACGGTAGATGGTATCTATATGTCTTGCGCCGCCGGCATCTTTGTAAATGTTAACAAGCAATGGCAGGGTGTCTTTCATTGCCCGCGTAGAAAGGTCAAAGTTGTTGCAATACAACACGATATTGCCGTTGGAGGGAATGTAGCCGTCAAGGATTTTGCTTATGTTGGATGCAGCATCAACGGACAGGTTGTTATTAGATGCAAAATAAAGAAGGATGGTCTTGTCCTTTTCTTCAAACACAACCTCCTTGGGTTCAACCTTTGAACATGCTGCGGCCAGAGGCAGAAGAACTGCTGCAAAAACCGCTATGTGAACTTTCAGTTTCATGGAATCTTCTCCTTTCAAAACAATACCATGGCAAATTTAATCTTTTTCAGCGACATCAGAAATCCGAACTCAAAATTCCGTATATTTGTTCAACGCTATGGAACAGAAAAAATTCTCAAAACCTCTGGACGAGAGCATAGGCTCCTCTATCCGCCACTATGTGAACATGCAGATAGACCGCGCCGCCATGAAGGGCGCCGAAAAAATGTCATGGGTAAGCAACAAGGTCATCGTGACTGCCATATTCATAATTGCCGGAAGCATCATCCTGCTCTTCCTTGGCATAGCCCTGGCCCTGCTGCTGGGGCAGGCAATGGGGAACTATGCCCTGGGCTTTCTGTGTATTGCGGCAGCGGTGCTGATTCTCACCCTGATAGTGTTCTTGTTGCGCAATAAACTGTTTGCCAACAAGATGTCCAAGATGTACACCAAGATGCTGCTCGGCGATGACAAAGTCTCCGACCTGAACCAGCTCCATCTCAGGCAGCAACTGATGGACCAGCAGATAGAAGACAGAGAAGAAGCCTTTGCCCAGGAATACCGAATGTTCAAGCAGATGATAAATCCTCTGACCTACATCAACCAGTTTGTAAGCAAGGTCAGGGAAGCCTTCCGCAAAGAACCGAATGTTACCGAAAGTTCCGACGACATGGAAAAAAGCAACACATCCGACTACCAGTCCAAACAGTTCTGAACGAATATGAAAAGAATTACAGTTATGACCGCAATCATTGCAGCAGCCCTTCTGGCAGGGTGCTCAAACCAGGAGAAGGAAGGCTCAGACAAGCCCTTCACCTATATCGTTGACGAATTTGCAGACCTTCAGATTCTGCGATACCAGATTCCCGACTGGGATTCGCTGAGCTTTGAGAACAAGGCCTTCCTCTACTATACTTCAGAAGCCGCCAAATGCGGAAGAGACATCATCTTTGACCAGATGGGAAAATACAACCTGAAAATCCGCAAGGTCCTGGAAAAGATTATAGAAAAACATGGCACGGTTGATAACTACAAGCATAATGCACCAACATTGAACCCCGCAGAGTATGAAGACTTTATAGTCTATGCCAAGAGGGTGTTCTTCTCAAACGGAATCTATCACCACTATGGAGAAGAGAAGTTTTTGCCCGCCTGCTCCCAAGAATTCTTCAAAAGCCTGATGGAGGCAAGCGGCCAGGGTGAACTGTGCAGCGAACTTCTGCCCGTTATCTACGACCCGGACTTTCTTCCTTTCCGCCGCTGCAACGATTCCAAGACAGATATGGTAGCCAACTCCGGAGTCAACTTCTACGAAGGAAACCTGACACAGAAAGAAGTCAACGACTTTTACGATAAGATGGAAGACCCCAACGATCCGCATCCTATATCCTACGGCCTGAATTCCAAGCTGGTGAAAGCAGAAGACGGAAGCATAACCGAACAGGTATGGAAGGTAGGAGGGCTCTACGGAAAGTCCATAGAAAAGATCATAGAGAACCTCAGCAAGGCAAAGGAATATGCAGAAACCGAAGGCCAGAAAAAGACCGTTGAACTGCTTGTGAAGTACTACACTACCGGAGATCTCCGCGATTGGGATGCCTACAACATCCAGTGGGTTGATGACGGAGCAAAGGTTGTGGACTTTACAAATGGCTTCATTGAAGACTACGACGACCCTCTGGGCCGGAAGGCTACCTGGGAAGGCATTGCCAACTTCAAGGACCTGGCAGCCAGCAAGAGAACGGAGGCTATAAGCTCTCAGGCCCAGTGGTTTGAGGACAACTCGCCGGTAGATAAGCGTTTCAAGAAAGAGAACGTCAAGGGAGTAAGCGCCAAGGTGATAAACGTTACGGCATTGGGCGGAGCCTGCTACCCTTCCACCCCTATAGGCATCAACCTCCCAAATGCCAACTGGATACGCAAGGAATACGGCTCCAAGAGCGTGACCATAAACAACATAACAGAAGCCTACGACAAGGCCGCCAACGAATCGCCTAAGAGCATCCTTACCGAATTTGCCTGGGACCAGGATGAAATAGATATGGTCAAGACCTACGGAGTGATGACCGACAACCTGCATACAGACCTTCACGAATGCCTGGGCCATGCATCGGGGCAGCTGCTGCCAGGAGTTAAGGAAAACGCACTCAAGGAGTTCAACTCGGCATTGGAAGAAGCCAGAGCCGACCTTTTTGCCCTGTATTACCTGGCTGACCCCAAGCTGGTTGAAATGGGCCTTCTGCCAAACCAGGATGCCTACAAGGCTGAGTATATGACCTACATCCGCAACGGCATCTTTACACAGTTCACCCGCATAGAACTTGGCAAGAAGAACACCGAAGCCCACATGCAGAACCGCAAGCTTGTAGCTGAATGGGCCTACGAGCACGGAGCGGCAGATAATGTAATTGAAAAGAAAACCAAAGACGGCAAGACCTATTTCGTCATCAACGATTTTGAAAAGCTGCGCGGCCTGTTCGGAGAACTGCTTGCAGAAATACAGCGAATCAAGTCAGAAGGCGATTATAAGGCCGGCAAGGCTCTGATAGAGACCTACGCCGTGGACATAGACCCCGTCCTGCACAAGGAAGTTCTGGAACGTTATGCCGCACTGAATCTCAAACCCTACAAGGGATTTATCAACCCTGATATAGTTCCTGTTGAAAAGAACGGCAAGGTTGTGGATTACAAGATAGTTTATAATTCAGACTATCTGGGTCAGATGCTGGAATACGGCAAGAAGTATTCGTTTGAATAGGAAGGCCGGCAGATAAGCAACTATTCCTCATCCTGAGGATAGATCATGAACATCAGAACCTTGGAATTGCCTGCGGCATCTTTGGCCGTGAGAGATGTCATGCCATCGCTGCGGGGCTTGATTTGAAGATAATAGCCCGCATTGGTGGTTGCGGAGGTTGTAGTATAATCGTAACCGGCTTTTGTAGCAGGCTTTGCAACTCCGGATTTCTGAACTGCAGACAGGGCAAGTTCGCCCGAACCGGTGGATGACCACTTCACCTGACCGTTGAAGAAATCTTTTGTGGAACCATTGCCTACATAAATCTGCAGGGTTGCTCCAACCTCCGTATAAACGGTTTCAGGAACAGAAGAACCGTTCAGATAGTAGAATTTTGCATTTATGGTCTGGAACGTTTCTGTCTGATCCTTTTCATCATCGGAAGAGCTCTTTGAGCATGAATACATTACAAGAACTGATGCTGCCAAAAGCATCGTAGAAATAAAACGGAACTTGCTCATATCAATAATCTTTGTTTCAAATTCTATACGCCCGCAAGATACAAAAATCATGCAATTACCGGTCTTCTGTGAGATCGGCCCTGGTGGCACGGCTGCCGGTTATGACCGGTATCTGATCATCTGACTCTTTGTCAAGTTGGTTGCTCCAGAGATATTTACGGGTTTCTTTCACTATCACTCCGCTCAGCAGGAGCAACGATATGATGTTAGGAATTGTCATAAGGCCGTTGAGGATATCGGCAAAGTTCCATACCACCTCAAGGTTCATTACGGCGCCAATGTAAATGAGCACAATCCATACTATCCTGTAAACGAAAACCGTACGGCGGCCGGCAAGATATTCTACGCTGCGCTCTGCGTAATAACTCCAACCGAGGATGGTGGAAAAGGCAAATGTTGCAAGACTGACGGTAAGCACAATGGAACCTACATAAGGAATCTGTCCAAAGGCCAGCTGGGTGAGTTTTGCTCCGTCTTTATAGTCGATACCCGGATTGGCATAAATGCTTGAAACCAGTACCAGACCTGTAAGGGCGCAGACTATGACCGTGTCCCAGAATGTTCCAGTGGATGACACAAGGGCCTGTCTTACAGGGTTTTTAGTCTGAGCCGCAGCCGCTGCTATAGGAGCGGAACCCATACCTGATTCATTGGAGAAAAGCCCCCTTGCTATACCGTAGCGGCAAGCCATCATTACGGTAAATCCGGCAAGTCCTCCAACCCCGGCCTTTGCAGAAAATGCCGAATTGAATATGAGAGAAACCGTATTGCCGAGTACGCTCCAGTTCATGCCCAGTATAACAAGACAGCCTATGATGTAAAATATTGCCATAAACGGCACCAGAAGGCCGCATACCCGGGCAATGCCCTTGATTCCGAAGAACGTTACAAGCATCACCAGAAAAGCTACGGCAAGGCCGGTCCACTGCTTGGGAATTCCGTGGAACCCCTCGCCGAACAGGCCCTGCTGGTCCAGCAGGGTGGAAATTGCGTTCGACTGCACCAAGTCTCCTATTCCAAAGGCCGCCAAGGCTGCCAGAACGCAGAACAGAACTGCCAGAAACTTGCTTCCTACTCCCCTTTCCAGAGCGTACATGGGGCCGCCCAGCATAGTACCTTTGGCAGTCTTTACCCTGTATTTTATGGCAAGAAGCCCCTCGCTGTATTTTGTAGCTATACCCAAAAGTCCTGTAATCCAGCACCACAGCACAGCACCCGGGCCTCCGAGCGAAACCGCCGTAGCCACACCTATTATGTTGCCGGTTCCGATGGTTGCAGCAAGGGAGGTTGTAAGCGCCCCAAACTGGCTGACATCACCGGCTGCATTCTTGTCTCTTTTGAAAGATATGCCTATTGCCTTGAATATGTATCGCTGAGGAAACCTCAGACGCACGGTAAGAAACAGATGAGTTCCCACCAAAAGTATTATAAGAGGCCAACCCCAGAGAAAATCGCTGAAAGATTTTATGTAAGAGGCCAACTCGGTAACAAAACTGCCTTCCATAATAGCTGTAGTTAAACAGGTGAATAAGCAAATTTACGAAAAATGCACGGAATTTGTATTTTTGTAGTCAGTTAATCAAAACAGACCATTATGATAAAGAGATTTTCAGGCAGGGTAGCTGTTGCCCTGAGTGTTATGACAATTGTTCTATACTCGATGTGCACTTCTTGCATTCTTGCCTTCTGGGACAACGACAGCGACAAAAAAGAAGATTCTGACTCCACGGTTGTCAAGACATTTGTGGACCAGATGATGAAGCAGTACTACTACTGGGCTTCGGAAATGACTTCCTCCAACACCAAAAAAGGAAAAAGCGTAGAAAAATACTTTACGGACTACCTGGTAAGCAAAGACCGCTGGAGCTGGATGATGAACGGCCAAACCTACAACTCTATGGAGACCGGAGTTTCCACTTCTTACGGATTCCATCTGGGGCAGCCCATTGAGTATTTCAACGACTACGGCATCTTCATCAGTTATGTAGATAAGAACTCCCCGCTTGCAAAAGCCGGAATTACAAGAGGTTGGCAGCTTACTCACATAGGAGGCACAGATGCGGCAACCCTTGTGAAGAACAACACTTTCTATACCGAGCTGGGCAAGGCGTCCAACAATTTCACGTTCAAAACTCCCGAAGGAGAAAGTGTGAGCCTGGACCTGACGCAGGCCTCTTTCCAAAGCAATTCGGTAAGCCTGTCAAAGACTTTCACTTCGGCAGACCTACCGGCTCTCAAGTCTTCCGACAAAGTGGGTTACATCCTCTACACTACCTTCAATTCCAACATGAAGAATGAGATTACATCCACACTCCAGCAGATGAAAACAGCCGGAATTACGGACCTCATCCTGGACCTCAGATACAACGGTGGCGGAGACCTGAGCGTATGCACGGAACTGGCCGGCCTGCTTTCACCGGCAACTGCCGCCGGAAAGGTATTCATTACCCTGACCCACAATACCGCAAACCAGAAAAACGACTCCGACTACAAAATTAAGCGGTCCAGCGGTTCGCTTAATCTGGACAGGCTGTTCGTAATAACCGGCAAGGGTACCGCATCGGCTTCAGAATCAATAATCAACGGCCTGAGCCCTTATATGGAAATCAATACCGTAGGCGGAGTAACTTACGGAAAGCCCAACGGAATGTATGTTTTCCTCTACCCCCAGAATGTATCCGAAAGCAAGGCCGAATATGCCTTCCTGCCCATCTGCTTCTACTGCATGAACTCTCAGGGCAAGGCCGACTACGACCAGGGCATTACTCCGGCTCAGAAGAGATATGATGATCTTTATCACGATTTTTCTGCAGACGAAGACCTCATCAACGCCTGCCTTACGTATATAGGAACCGGAACCTACCCCGCACTTCCTGTGGTAAAGAGCACCAAAGCCATGCCTTGGAAGCCGCTGTCGGAAATAAGTTTTGAGGATGGTTTCAAGGGCGCCTATATCAAGAGAATGTCCGTTTTGGAATAAAAAAACAACGGAAATTACGGTATTGGCTAAAAGAAATTGAGTTTTATTTTGACATTACAGAATTTTTCTGTACTTTTATGTTGTGAAAACTAATACACACAATAATTAATTTTTAAGATTGCAATTATGGAAAAATTATTTGCTAACATTCAGGCTCAGTTTGAGGCTTTTGCAAAGGACGCTGAGGCTCAGATCGTAAAAGGTAACAAGGCTGCCGGAACACGCGCAAGAAAGGCTGCCCTGGAAATCACAAAACTCATGAAGGACTTCAGAAAGGCTTCTGTAGAAGCAGCTAAGAAATAAATGGCTGACCTGCAAAGAGCATAAGGATGGGCTTAGTTTTGAGCCCATCCTTTTTTGTTGCCCGCCGCATCAACAGCCGTATAAATATTTTGTATATTTGCGTCTTATGAACAAGACGGCAAATTACAGGCTTACAATAATATCTCCTGTCTTTAACGAAGAAGGGAACATAGAAAGGCTGGCCCAGACTCTGGACAAGTACATCAATTCGTCTGAAGACAAGAAGATGTGCGTGCTTTTTGTCAACGACGGAAGCGCAGACCGGTCTTTGGAAATGATTAAGGACGAATGTTCCGCCAGGAAGAATTTCTACTACATTTCTCTGGAAAAGAGAACGGGCCTGAGCGGCGCAATCAAGGCCGGATTCGACAACACATTTTCTCCGCTTGTAGGTTACATAGACGCTGATCTTCAGACCACTCCTGAGGACTTTGACCTTCTGCTTCCGTACGCAGATGAATATCCGCTGGTAATGGGCATAAGGGCCAACCGCAAAGACTCAGCCTGGAAAAACTTCCAGAGCCGGTTTGCCAACGGGTTCCGCAAGATGTTCACTCACGACGGAGCTACGGATACCGGCTGCCCTCTGAAGATTCTGCATACAGACTATGCCAAGAGGGTTCCCATGTTCACCGGAATGCACAGGTTCTTTCCTGCACTTATCCAGCTGCAGGACGGAGGCCGCATGATGCAGGTTCCGGTAAGGCATTTCCCCAGAACGGCCGGAGTTTCCAAGTATAATGTCTGGAACAGGCTCATAGGCCCCATGAAAGACTGCTTTGCCTACCGGTGGATGAAGAAGAGATACATCAATTACTCGTTCAAAGACAACAATTTGCAGTAGCTGAACCCATCGCTGAGAATTATGGAAAAGACACTGAGCCAATGGTTGATATTCGGGATAGGCTTTCTGGCCCAGGGCTTGTTTTCCGCCAGAATTCTGGTTCAGTGGATAATGAGCGAACGGAAGAAAAAGGTTGTTTCGCCCACCATTTTCTGGATTCTCAGCCTGCTGGCTTCCTATATGCTGTTCATATATGGCTGGCTCCGCAACGACTTTGCCATAATGTTCGGCCAGGTGATTTCCTACTACATCTACATGTGGAACCTGAAAATCAAGGGAGTATGGAGTATGTCCAAAGACGGGCGGCTGGAAGGCAGCAAGGGCAACATCTGGTGGAAGGCACCGCTTCTTACACTCCTGCTCATTACCCCTCTTGTTGGAATAGGATATATTCTTACGGATCTTGACGGCTTCAGGCAGCAGGTATTCCAAAACAGCAACATTCCTCTCTGGCTTGTAATCTATGGCTCTTTGGGTCAGGTCATTTTTACTCTGCGATTCATTTACCAGTTCTTTTATTCCAAGAAGCGGAACGACAGCTACCTGCCCGCCGGATTCTGGATTATCAGCCTGATAGGCAGCGCAGTAATAGTATCATACGCCATAATCAGGCTGGACCCCGTACTGGGTCTGGGCCAGGCTACCGGATTCATATCCTACACCCGAAACCTGATGATCCTGCACAAACAGCAGATCTAAATACGGAAACATGAAAAGAAGGCTCGTCATATTCCTGTTCATCTTTGTGATGCTGCTTCCTCTGATGATTATGAGGGAGTTTACTCCGGGCAACGAGCTGCGCTACCTGAACATCGTAGATGATGCACTGCAGAACGGCAACTTCCTGACCTTCTACGACCACGGCGCCGCATACGCCGACAAGCCGCCGCTTTACTTCTGGGTTGCAATGCTGCTCAGAAAAATCTTCGGCTGCCATTCAATGTTCCTTCTGAGTTTTATCCTGAGCCTGGTTCCGGCCTTTGTAACCAGCTGGATTATGGACCGTTGGACAGCAAACAAATTGAACGGCCAGGAAAGTTCGGCGGCCCTTCTGATGCTTCACTCAAGCATAATGTTTCTTGCCGCCTCCGTTGTTCTGAGGATGGACATGCTCATGTGTATGTTCATAGTTGCCGCCCTATATACTTTTGGCAAGATGTACTCCAACAAAATAGGAGCAACAGAGGCAAGAAACAAGGACTGGACCCACGAGGCCAGAAGGTTCAGGAAAGACCGCATCCTGCTTCCGGTATTTGTGTTTATGGCAATATTCTCAAAGGGTGCGGTAGGTTTTCTGGCTCCTGTTTTATGCATAGTTGTATTCTGCCTCAGCGATAAGGAACTCAGGATAGGAAGGTATCTGGGATGGAGGTTCTGGCTCATACTGGCTGCCCTGTGCGGCCTCTGGTGGACAGGAGTATATCTGGAGGGCGGAAAGCCATATCTGAACAACCTCCTCTTCCATCAGACTATTGACCGCGGAGTAAATTCGTTCCACCACAAGGCTCCTTTCTGGTATTATCTCATAGGCTTCTGGTGGATAGCCGCCGTCTGGAGCGTACTCTGCTTTGTGCTCATAATCAAGGGCTGGAGAAAGAGGCTCTTGGGCGGCATCAGAATCCGGCTGATGGTGGTTTCTGCACTCACGGTTCTTGTAATGCTTTCTCTTGTAAGCTCCAAAATAGCCATATATCTGCTTCCGGCCATTCCGTTTTTCATCTATGCCGGAGCTCTTATGCTGCCCTGTTTCAAGGACGACAGGCTGGTCAAAGGCATAATTGCATTTTTTGCCTTTCTGTTCATTCTGACGGGCGTTGCCTCCGTATTCTGGAGGTTCTTCATACCTGAAAATATCGCTGAGAACCTTCCTTCGCTCTGGGCTCCTTACTGGGTGATACTGCTGCCGATGGTCCTTGGCGGTCTGGTGGCGTTAAAATATCTGAAGGACAAGCGGACGGCCTCTGCAATTTCCGCCGTTTCGGCCTCCATTTTTGCGGTGATATTTCTGGGCAGTCTTTCCATGCCCCGCATAAACCGGCTTTTGGGCGTAAAGGAAGGCTGCATTCAGGCCATGGAAATTGCCAATCGCAACTCCAGCCAGCTTCTTTACTACGATCTGAGTACCGGTCCGAACCTGGACTATTACTTCAGGAAAGAGGGAATGTCCATAAGTGAACTCAGCAGCCGGCAGCTTTCAGAAAATTTTGACGGAGTGCTGTTCTTCCGCCAGAGAAAAATCCGCAGGGATTCTCTTCTCAGAGAGGCTCTCGACGGCAAAGATTATGTCAGACTGGGAGACAATATCTGCTACGCAGACTTTACCACAGAAAAAGAAAACACACAAGAATAAATTCAAGACCAAATATTATGAGAATACTTCTTACCGGAGTAGCCGGATTCATAGGTTCGCACACAGCGGTTGAACTCCTCAGAAAAGGCCATACGGTTGTGGGCATAGACAACATGAACACCTACTATGACCCAAGCCTCAAAAAAGCCCGTCTGGCCTACATCAGAAAATGCGCCAAGGAGTCCAAGGGTTCATTTTCCTTTTCTGTCAAAGACATAGCCGACCTTGCTTCAATGGACAAAATCTTCAGGGCCGGAAAGTTTGACAAGGTATGCAACCTGGCAGCTCAGGCCGGCGTGAGGTACTCGTTTGAAAACCCCGCAAGTTACATCCACAGCAACCTCATAGGTTTTTTCAATATATTGGAACTCTGCTGCAAGTATAAGGTAAAGCATCTTGTATATGCAAGTTCTTCAAGTGTTTACGGCAACAACGCCAAGGTTCCATTTTCTGAGGAAGACCGCACTGACGACCCTCAGAGCCTCTATGCCGCAACAAAGAAGGCCAACGAACTGATGGCCCATGTTTATACCCGGCAACGCGGCCTCCCGTGTACCGGCCTGAGGTTCTTTACCGTTTACGGCCCTTGGGGAAGACCTGACATGGCTCCGTTCAAGTTTATGAAGAAAATCCTCAGCGATGAGTCCATAGATGTATATAACCGCGGAAATCTCAGCCGCGATTTCAGCTTCATCCAGGACATAGTCAAAGGCATAGTTGCCGTAATAGAAGGCCCCAACAAATCCAAGCATCCGGTCTATAACATCGGAAACAGCCGCCCCGTGCAGCTGATGGATTTTATAGCCACCATAGAAAAGAATGCCGGAAAAAAGGCCCGGAAGGTTATGAAGGGTATGCAGAAAGGCGATGTTTACACCACGTTTGCATCCACCGCCCTGCTCGAAGAAGACTATGGGTTCCGCCCCAACACACCCCTTGAGAAAGGCATCGCTGAGTTTCATAAATGGTACACAGATTTTTACAAGATAAAGTAAATGGAAAAACAGACTTTTGCACAGTTGGAGATTAGTTCAAAGGCCGCTCTCCATAACTTCCGCTATTTCAGAAGTTACCTCAGCAAGACCACTAAACTTTTGATTCTGATTAAGGCTAACAGCTACGGACACGGAGCGGTGGACTTTGCCAAATTGATGGAAAAGGCCGGAGCAGACTACTTTGCGGTAGCACACCCCATAGAAGGAATAGAACTCCGCCAGGGCGGAATCAAAACCCCTGTAATAGTTCTTACCACCGGAACAGACTACTACAAGGAAATCATAGAAAACGGTCTGGAACCTGGCATTCCCAACCTTTATTCCCTCAAGAAGTTTGACTCCGTACTCAAGAAAATGGGCGTTGAAACTTATCCGGTTCACATCAAGCTGGATACCGGAATGCACCGCCTGGGATTCATGGAAAAGGAACTGCCGGAACTGCTCCATTTCCTCAAATCTCACAAAGAAATCAAGGTCCAGAGCATATACTCCCACCTGGCCGCATCCGATGAAAAGAAGTGGGACAAGTTCACCCTGTCACAGATAGCCCTCTACGACAAGATGGCTCCTCAGATAGACGAGGCCATAGGATATCATCCTATCCACCACATTCTCAACTCGGCAGGAATAGAGCGTTTTTCCAAGTACCAGAAAGATATGGTAAGGCTCGGCATCGGCATCTATGGAGTAAGCGCTGTAAACCAGAAGAATGTGATGCCGGTTGCAAGCCTCAAGTGCCGCATCCTCCAGATAAAGGAACTTGCTCCGGAAGACGGTACCGTAGGCTATGGCCGCCACGGCAAGATCACCCGCCCTTCAAAGATTGCAACCCTTCCGCTGGGCTATGCTGACGGCATCAACCGCCACTTCGGCAGGGGAAACACCAAGTTCTGCGTCAACGGCAAGCTTGTTCCAACCATCGGCAACATCTGCATGGACATGTGCATGATTGATGTTACAAACGTCAAGGATGTGAAGGTCGGCGACATAGTAACAGTCTTCGGCGATAAGCCAACCGCCACAGACCAGGCCAAAGTCCTTGACACCATCCCCTACGAAGTCTATACCTCAATAGCAAAGCGCGTAAAGAGAGTTGTTGTAAAGTAACGCACCATGAATCTACAGACTGCTTGAAACAGCGGTTGTTAAGGATTGACTATTTAGTGACGGCACGGATCGGGAAACCGATATTTCTGGGAACCATTGCAAAGTCCGGGTCCCCATCCTCATCTGTGTAATAAGCAAAAGCCTGTTTTGTATTATATGGAACCACTTCAGAAGTCCAGTAAAAAATGTTAGTTTTCTGGTAACGGGGATTCTTTCCTTCAATACCTCCAGCCGATGGCAGAAAAATACTTTTACGATTTTTCAGACTGGTTACAAGAAAACCTTTAACTCCATTGACGGTTGTTTCGGACCAGTCTGTTTCTTCAAGCATTTCTTCCATCTCTTCCCAAGTGGGCATACGCCATGTCCCGCCTAGCTTTTCGTGAGCAGCATCATCCGAAGGAAGCAGAGCCGTCTTATCATCAACAATTCCTAAATCTGCATCATTATTATATTTGGTAAGCTTATCCGAAACTCCGCTGCACCACTTGTATGTTTCCCACGAATAATCAGACTTGGGGGTTGTCTCCCCCCAAGCAAAATAATCCCCATAATCAACTGGAGAGTTTGCGCCCACATTACGATCCGCCCATTTTACGGAAAGGCCAAGGTCAATAGCCTTGCAAGCAACTACATTGATAACACACTCGCCTATTATTCCGTCACATGACGCAGAAATACTGGCAGAACCTAATGCCACGGCTGTTACTTCTCCATAGGAAGAGACGGTAGCAATGGAAGCATTGGATGAAGCCCATATTACAGTCTTGTCGGTTGCATTTGATGGGGAAATGTATGCCGTGAGAGTCTGCTTTTCTCCTGTTGTCAAAACAACCTCTGATTCACTTAGAACAACAGAGTTTACAGAAACTATCTTTTCCTTTGATGAACAACTTACAAAGACTAATCCGGATATTAAAGCAAGGCTTATAATAAATAATCTATTCATATAAAAAAATGGTTCTTTAAAATAAAAGTATAACTATTCAAATCAATACTGATTCATCATTTCCTCACCAAACTCTCTTTTTCAAACAATCATAAATCAAATCTCATAGTAAAGGTTGAATTATACACCTTCCCGTTCTCGTCTGTTATCTCAACCTTGATGTCATAATCCCCTGGAACATCCGGAAGCTCCTCGAAATACAGATAACCGATAACCCGACTCAAAGAATTACTCGCTCGATCCCAAAATGGTATCATCATAATGTCACCGGGTTTTAACTTATTCAGATAGGATTCAACCGGAAAGTAAGGAGCAAAACTTGAATCATACCCAAATTCAGGATAGGACCATAAACGACTAAAGTATTGTTCGCAATATTTTTTAAAGGCTAAAGAACGGGTCTCTTTGTTGTAATTATAAGCATGGGTATAAGAAGAACTTATATAAGGATGAAGGGAAAACGACATTAGCTTGACAATATCATTCAAAGAAGAGTTTTCAGCATGATTCGAATTAAAAGCACTTGAGGAAGTAATGCTTATCTTCGATATATCAGGGGTTATAACTCTGCAAAGTTCAAGAACAATTCCTGTAACTGTTTTATTGTAACCTAAGTCATTATATTTCTTGCTTAGATCTAAATATCTCTGTTTAATTGTTTTATCTTTGGAAAACTGATAAATAAAATTATGTGCATCATCAGTTGTAAGCACAAGACACTGCAAGTCAATTTGGGACACTGATATGTCTCCGTAATTGACATAGCTCTCGACGAAGGATTTCATTTTTAATTTTGTTGGGTGATCACAACTTTGCCCCATTATTAAAAAAAGAACAATGGATATGACAGATAAAAAACTTCTCATAATTTATTGGTTGGGATTATCGTAAGTGATTATTCTATAATGCCATTTATAATATAAGCCAATCAAATGTTCGCCACCTTGAGTCACTCCCTCTATACCCTCTCCTATTTTAAACAGTTTACTCTCATAGTAGCCATCCCATTGTCCATGCCACCCCCAATTGCAATGCATCAGTGTCCGCGTATTATACACCACTCCGTTATCATCGATTAAATCTTGAATTCTATATCCGTCTATTACCCAAGAATGGCCGTCTATTATTCTATTTATTGGAAATAATCTCACACGCCTGAGAGCTTGTATGAAAACAGGAGAATCGTTATTCAACATTGTTAAGATTTTATCCTCACGATAGCTGCAGTATTTATGAATATCAGAGTATTGGGCGGCATGTAAAGCTCTTTTGCACTTTGACGCTAAAGACCATGACCCACCATCCCAAAAATGAGTGTGGCAGATTCTAGCTATGCTGTAAAGGTAACGTGATAATAAGTCAATCTCTAAATAATATATAGCGCTATCCGGATCTGGATTAGAATTAGTAAATACACTCTTTAACAAGTTCCAATCACAATAGTAATTATCAAGATAGAGTATATGCGGGTATGCATGATAGGCCAAAATCTGCCCCATAGCAACAGCACCACAGCCTATTAGAGTTTGCCCAGACGAGAAAGCTTTTTCCGGACAGTAATAATTTAACGGCTCCCATTGGAACCATTTAGTTGAAAGCATTTCTGGCACTTCAGAGGTTGTAGTCCAAGTATAATTAATCGGATTACTGCCACTGCCCGATGAACCACTACTACCACCAGACGAACCGCCCCCTTCTTGACCAGTTTGTCCCGACTCGGGATTCTGCCATTCTTCTCCAGGATCAATGCCATTGCCTGGAGAATGCGGGTTAGTATTGATGATTTCGCTAACAACATAATCAGAAACCAGTTCAATTATCAAACTATCTGGAGAATGGTGAGTTAATGAAGTATCTTGAGGTGGCATTTCTTCATATAGAGATACTGTAAGAGTATCTTCCCAGCCTATCTCGTCACCATCTTCATCCAAACCCCATGAATTGTAATCATAATTTACAAGAGTATCAGAATACATCTGGAGCAAACTCTCTGCCAGATTGAAGTCTTCAGGAGAGATACTTCCCGATTCAACAACTGCAATTATTTGGGAGGATATTCTGCTATCTGCCGACAACAATGCAAATCCATCATCATCAAAATTCACAACATAAATCAATGTGTCTGGGATTATAAGGGTATCAAGACTAGGACCACCCTGATCCATTTCATGAATCTTAGTCCTGACGGTTGGCTCCATCCTTTTAGACAATACAGAACGAAAGGACTGATTAGTTCGTAACGCTTGTATTCTGCCTATTCGTTTTGAACTAAGTCTGTTTGAAACATAAGATCTCTTTGTGGATACGAAATTGTCTGTTGAGGAAGAATTTAAAAAACTTTTCAGAGAGGCAATGGCATCTTGTTCCGAAATTTTATATGGATTTACGTAGTTCGATGTTTTCTCCAACTCTAAAGCATTATAATTCTCTTTAGTGCAAAAAGAAAGAAGTGCAGAAAATAACCCTAATACAAAAAGGACTTTAAAACAGATGAATTTGTTCATAGTATAACTCGTTTTAATGAATTGTTTGCAATTTACGCCCAAAGGGCTTTGAAAAAGTCGGTCACGTAATAGAGGTCCACATCACCCGCTACGGCGGCTTATACGGTCTTTGGACACAATGATTTGTTTGGTCTCCGGATGTTCTTTTGCAAACTCCGTTACCCCCTTCTTGTCATTGTGGTCGATGTGTTCCTTCTATGGTACATAATAGCTCTGAATTTCCTCAAACGGATTGCGGATTTTCCGGAAATATCCGCAACGGCAATGCGTATATAATGAAGTTTATCTGAATACCAAAATCTTTACAAGGTTTACCTGCCATGGCGGTGGAGACCGGCAGCATAGATGTTCACCTAAACTTTGTCCATTATATCCACGTAGGGGATAAGGCGGAACCTGAGTTTAATGGTTTCGTCAGTCTTGTAGCTTACTAACTCTTTGACACAGTAAATAAGTTTCTTTTTGGTGTGTAAGATTACATTATCATTATCCTCTCAGAAATCAAACTTCATGGTCAGAGTAGAAGTATAGATCTTCCCGTTCTCGTCCGTTATCTCAACTTTGATCTCATAATCCCCTGGAACATCCGGAAGCTCCTCGAAATACAGATAACCGATTCCAGGAGTTGTGTCATAATAGAGTCCCGCAAAATTGATCAGCATTTTTAAATCATCGCTCTTAAGATCTTTCACAAGACAGTCTATTGGGAAACATGGCTTAATTGATGGGGTCTCAGAAAACTGAGAATAGGAATCAGGAGTATGATATTCTCCAGCATAATTTGCAAAATGGGAAGAAACGGCTGCTGGACTATAGTTATAAACATTCTTGTACCCTGACTTAATGAAAGAGTTAAGGCTCCAGGACAAAAATCTCGTGATGCCGTCAAGGGAAGAATTTGCAGGGTAATTGGAATTATAATCTTGCAAAGACGATACTTTTACAGAAGACACATTGGGATATGCTACAGAACTCAGGGCTAAAATATCCACCCCACTAACTTTACCATTATAGTTAAGATCTCCGTTTTTTACACTGATTTCTTTAAACTTGTTTCTCTTTTCTTTGGTTCCACCAGTCTGGAATACAGATTCAGCCTTGTGGATACATATAAAGGCACATTTCAAATCCACTTGCTGCAATGTAATATTATCATAGATATCATAGTTTCCGACAAAAGAAGCTATAGTCTTGGATATATAATTAGGTCCGCAAGAACTTGCGAATAGCAAGCATATTAACAGGCAATATGTAATAGTTCTTTTCATAGTAATTAATTGTTATTAGGATTGTCATATGTTATCATTCTAAACCACCAGTTGTAATTACTGTTCCCTGGGTCAAAAACTCCACTGCTGAAATATCCGTCACTAGACCCATTCCAGCCCCAATTGCAGTGTAATAATGTCATACTGTTGTATATAGCGCCATTGTCACCGACTAGATTCTGTAAAATGTAGCCATCTATCACCCAAAAATGTCCCTTAAGGCTTCCACTATCCATTGCTCCTATGAAAACAGGGCAATTATTATTCAACATATTTAACGTTTGATCTTCATGATAGTTTTTAAATCTACGAACATTAGAATAGCCAGCAGACTTAAAAGCTTTCTTACAGTTTTTTGCAGTAGTCCAGGATTCCCCTAACCACTCAAGCCAATAGCTTCTTTTCGTTTGTTTTCTTAGTTCTTCTAGAAATCTAGAGAGTACTATTACTGCTGAAGTATCATGAGGTAATGTATCCTTACTTCCAATAGTAGTGTAAATGCTTTTCATCAAAGTCCAGTCGCAATAATAGCCGTGAAGAAAATAATACTGCGGATACTCATGGAAAGCTAAAATCTGAGCAACAGCCACAGGACCACATCCAATATCTTTATGATGGCCATCACTCTTGATGGGAGTGAATTGATTTAAAGGATAGCCCTGAAACCATTTAGTGGAAAGCATAACTGGAACCTCAGCAATAGTTACCCAATTACAAGTAACTATCCCTCCATCGTCAGAACCGCCTCCATCCTGACCTGTTTGTCCAGTCTCGGGATTTTGCCACTCCTCCCCTGGATCGATTCCATTTCCTGGAGAATGGGGATTGAATTTAATGATTTCATTTAAAGCATAGCTAGCAACTAGTTCTATTATAATATCGTGAGGAGTCCGATTAATGACTGACGAATCTTGTTGAAACATAAGCTCGTATGAAGATATGGATAGAGTGTCTTCTAATGCAATCGGATCCCCATCTTCATCTTCTCCCCAAGAATACTCTTCATATGTAAGAGTTGTATCTGAATACATCTGTTGTAGATAATCATTCAGATTGAAGTCTTCAGGCGAGATACTTCCTGATTCAACAACTGCAATTATTTGAGAGGATATTCTGCTATCTGCCGACAACAATGCAAATCCATCATCATCAAAATTCACAACATAAATCAAAGTGTCTGGAATTATCAGGGTATCAAGACTAGGACCACCCTGATCCATTTCATGTATCTTAGTTCTGGCAGTTGACTCCATCTTTTTAGACAACATGGAACGAAAAGACTGGGTAGTTCGTAACGCTTGTATCTTTCCTATTCGCTTTGAACTAAGTCTGTTTGAAACATGAACTCTCTTAGTGGATACGAAATTGTCTGTTGAGGAAGATTTCAAAAAACTTTTCAGAGAGGCGATGGCATCTTGTTCTGAAATCTTATACGGATTTACGGAATTCGATGTTTTCTCTAAATCTAAAGCATTATAATTCTCTTTAGTGCAAAAAGAAAGAAGTGCAGAAAATAACC
>ERZ842401.2947-NODE-2947-length-21829-cov-7.926426_pt1 | contig 21829 bp, 22 predicted proteins | sample MGYA00521270_ERZ842401 | MGnify/ENA primary metagenome ERZ842401 (study PRJEB31892, sample SAMEA3878208) | bioreactor metagenome | biome: Moose rumen | place: Sweden | collected 2011-10 | study: EMG produced TPA metagenomics assembly of the PRJEB12797 data set...
ATTATACCACAGATTTCCTGTTTTTTGCGGGGAATTAATCAGTGTTTCCCTAGAACCTGCTTTAAAACTTCCCTATCATTTACAATATAAGTATGCCACCCTTGTCGATTACAAGCAGACGGTGTGAACTGCGCTAAATTTATAGCATCCTTTACGAGCTCGAGATTCACTGGCTCTGAAGAAAAATGACGCATACTATGTCTATTTTTTATCATATCTTCAAAGCTTATATTCTCAGTTTCTTTTATAGGATTAAAAAAAAAGCACCCTCCCGCTTCATTTTGTACGCCGGGTAAACTACATATTCTTTGTTCCAATTCTTTATCAACGAAACCATTCTCCTTGTTTTTTTTCATATAAAAGGAAAGAGTCGACAGCGCCGTTTTATAAAAGAAGGTCTCTGTATTATAACATTTAGCATACTCTTCCATTTCGGAAATAAGGATATCTATAATATCATGACCAAACCCTGGACGATAATTTAAATACGCTAACCCCTTTTCAATAGTATGATAAAATCTCGTTATGCTAGCCTCAAATTGTTTTTCAGTTTTACATTTACCATTCACAAATGAGTGTCTAAAATATCTTTTTTCATATAGGTAGAATTGTCTTTTTTCATTGTTTACGAAAAGATTTTTCACTATAGTTTTAATCCGCCTTAACATTCACTTTCCACCTTTAATTTTTTCTTTAATTTTCTTTATGTTGCTCATCAAATATTTATTCTCTTTTGTTTTGAAAAAAAATAATAAGAAAACTAAATTTGGCAAAAGTAAACACACTAGCCCCTTGCATAATAATTCCAAGAGCAAGTTATTAAATGAGAACATATTACAAACAAATGATGTAAGAATACAATCAAAGACAATGACCCCCGTATAAGAAGCCACCATAAACAGATACTTTTTCACATCAAGATTCATCAAGTATTTATTAGTGTTATACAAAAGCCAAGGAAAACCTATAACCAACATAGCAATAATAGTACTTAATATGACCCCATATAATCCGAATCTTCTAACAGACAATATATTTAAGACCAAATTAACAACAGAGACAACCAGAGGTCTAAATTTATCTTCTTTCCACAGACCGGCGGCGTCTTTAAACACCAGTAATGTCCTAGGTGCAATTTCAGCATAGAGATACAGAACGAATAGTATTACTGTTTCAAAAGAAAGTATATAATCATCTCCAACCCACAGTCTTATAAAAGGCTGGGTAAGACATAATAAAGAAACACTGCAAAAGTTCAAGAAAAAGAAAACAATATAATTTATATTATATAATAAGGCTCTGTTATCTGCATCATTATTTACTATTAGGCAATTAGCAATACCAGCCTCACAAGAATTATAAAAGAGAAAGAAAAAAGACATTACAGTCGAAACTATAAAGTAATAATTTTGATAAACACCTAATATGCTAAGCCCTAGAAAGAAAGAAATAACTAAGGAGTCTGCAGAATGATTAATCACACCTCCAACTTTTGCGGTGAACAAATCCCCAACCTTCTTGAAAATCTGTATTCGCTCCTCTCTTGAAACAACACCTTTTGGTCTGTATCTTGGATATTTTTTTTTGGAAGCAATTGCTATTGAGATATTTAAGCAAACCTGGCTTATAATATTTATGGATAGATATAGATAATAATTTTTAAAAGCAATTAGACAACATAATTGGATTATATATGTAACGACAGAAACTAAGGAGGAAATAATACTTATTATATCCACTCTTTGATGAGCATTAAACAATGAATTTCTATAAGCAAATAACCAGTATGATAAAACAGTAGCCCCTAAATTCATAAAATACAAAATATATATATTAATATCATCAGGCAAATCACTATGAATTAAACGAGGAATAAAAGGCGTTAGAAAGACCCCAACGACAAGAATTGAAAGTCCAATTACCCTATAGCACACCTTATAAAGATGCATTAATGCACAGATTTTTACTTCGTCATCTTCCGCTATCGGTCTGTACATGCTGAATACTAATGCAGAAGAAACTCCTAGTTCTGCAAGATTCAACACACTTAAGAGTGAAGTAAATAAGCCATTAAGACCTAAATAATTTGCTCCTAATGTTTTTATAAATACAGTTCTTACAACAAATGGGAATATGATACCTATAAGTTTTTGTACAAATCCCCAAAAAGTTCCTAATAGTGCATTCTTTTTTCTATTTATTTCCACTTCTATTTATTTTCCCTTATCTAACTCACTTAGAAAACCGTAACAACAATAATTTTGTAATTCTTTTACACTCTCTTTTATTTTTTCTGATTCGATTGAATAGTTTTCTGCCATTTTATCTACAATTGACAATGCTTTATCATAGAGATTTAAATCAATAAGATATTCCTCCTGACCAACATCAGAAACAATACCCTTGTACTTATCAGCCCAACCTAAAACAACCGCAGGAGTACCTTCTTTGTAAGCATGAATAATTGAATGATATCTAGAAGCAATTATAAAGTCCATTTTCTTTGAAAAGTTTTCGTAATTGAATGAATACATTACATGATCAATGATTGTAACTCTATTAGAATATTGAAATAATTCACTTATTTTTTTACATATCTTTAAATCCTCTCCTGCATGTGCCACAAGATAAAAATGAAATTTGTCAGCATACTTATTTATTATCGCAGAATAAAAACCTAACAACCTTTCTCTATCAAGCCCACCGACATCTACAAGTCTTTGGTTTGGAACAAGGGCTATGTTATGTTCCTCCAAAACATCAATATTTTCAATATAAGAATTATAGTTTTTTATAACGACAGAAGGATTGAAATTCTTTTCTAAAAGAACCGAATCAGGACTTTTCTTTATATTCTTCAAGCCCATATCTTTTAACAGCTTATAGCCTGTTTCTTCACGAGCAAAAACACACTCACATCTTTCCAAAACAAACTTTCCATACTCAACAACTTTTTTTGAATTAAAATCAAATGGTCCAAAGGACTGAGGCATCAGCCAAATTTTCGCACCATTTTTCGCCAGTAAATCAATCTGAGAAAGCCAATCAATGGTAGATTCATCGCCCCATTTTGAGGAAAACGCAAATCCACTTATATCAATTACTACATCTATTTTTGACAAGATTTCTTTTACTTTATACAAAGTTCCAAAATAGCTTTTTTTTCCAGGTATAAATAATTTGATAAAATCTTTTACTTTCATTCTAAAAGAATGAGCATCCATTCTTCCAGATAAAATTCGTAAATTCCATATTGGTAATGGAATGAATGTCAATGGAGCCTTTAATTCAAACGAAGGATAAAAACCTGAATCAAGGAGAAAAACAGAAGCCTGTGCATCTTTTTCATATATATTCTTTAAAGCGACAAGTGTCATGGCTTCCGCACCTTTATTATTAAATTCAGCGCCTGTTAATAAATAATTCATTTTAAAACTCTGTATATAGACTATATTATTTTTATTAATCTCTTCCCATCAAATCTCGCGTATAAACCTTTTCAGAAACATCTTTCAATTCACTAGTCATGCGATTGACAATTATAATATCACACTCGCTTTTAAACTTCGCTAAATCAGGTTCAATGACGGAATTAAAAAATGTTTTATCATGCAGTGTTGGTTCATAAACAATTACTTCTATTCCTTTTGCTTTAATGCGCTTCATTACCCCTTGAATCGCACTTGTACGAAAATTATCTGAATTACTCTTCATTGTAAGTCGGTATATTCCAACTTTTTGTGGATTTCGATCTATAACCATTTGTGCGATATGATCTTTACGAGTCGCATTAGATTGAACAATCGCACTTATCAAATTTTGAGGTACTGAGTTGTAATTAGCTAAAAGCTGTTTTGTATCTTTAGGAAGGCAATACCCCCCATAGCCAAAACTTGGATTATTGTAGAAGTCTCCAATACGAGGATCTAAAGATACCCCTTCTATTATGCTTTTACTATTAAGTCCTTTTAATTCAGCGTAAGTGTCAAGTTCATTAAAAAAACTTACCCTCAGAGCTAGATAAGTATTTGCAAAAAGTTTTACAGCTTCTGCTTCGGTGAAGCCCATATAAAGTGTAGGAATTTTCTCTTTAACAGCTCCCTGTTGTAGTAGTTTCGAAAATGTTTCAGCAGCATCTTTTAGTCGTTCATCCTCCAAATCAGTACCCACAACAATACGACTTGGATAAAGATTATCATAAAGAGCCTTTCCCTCCCTTAGGAATTCAGGAGCAAACAGCACATTATTTATATTATATTTCTTGCGAATAGAATCCGTGTATCCTACTGGTACAGTTGATTTTATAATCATGATAGCATTAGGATTCACCTTTAGGACAAGTTCTATAACCTGCTCAACATAGCGCGTATCAAAGAAGTTTAGTTTTGAATCATAATTAGTAGGCGTAGCAATAATTACAAAGTCTGCATCTCTATAAGCAGTTTCTCCGTCCGTTGTAGCCACGAGATTTAATTTCTTATTTTTAAGATAATCCTCAATTTCAGCATCTCGAACAGGAGATTTCTTAGTATTAATGAGATCAACTTTTTCTTTAATCACATCAACAGCTACAACTTTATTATACTGAGATAAAAGTGTTGCAAGGCTCATACCAACATAACCTGTTCCAGCAACGGCAATTTTATTTACTTTCATTTTCTCAAACCAATCCTAATTATTTTTCGCAATATCATAGGCACCAAACCAAGCCATGCCCTAACCTTTATCTTTCTTGCATTAAAAAATACGCCTACGCAGTCATCAAAACTTTCAAGTTTGTACGAACATGGTGCATGACGGATGGAAAACTTTCTGTAAAAGTCGACTAGAAGATTTTCGTAGCATTTCTTTACATACTTCAGAGTGTCGATGCTAACATCGCCATCAAGATAAAGTCCCAATGTAATGGAAAGTTCTTCAATTCCGAAAGCCTTATACAAATCGTAGTTTCCTTTCTTGCTGTGGTTGCTTTCTATTTCGTACGACCAGACAGCATCAGAAATCACATACTTTGACTTATGACGCTCGGCAAAAAGTACATCCGAATGCGGTGAAATCTTGTTGTAAACTTTATCAGTCGGAATCTTTTCAAAGTCGTCTTTCCAGACTCCAACTCCTGTCGTCCACGAGGCATATTCCCTTAGCCCCTTTACGAATCCGTCAAAAGAGTCTGTTTCAAAAATCTTATCAAGTTTAAGTGCTCCGTTCGAAAGATATATTACCGGCTTCTCTTCCCTGTATCTGACTATGAAATCAATCATCCACTGAAGGGCTCCTGGTTCTAGAAGTGCACGATGATTTAAGAATTTTAGGTATTCTCCGCTAGCAGTCTTCAGTGCTTCTATCTGATTAAGAAACATAAAGGCTGTTGTCTTTTTGTAAATCAGGGTTGGATGCTTTTGCGCATATTCTTCCATCTGCTTTGCAAAGTCAGAATTGCTACCGTTGTCCGTCACGACAACTTCAAACAAATCTTCTTTTACACCTTGTGAATAAACAGATTCTAGAACAGGAAATACCCATTCAGAGATTCCATTTGTAGGAAGACATAAAGATAATATAGGCTGAGTCATTTTATTAAAAAAAACGATAATATAAATTATTTCTTTATAAAAAAAAACTAAGTTTTTAGAATTAATTCTCTGGATAAATCTTATGATTATAATCGTAAGCAACAACATTAAATATATTTTCTTCATCAAAGAAACCTACAAGCCTAGATTCTTTATCTCCTGTAAGCTTCATTTGAATCAAAAGAGTATCTTCCCTTATTTTCACTTCGCTATAAATAGCTTTGTCACCTGGTATTTCATGAAAATGAAACATTCTAGGATTTGTCTTTATTTGCTGCCAAGTTAGGGAAGAAATCTTTTTTAATGCTGTAAAAAAAGCGTATAAACTACAGGAGGACTCTTTTGAATGTAACTCAGTAAAATACGAAGTATGACAATATCTACTAAAGCGAAAGGTCGGATACAACTTATCATATCCACATTCCCTTTTTGCAAATTTATATTGTTTAGAATCAGGCATTCTGTTCATTATACATCTGACTATAGTAAGAATACATTGTTTTTGTACTAATCGGAGTATTCTCACCAGACGCGTAAGCCTCCTGCCAAGGTTTTTCACTATGAGTCATTGAAATTAAATCTGTTGTTGAGCAGGTAATAAAATTATCGTAAAAAGCATTTAAGAAATCTTTCTGTCCTTCTGATAAGGTTGACAAGTCACTTTCTTTTATAGAGATAATTATAGGATTTCTCTTAAATCTTTTAAGTTTATCATATACAGATGGTATTACAGGTCCGTATTTTCTGGCTTCTATAACATCATCAAAAAGAACCTCTCCATTATTGTTAACCATATACCATGCCTGAGCATAATACAGCAATTTCTGTATTTTTAAATTTGAGACAGATTCATTATTTTTTTTTGCTAGACTTAAAATATCTTTTGCAACCGTATATGCCGCAACTGACATTTTCATTCTCCTAAAAATTCTTGTTGCTTGTTATAATTTAATACAAAAAAGTTCATATGTCAACAAAACTCTTATTCTTCAAAGAAGGTATATATAAGACGTATTATTTTTTTCTGTTCTTTTTCTGTAAGTCCATAATACAGGGGAAGCCTTACAAGACGCTCGCTATACCCTGTGGTTACTTCGTCCCTGCCACTAAAACGACCGAACTTAATGCCAGCGGGAGCTGAATGCAGGGGAATGTAATGGAAGACACAGAGAACATCGTTTTCTTTCATGTACTGAATGAAGGCCGTGCGTTCTTCCAATGACTTTGCTATAAAATAAAACATGTGCGCATTATGAACACAGTCCTTGGGGATAATCGGAAGTCGGATTCTTCCAGCATCTTCAAGAGTTTTCAAAGCGTCTTTATAGCGATTCCACACGCTCATTCGTGCAGATTGAATTTCTTCCTTCTTCTCAAGTTGAGCCCAAAGATATGCGGCATTCATATCACTTGGAAGGTAACTTGAACCGTAATCGACCCAGGTATATTTGTCTATCTGCCCACGAAAGAATTTAGAACGGTTTGTTCCTTTTTCCCGTAGAATTTCTGCTTTCTCAAAATCTTCCTCATGATTAATGACGATTGCCCCTCCCTCACCCATGCTCAGGTTTTTTGTTTCATGGAAAGAAAGGCATCCAAAGTCACCGATTGTTCCGCAAGGTTTTCCTTTATAGGTTGAAAAAATTGCCTGTGCCGCATCTTCTACTACAAGAAGATGATGGCGGCGTGCTATGTCCATAATGGTATCCATCTCGCAAGCTACTCCGGCATAATGAACTGGAACAATCACTTTAGTTTTGTCAGTTATTGCATCTTCTATTTTTGTTTCGTCTATATTCATTGTATCTGGACGGACATCTACAAAAACAATAGTCGCTCCCCTCTGGACAAAAGCATCAGCTGTTGAACAGAAGGTATAGCTTGGCATTATCACCTCATCTCCAGGCTTTACATTGCACAGGACGGCTGCCATTTCCAATGCAGAAGTTCCGCTTGTCGTAAGAAGAACCTTTGAACCAATCAGAATTTTTTCCAGTTCGGAATTGCATTTTTTTGTAAACTCACCGTCGCCACAGATTTTGTGATTGTCTATGGCTTTTTTTATGTACTCGGTTTCTTTTCCAGTAAAGGGGGGGAACATTAAAGGGTATCATGATCTATTTTCCTAAAAATTTAATCTTACCCCGCCAGCTCGTAAGCTGTGACCACAGCGGCGTCAGGGGCGTCGGCATCTCGAGGAAGGGCAGAGAGGGCGTCGGAAGACAGTTCGCCTACGATGCCGTAAGTGCCGCTGGGGACTCCTTTCTGCAGTTCGGAAATGTCGCAGGCGGAATACTTTAGTTCGAACATGCGGCAGGCGTATTCAATCAAGAAGTCAAGGTTGCTTTTTCCGTAGAGGACTACATTGGTCAGTCCGTGGGTCTTTGCATTTTGGATGCGGTTTGCCACTGCAGAACCGTACAGGTGCATATCTTCAAAGGTGCGCTTCATGTAGGCACTGGAGCGTTCCGCAAGTTGGGCCATGCCAGTGGGGGTAAGCACATAGCGAATTTTTCTTCCATCCAGACGCTGCATTAGAATCCAGCCTTTTTGGGCAAGGCGAGAAAGGACTGCATTTGTCATGCCTAAAGAAATTTCCTGATTTTGGGCAATGTCTCGCTGAGAGGCATCAGGGTTTAGGGCAAGGGTTTCCTTAAGAGTCGCTAGAAATGTAATATCGGTATCTTTGTACATGTTTTGGGCAATAGTTCTCCACGGCTTGTAAAAGTCGGGCAAAAGAGGAGGACAGAAGGGCTCGGTCTGCTGCCGGAACATGCTAAACCGAAAAACCCATCGTTTTGTCAAAAAAATTGAACAGTTCACCGGCTCTACACCAGTAACTTTTCGCTACTACAGTAGTATAATACAACTACAGTAGTATTTCAAGCGCTAAAAAACAACTATTGTAGTACAAAGGAACCATGGGCTTTTGGAAGAATGTTGAATCAGAACGGGAGTATCAGGGTATTTCCCGCAAAGAACTGGCTTTTAGGGCCAACATTGCTTACGCAGGAATAGGTCTGGGACTGGAGAGAGACAGCATGCCGGGTGCGGACACAGCATTACGAATCTCGAAAGTCCTTGGTGTATCACTAGAATATTTACTTGGCGAAGAAGTTCTTAAGACGCGGGAAGAAAATCATTCTGATGCAGAAAAAATCGTGCAAGAATCTCTACTCTATCATTCAAACAAAAAGACAATCGATGCACTGGAATCTTTGCCAACGCACATAAAGGAACCCATTGTAGAAATGATTTTAAGAATGGCAAAATCTGTGTAAACTAAAAATCATCTTCACACACAGAGGTGTCATACATGACTCAGACGGAATTCATTTCGTACATTCTAGAAGGAGACCTTACCCAGGAAAATGTGAATGCCATTTTGGATGCTCTTAAGTTTAAGAAGTACATTGTGTCGGCAGTTGTAAGCAACACAAAGCCGAGCGAAACTGTGGAGCATTTTCTTACTAGGTTTTGGAATTATGACGAGTCTCCCTATGTTAGAGAAAAACTTATTGTGGGGCAGTCCATTCACAGACGCTACACCGACATCATGCTTGGGCGTGCAAAGATGTACTGGATTCCCCGTTTTGGTGACAGGTCAGTGGGAAGCATTACAAGGGCAGATGTACAAGATGTTATGTGGACTCTTGCGGGGCAAGCTAAACTTGCGGCAGAGACTGTAAACCAGATTGTAAGGTCGGGAACCTGTGCGTTAAAGTGGGCCTACAGGAATTCTCTTACACCAAACGACTGCTTTTCTGGCTTAACTTACCTTCGTGTCATTCCCAAAGAAAGATCAGTTCCCTCTATTGAAGAGGCAAGAAAAATTTTCAGCGTACCGTGGAAGGACAAGGCAGCCCGTCTTGCAAACATTACGGCAATGTACACTGGCATGAGGATTGGAGAAGTGCAAGCCCTTCAGATTGGAGACATTGGACGGGACAGAATTTTTGTAAGGCACAGTTGGGCACGCATAGACGGACTCAAGTGTCCCAAGAACGGCGAAAGACGGGAAATAAAAATATCTGCGGATTTACGCAAAATGCTTCTTCAGCAGGGAACAAAAAATCCATACGGAAATGAAGACTCTGATTTTATATTTTGGGGAGACCGACGCAACATTCCCAGAGGTTCAAGACACTGGAACGAAGCGCTAAAAGAAGCCACTAGTCTGGCAAAAATAAAAGGAGAAAAACACATTACCTTTCACTGTTGGCGTCACTTTTTTGCTTCCTACATGGCAGACCACATAGACGAAAGAAAACTTCAACTTGCAACAGGACACAAATCCAAACGAATGCTAGAACACTATGCCGCACACGAAAGCGAAGAAACTCTCTGCGAACTGGCAAAAGTAAGCGACAAACTTTTTTCTTCAATCGTAAGGGGCATAAACTGATTTCTTCCGTGACATTGCATTTAGCATGTAAAAGCAGTATACTCCCTGCTTGAGGTTTAAATGGCATTTTCTTTGAAGCAGTTTTTACGGGAGCAGTTCATTGTTCCCGACTTTAGAAAAAAATTTCTCATAATGATTTTGGGAATTTTCTTCATGGGATTTTTTCTTTCCTTTCTCATCTGCATCAACTGGGGAACAGACCCCTACTCTTTTCAGAACAAGGTTATTTCCACACGCATAGGATGGACATTTGGAACATGGCAGCTTTTTCTAAACGCCCTCATGTTTATTTTTGTCATCATATTTAACAGAAAGCTAATCGGATTCGGTACCATTGCAAACATGGTGTTAATAGGCTACATTTCTGATTTTTTTGTCTGGGTATGGAGGCAGTGCATTCCTTCTCAACTTTTTTCGGGTCAATGGCTTCCTGCAAAAATAGCTCTCTTCATTCTGACGCTTTTGGGTTTTGTAGTCGCCGCATCTTTTTACATGAATGCAGAAATGGGTCTTTCTCCTTACGATGCTCTTGCCACAATAATCGGTAACGCATTAAAGAAAATTCCTAGGGCCATAAGCCGCATTCTGTTTGACGGTACTGCCGTTGTGGTAGGCGTTCTGGTAAGTCTTGGCACCAGCATAGAAATACGCTCCTCACTGGTTGGCTCCATTGCCATGTGTCTTCTTCTTGGTCCCATGATTCAGATTGTAGGAAAGCTATTGCATTCTAAAAAAAGTGATGTATAATAGAAAGCATGGAAGATTTGATTTTACAGCACTTACCGGTTTTCTGGCTGATTGTCATGGGTCTATGCATTCTTGTTGAATCTCTTACAATGATGCTTACGACTATTTGGTTTGCCTGCGGAGCCCTTGTTATGATTTTCGTATCAATGACTCCCCTACCATTCAAGTGGCAGCTTCTGCTGTTTGTCTTGATTTCACTTGCCCTGCTTATTTTTACCCGCCCCTTCTTTTACGAAAAGCTAAAGCTTAAGAGGCAGGCTACCAATGCAGACTCTCTCATAGGAAAAACAGTTCTGGTAACCAGCGACATAAGCGAACTTAACAAGGGTGCAATCCGCATAAACGGAATTGAATGGACTGCAACCGCAGTAGACGCAAACGAAAAGCCCATTGCAGTTCCTAAAGGCACAAAGGTTACCGTTACCGACATTCAGGGCGCAACGGCAATAGTCACCATAAAATAAATTTCTAAAGGAGAAATAAAATGAGTATCTATGTAATCATTGCACTGATTGTAATCGTAATGCTTCTTATCATTACGAACATCCGCATTGTTCCTCAGTCCCATGCAGTCATCATAGAAAGGCTTGGAACTTATGTTGCAACATGGCAGACTGGTCTTCATGTAAAGGCTCCCTTTATTGACCGCATTGCAAACAGGGTGTCTCTTAAGGAAAAAGTTTTGGACTTTCCCCCTCAGCCTGTAATTACAAAAGACAATGTTACCATGAAAATTGATACCGTTGTCTACATGCAGATAACTGACCCAAAACTTTACACCTATGGCGTAGAAAATCCCATGACCGCAATAGAAACGCTTACGGCCACAACTCTTCGCAACATCATTGGCGAACTTGAACTTGACGCAACTCTTACCAGCCGCGATGTAATCAATACGAAAATGCGCTCCATTCTTGACGAAGCCACTGACCCCTGGGGAATCAAGGTTAACCGCGTAGAAGTAAAGAACATCATGCCGCCAGAAGCAATTCGTGAAGCAATGGAAAAGCAGATGCGTGCAGAACGCGAACGCCGCGAAAAGATTCTTGTTGCAGAAGGACAGAAGCAATCAGAAATTCTTGTTGCAGAAGGAAAAAAGCAGGCAGCAATTCTTGAAGCAGAAGCAGAAAAACAGGCAGCAATTCTTCAGGCAGAGGCAGACAAAGAGGCAAAGATGCGCCGTGCAGAAGGTGAAGCTCAGGCCATTCGTGAAGTCAAGCAGGCAACAGCAGACGGTCTTCGCATGATTCGTGACGCTGGTGTAGACGAAAAGGTAATCAAACTCCGCAGTCTTGAGGCTCTAGAAAAAGCGGCAGACGGTCAGGCTACAAAACTGATTGTTCCTGCTGACTTCCAGAATCTTGCAGGAGTTGTTTCTGCACTTTCTGAAGTGGCAAAAAAATAAGTTTAACGGACAACTTTCTGTGCTCGGGTTATAAAATAATTCGTGCACAGACCGCATCCTTTTATTTCTATAGGATCCCTCTTTTCAAACTGATAGCGGGATTTATTTTTGCTTTGCAGAAGTTTTGCATACACTGCAGTAGAAATCTGAATCTTACCAGGTTCTCCGTAAGATTCCATTCGCGAAGCAAGATTTACAGTTGCTCCCCACAGGTCGTAGATGTATTTTTTTTCGCCAATAACTCCAGCAACAACAGGTCCAGAATTTACCCCTATGCGCATAACCAAATCGGGAAAGTTGGGATATGACGAATTAAATTTTTCTATTAAATCTTGAACTGCAAAGACAAACTCTAGCATTTCTTCCCGATGGTCTTCAAAGCGCTCTGGCACTCCAGAGGCAACCATGTAGGCATCTCCAATAGTCTTTATTTTTTCTACATGGAAGGAATCTAGAAGTTCATCAACCTGGGAAAAGAATTCATTCAGCATGTCAACAATTTTCATGTGACCAACTTTGTTAGATATTTCGGTAAAGCCCACTATATCCATAAAGGCAACGGTAACATCAGAAAATTCTTCCAGAACTTTTTCCTGCAGTCCACCGTCCTCACGCATGTCGTCCTTTAAAGACTCTGCAATTTTCTGCGGAAGAATGTTCTTTAAAAGCATTTCTGACTTTTCGTTGGCAATGCGAAGACGCTCTATCATTTCTAGGTCGGGGTTTTCCATGTTCATGTACATGATAAAAATGCAAAGGGCAGTTCCAAATCCCAAAAGAAGAAGTTGGGGAAAAGCCATCTGCAAAAGTGCCACAGAACCTTCCATGAGTGTAAAACTTAAGAGGGTAATCTTTTTCTTTAGGGGAACTTTTTTAAAGTTAACGACAAAATAAACAAGTGCAATTATGACGCAATAAATTGAATAGATGTAAGTGCATGTGGAGGGAATGCCGTAAGAATAAATATAGCGTCCTTCTCCTGCATAAAGGACGGGAGTTGCAAAAACAATGGCAAGCATGACGGCTTCGGGAATGAACAAAAGGAGGTAGTGCTTAAGGAGCTGCTTTTTATTCTGACTAATGTCTATGCCTTTTGCCGCCCAGGACGATTCCAAAAAAGATGCAATCACATAGCAAAGGACAAGGACAATCCATGAGTGCATAATGACAATGTAGCCCTTTGAAAAAAAGTCATTTATAAATGGAGAAATATGATCCCGTTCAGTAATGGTAATTACGCTGATTATATCAAAGGCAAGTTCAAGCACGGTATCAAGAATAAGCAGACGGAAAATACTGTTGGGCAAGGACTGCCATCGTTTTTTTGAAAAGAATGTTATAACAATAAGCGCAACAAGGCATAGTCCTGCAATCTGAAATTCTATATTGTACTTCATTGTTCAAGTATGAACGAAAAGCAAACCTTGTTCAAGGTCTTGTAAAGAAGTGTAAACTGGGTTAGTATGAACTTATGAAAAGATTTTATGCGCTTACAGCTATTTTTGCTCTTGCCGCACTTTTTGTTTTTTCTTCTTGCGAAACGGCAGACACAGTTCAGAAGAAGGTAGTAGAAAGCACTGCTCCTGCAAACGACCTCTACTATCACATTGATGACATTGACACATATTTGGGCAACCGCTACGGAGAAAAAATCCGCCGTACAGAATTTGACACAAGCACTGAAGACATGACATTTACAATCCGCGACAATGTACTTCAGAGCATAATTCTTGGAGAATGGAACACCAAGTATCAGTTTCACGGACTTAAGGTTGGAACAAAGGCTTTCCTTGCCACAGAAAAACTTAAGTCTGACTTTACAGAATCTTCCCGTTCCACAAAAGACCTTCGCGTGTTTACAGACAGGAACAATCCTGAATACATTCTAGAGCTTGATGTGGACGAAGACGGAACAATCTATCTTATTAAGTACGCCCACTCAAGCCTGAACCGCTAAAAGTTTACGCCTAATCCAAAAGGAAGAGGGCTACTCCGTTTGCAGGAATACTGTTTATTACCACACGGTCACCGTCAAAATGCAGGCTACTTTTTTCTGAGCCGGGAGTGCAGAAGATTCTCTGGCTGTCCTTCCATGTTGATTTAGGTTCTGTCTTTTTTGTAAAGACATATTCTTCAAAATCTGTCTGAGAAAAATTAAAGACGCACAGAATGTCCTTTTCGGTTTTTTCCTGAGGATGAAGAACATAGGCCGCACAAACTCCCCTATTGGGAAAGAGGTCTTCCAAACTTGCATCAGAAAAAGTCCTTGCATAAGTCTTGCGAACTTCTAGAGCCTTTCTTAAAACTGTAACTGGCGAATCCTGCTCCAGCACCATGGATTTTGCACTTTCCCAGTCAAAGGGACCTCTATGCCGAATGTCTCCGTAAAGGGGAAGGTCTGCCAGCGCAATTTCCTGACCGTAATAAATTATGGGAACTTGGGGTCTAAAGACAGAAAGACACAAAGCCTGAGCGCTTTTTTTATAGTTTGTTCCAAACACTGTTCCTAGCCTATTCTGATATTCATCGTGGTTGCAAAGGAAGGCCGCATAGGCTGCATTTGAGTCGTGGGGGTTTTCAAAGGCGGCATCTGGTAAGGCGCTTGCTCCAATTACCACACTTGCCAGTTGAGTGCGTCCTACATCGAAGTCGGTAACCAAATCAAACTCTCGCTTACCGTCGGTGCCGAAGTATCGCTCCAGACCGTCACGGCGTTTTTCAAGCCAGATTTCTCCCAGCATTACTTTGGGACTTTTGTACCTCTTTGCAATGCGGGCGCTTAAGTCTGTAAACCATTTGTGAGTGCTGTCACTGTCAGAGGCACGGCTTCCGTCTTCTATAAGGTAACGGGCGGCATCAACACGCATTCCGTCAAAGCCCCTGTCTAGCCAGTAAAATACTACATTGCGCATTTCCTTTTGCACTGCGGGATTTTCATAATTAAGGTCGGGCATTTTTTCCCAGAAGGGAGCGTAGTACCAAGCACCTGCTTCCTCGCTAAAGAACCAAGCGGGATTTGCACTGCCCAAGGGATTTGCTCCCTTACCGCTGTCTGACCAAACATACCAGTCACGCTTGTCGTTTGTTCCAGCAACAGAATCCTTAAACCAGGGATGCTCGCTTGAAGTATGATTGGGAACAAAGTCAAATATGATTTTCATTCCCCTCTGATGACATTCCGCAACAAGGGCAAGAACATCTTCTTCCGTTCCAAAGAGGGAGTTTACAGCGTAATAGTCGGTGGTATCATAACCGTGCATGTTGTAGTCAACAGCAGTTCCTTTTCCTGCACACTCAAAAAAAGGAGAAATCCAAAGCGTGTCGCATCCCACATAGTCGTGCAGATAGTCTAGCTTACTTCTGATTCCGTTTATGTCTCCGCAGCCGTCACCGTCAGAGTCGCAGAATCCTTTTATCCAAATGTGGTAAATTGATGTGTCCTTCCACCAGCCGTCAGAAAGCCCCTTCATCTGATTTTTTTTGGAACCTGAGCAAGATACCGCCGCAAAACACAATGCAAAAAAACTTAAGACTAAAATAAAATTGCGTGTCTTTTTCATAGGGAAAATTTAACTCCTTTTAATATATAAAATTTATTTTTCTAAGTAGAAATTTCAGCACAGTACTTGTACCCAATACAATATGAACATCAGTATCAAGCCCAGAGCGGAGAGAAAATTTCTCTCCTTTTCGATTTGAAAACTCCAGTTTATCTATATCTGCATACACACAATAGTACAAGTTGCCATAGACATCTGTTCTAGCATCAGGGTCTATTGCTGTAATAACCCCATCTGCACCTTGGTATTCAAAAAATGGGAAAGCTCGTAATCTATATTTCACTTTCAGCCCTGGAGTTATGCGTCCTATATCTTTAGTTTTTACTTGAATTTCAACTCGATACGCGTCTTTATCATTTGGAACTATGTTCAAGACTTCCTCGTTACTTGCTATATAATCACCCACATTCAACGAAGAAAATTCTTGCACAATACCATCCATAGGAGAATAAACTTTTAAAAATTCAAATTCACTTTCAAGTTCTAAGAGGTTTTGAAAATTCTGTTCCAAAAGTAAAGACACATCATCTTTTTCCCTATACAGCTCCGCAACGAAAGTCGAATCAAAGGAATTTAAATTTGCAAGTGAAAGGTTTTTCTCATTCAGAGCATATTCAATCTTACTCTGTGTACGCTGAATAGAAGGCATGGAAGAAATTTCAGAATAAGTTTGCTGAGCTATTAAAAACTGTATATTAAGTTGCTCTCTTTGAGCTTGATATTCCACGAATCGAGTATACGCAGTCCTCATATCACCAGGAATAATATTTTCTCCGATTTCATAGCTTTCAATAAGATAGTTCAACCCTTGCAGTTTATTGGAAAGATTCTCTCCTTCTGTTAACAAACTTCTCTTTCTAGCTTCGTATACGGAATCATCAAGCTTATACAACAAATCACCTTTTCGCACGATTTGCCCAGGTTTGTAATACAATGCTGTCAACTTTCCTGCAATAACATTATTTATTGAAGAAATATTCTGAAGCGGATGTACAACTCCACTTGCTCGCACAACATCATCAATGGGAACGAATAGAATTAACAAAAATGCCAACACAATAAGAATAATTGTTGTAGAAAACAATATAAAAAGGCCATTTGGAATTTGCAACAAAAAAAATGATTTTGAATGAGGTATTTCATTTTGATGTTTTATAACAAAAATATTATTCTTCATTCTGAGCATTCCAAAGAGATTTATAAACACCGTTAAGCCTTATAAGTTGATTATGAGTTCCAGACTCTACAACATGTCCCTTATCAAACACAAAAATACAATCACATTTTTTCACTGTTGAAAGTCGATGTGCAACAATAATTGTTGTTCTTTCAAATTTACTATGATAAACAGAATTCATAATCAACTTTTCAGAAACAGAATCCAAACTTGCCGTTGCCTCGTCTAAAACAAGAAAATCTGGGTTGCGTAACAGTGCTCTTGCCAGCGCAATTCTCTGTCTTTCACCACCTGACAATGTAGCACCATGTTCTCCGACGACTGTATTATAACGGTCTGGTAATTTTTTTATAAAGGCATCAGCTTGCGACAGTTTTGCAGCAGCGACAATTTGCATGTCACTTGCGGTATCCTCACCCCATGCAATATTTTCAAGAATTGTTCCACTAAAAAGCAAACACTCTTGTGGAACATAGCCTATTTTTTTACGATATGACTCAATTTCCAATTGAGAAATATCAGTATCTCCAACAGTTATTTTTCCCTGTGCACAGGGGTAAAATCTCATGAGCAACTTTAATAATGTTGTTTTACCAGAACCAGAAGTGCCAACAAATGCTACAGTCTGTCCTTTCTTAATTCTAAATGAAATATCTGAAATCGCATTTTCTCGTGTTCCGTATGCAAATGAAACATTATCAAAAACAATATCCCCAAGAATATACTCTGGGGTAATAGGTTGTTCCGACTGAGGCTCCTCTTCTGTCTCAAAGACATCCAACAACCTATGAAGAGAAACAGCAACCTCTTGCCAATAAGGTTGCATAGTAAGAAGTCTGAACAATGGGGTTAAGAAAAATCCAGACAATGTAAGAAATGAAATCAGTTGTCCTAATGTCATAGTTGAGTTAAAAATAGAAAGACAACCAACCCCATACACAGCCAAATTTCCAATATTTGAAACGAAACTTTGAATAGAATTTTGAAAAATTCCAAGAGAGTGTAATTGTATACCATTCTCTTCTGACTCTATTATATAATTTTCGATTTTTATGAATCGCCTTACTTTCAGAAGACAAAGCTTTCACTGTAGCAATTCCATTTATCATTTCATACATACTGGCATTTTTTTCAGCCTCAGAAACAGCATGTATTTTTATTTTTTCTTTAAATGGGTTCTTGAAAATATAAACAATAAGAGCAGAAACCAAGACAGGGATAATTGCAACAATGATAAGTTTACCACCTAGATGTATCAAAAAAACAACACCAAGAATAATCATAAAAGAGTCCATAACTACAGAGACCGATGCAGAGGAAACAGCGTTTTTAAGAGTAGAAATATCATTTGTTCGAGATAAGATTTCTCCAGTTTTGCGTTTGGAGAAGAAAGACATTGGCAAATGGAGCAAATGGCAAAAAAAATCTGAAGAAAGTATTACATTTATCTTTGCGCTCAAAAACATTAATATCTGCGAACGGCAGAATGTTATAATAGTCTGAAACACAATAACCAAGAAATAACAAAACAAACTCACTGTCAGTGTTATTTTTACCTGTGAATAAAGCACATCATCTATAAGATAACGAAAGAAAAAAGCAATACATATTCCCAGCAGAGCAAGCATAAAACTAGCAAGGAATATAGCTATGACAAGTCCTTTATGGGGGTATAAAAGTTGAATTACAGACCCAAAAATCCCATTACTATTTTTCTCTGTTGTAAAACTTGGCGATGGAGCAAGCAAAAAGAACACACCAGACCATTCTGCAAAAAAATCGTTTAACGAGGTCTTAGTATACCCGCTGGCAGGGTCAACGACAAAGACTTCTGATTTTTTTATCTTATAAACAACAACATAATGATCCTGTTTTAAATTATGAATATGAAATATGGCTGGAAGTGTTATATCAGTAATTGACATCTTATCGTCAATAGCAAAACCTTCACAAGTTAGCCCAAAATTATTAGCAGCTTTTACTATTCCCTTGGCAGATGTTCCCAACCTATCTGTACCAGCAACAGCACGAATTCTACGCAAAGGGACATTTTTTCCATAGTAACGCAGGACTGTCGCAATACATGCTGCTCCACAATCTGATTCGTCATACTGAAGAACAGGTTTTATTTTATTCATAACAACACAAACTTAAACACTACCAAATTACCGCACCTGTGGAAGTCACAGACTCTTCAAGCATGTCATCATAAACCTTCATATCTGATGCGTCTGTTATTTCGATTATGTTGTCAGTAAAAATCCAGCACCACTCTATCTCATTATCTTCACTAGCTTCCACAATCAGACTTGAAGCCAAATGAACATGATACCAAGTACCCTTCTTTCCGTTATCATCGGTGTAAGACTGCACGCTGCGAGCATCATATTTTGCAACAAGTCCCGGAAGAAATAATGTAGAAAACTCTTTGCCTTGTTTTGCACTTTTTTTTGCTAAGGACGACACCCCATGATATCTATAGTGATAGCAAGCAGAGTCAAAGCGAGGTTCAGCATACAAAGGAGTACTTTCCGAGACGGTAAGTTTTGCGTTTGTTTTTTTTACTGAAATGCCGTCCAGCTCGTAAACACCACCGACCTTACATGGATTTGTTAGGTTTCGCAACACAAGGTTGTCATTTTTCAAACAACCTCCATAATAAAAATCATTAAAACTTGGATCATAAGTCAACTCAACCGTATTAGAGTTTACAAAAAGTCTGGATAGAATCCAGCCATAATCCCTCTTTTTTGAATCATCACTTGGATAGCTAAGCGTAACTCCCTGATTGGAAAACGAATAGTCACCTTTAAAGATCTCGTATTCACCAAGCGTCTTATCCCTATTGTCAGCAGTAAAACTATTACATATTGCATAATGCTCAGCTTTAAGCATCAAGTAAAAATCAGCATAATCATATAGTGTATATGATGTATTTATTTGCCAACAGCTGCCAACAGCAATGTCTTTAAGATTTCCGCCTGTGCCATTACCACTCACACATCCCAAAAGGAATGCAACAGCAATAACAGCAGCAAAACAATTAAAAAACTTTTTCATACACCTAAACTCCTTTTATCTATTACAGTATATGTTTCAATTTTTGAAACCCTATATATATTTTGAGTCGAATCACCAGTTCCAAGCACATAAGTTCTACCGTTCGCCCTATCATTGTTACTGGTTCCATTGTAGTCAAAAACTACAGTACCGTTTTCGTCTGTATGATAGCCTTCGACCACAATCCAATGCTGTCCGCCATGGACCTCTTCTGCTCGTGCAAGAATAAAGGTTGTTGTAGCATATTCCGAGTCTGATATTTCGCTCAATTTCTCTTTTGAAAGTTGGTTTTCCCAGTAATCCGTCTGCAATTCAACACCTTCGGGAAGATTTGCTTCTATGGCGGCAGCAATTTCTGCCTGTGTCATCAAACCGTCCTTATTGGTATCGTACTTGTCATTTACATCCATAATGGATATATCATAACCTGCAGCAGAAGAAGCAATTTTTGAAGTACCTGTCATTTTGCACCCCACCTGCGAAAATTTATTTAAGTCTCCTCCTGTTGTACCGTTCATCGAAGAATCTTTTTCTTTATCCTCTGCATAAGCTTGCATTGTCCTTCCCTTTACATCATCCGCAACCTGTCCCCAAGAACCAGTATCCTTAACAATCGGAGCATCCTGCGTCTCATCAGCAACCTCTGATTCATCAGTCTTACTTTCAGATTCGGTTCTTACTCTAGGAGTGTTTTCTTCCATAGTCGTAGCAGAAACCTGCGCAGGAGTATTTGTAGTAATACTAGACGAATTTACCGTTGCTGTACCTCTGGCTCCAGTATTCTCGTTCTTTGTACCCTTATTCTCAAGACCAGTTTTACCATGGACTGTGTATTTATTATCATCATTTTTATCAGTATTATCCAGCACCAAATCACTGTAATCATCTGCCTTTAAAACAGGATTATTATCCGGTGCAACAGCATTGACATCCAAGGCATCTGCTTTTTCGGCAACGACAGGTGTAGTTACTGGTTCTGCAACAGTCGGCGCAGGTGTATCATCATTTTTAGGGGTTTCTGAAGCAGGTTTAGTACCGCCACCTCCATATCTATGACTGTCCTTTCCGCGAACTTCATGTCCATCCACATAGACTGCATCTGACTGTATTTCTACCGTTGTATTTCCTGTCGAAGTATAAACAGTAGTTGTATTTGCAGGGGCTGAGCCACCATCCTCTTCCCGCGAATCAACACTCTTGTCTTTGCTCCAAGGAAATTTAAAACCACCGTTCACCGAAATAAGTTCACTTTGTGTAAGCGGTCTTGCATAGGACAATACATTCTTCTCTTCATTCATATCAACTTTTTTCTTCATGCTTAAATTATAGTCCCTACAATATAAAAGTGTCAACGGTAACTTGTATGAAAAATTCAACTATGCTATATTTTGGCTCTGTTTGCACACATTGATGACAATCAGGCACTCCAAGGCAAAATCGGTCTTTTCCGCACATTTCTTGAAAGAACGGTTTTGTTCGTCGAGAAAACGAAGTCTATGAATATGTTCTGCTTCTCAAGGAACGTCTCCTTCGAGTAGTTCAAAATGTTGTTCAGAATCAGGTAGTTGGCGAGGTATTTTGTCGCAACCCCGTTGTAGCGTGACATGAATTTGTCGAGTCTCGAATGGTAGTTGTTCACTCGCTGGATGTTGTAGATTCCCGACCGGCTGTCCTCTGCCTTCGACTGGTGGAGGACAAGGTCATTTTCCGCCGCGAATTTCCTGTAGGAATTCATCTTGTCGGTGCAGAGATCGGTTCCTGCCTTTATCCGCCCCGTGAAAGCCCTGCTTATATCCTGTGCGGACGGCTTACCGCTGTTCGTGACGACCGATATTGACAGCCCGCTTCTGGAAACAGCACACGGAACGCAGGCCTGCTCGTCCGAAAGCCCCCTCTTGCTTA
>ERZ842401.2948-NODE-2948-length-21822-cov-14.193412_pt1 | contig 21822 bp, 18 predicted proteins | sample MGYA00521270_ERZ842401 | MGnify/ENA primary metagenome ERZ842401 (study PRJEB31892, sample SAMEA3878208) | bioreactor metagenome | biome: Moose rumen | place: Sweden | collected 2011-10 | study: EMG produced TPA metagenomics assembly of the PRJEB12797 data set...
AGCGCTATGCCCGCAACGGCTCTATCATCACCTTCCACGACTCTTTGAAAAGTATCGAGAAACTAAAGACAGCCCTGCCCCAAGCCATTGAGTGGCTTTTGGAGCAGGGCTATACTTTTAAGATTTTCGACTAACGAAATCAGCAAGGACGCTTCTTCGGTAGGTTGAAGACATCCTGCACCTCTTTCATCTGTGCCTCCGTCATACCATCGGGCTCAGAGCCCATGCTGCGGGCACACATATAGATGTTCGCAGCCTTGCAGAGCACGTCCGTCTGGTCGAAGGCATCCATGATATCCTGACCGACGGCGACAGTACCGTGCTTCTCCCACATCACCACATCATGCGTCTTGATCTGCTCCAGCGTTGCCTCGGCAAGGGCTACAGAGGAGGGTAAGGCATAAGGTACGATGCCAATGCCCAGCGGAGCGAAGGCGAGAGTCTCAGGAATCATCGACCACAGCACACGGGTCATCTCATCGCCCTTGAGGAAACGCCGGATATGACTCATTGCCACCAACTCGATGGGGTGTGTATGCAGGGTTGCCTTATAGCACGAGCCCGTCTCCAACAGGTAGTTCTGCAAAGCAAGGTGCGTGGGAAGTTCAGAGGTAGGTACCACATTCACATCAGCAATCACCACGTAACTGGCACAGTCGTCACAGATACGGATGATGCTACCGTTCTGCATCGGCTCTCTGGCAAGGTCACGCATCCGCTTTCCCGTTCCTTTGCAATAGAAATACTTACCCTTCAACTGGGGCAGCGTCAAGCCAATCGCCTTCACTTCCGAGATAGCAGGCATCGCCTTGCACTCGTCGTCCATAAACTCTGTAACGTTGACGGTGATATTACCACCGTTACGCTCAGCCCATCCTTTCTGCCAGAGGTAACCCGTCACCTCGGCAATCTGATCAATGACCGCTTTCAAAGCGGGGCGGTCTTCTAATATACTTTTCATTGTTTTTCTTTTTTTCGATATCGACTATTCATTAATAATTCTCTCCATAACGCTCCTTGGTGATATCCTCCAAGGCACGACCACGGGTGTTGGGAACACCGATAAAGCCAACCACCAGGGAGATGGCGAGCAGGGCGATCATGCAGTAGGCGGCGATGGTGAAGCCCTCACCGTTATCCCCATAGATATAGGTGAAGACGAGTCCCCACAAGGCAGACAGTCCACGGACGATGAAGAACATCAGTCCCTGTGCACCGGCACGGAACTTCGCAGGGAACAGCTCTGAGCCCCACAACGCGTAGAATATCTGGGGCGACGCACCACCTTGTATTCCCCACAGAACAGCGAATGCCCATAAGCCGACAGGACCATTGACTCCTATCGTCACAATGACGAGCCAAGCACTGAGGGCGGCAAGGAGTCCAAAGACGTAGATAGCCTTATGACTGGTCTTGTCGATGAGTTTCGAGGTACAGAACGTCACACTGACGATGATCGCCCACTGGATGAAGTTCATCCAGTTTGCCTGCTCGTTGCTGACACCACCTGCCGTCTCATAGATATGCGGCTGGAAGAATCCCATCACAGAGGCAACAAGATTCCATGTCAGATAGATCGTCGCCAAGAAGCATACCGTCTTGACAGCAATACTGTTCTGGAACAACACCTTGATATTATCGATCAGACCTGTTTTCTGCACACCACTCTCCTGCCCTTTCGTAAACTCCGCGCTCTCCTGCAATCCTCGTTGCAGGTTCCAAGCGATGAAGGCTACGATGAACAACGACAGGAAGACGATACGTGACGAGAAGGCATTGACAGCATTCTCTGTCAGGTCGGCACCACCAACGGCATGCGCCACAGACTCCACCCATCCGAACAGATAACCACCTGGGGCAAAGAACATGCCCAGCAGGAGGATGACCATAGGACCAATACCCCACGACATCTGTGAGATACAGATATTACGACCACGGTTGTTGTTCTCCGATGACTCAGAGATATAGGTCCATGAGGCTGGCACACCCACACCCACAGAGATTCCCGTGATGAGGAAGCCACACAGCAGCATGGGGAAATTGACACTCAGCATGATGGTCAACACACCCAGCATATACACCAGCATGTTATAGGTGAAGATGAACTTACGACCGTACTTATCAGCAAGGAATCCTCCGATGATAGCACCCAAGGCAGCACCTAAGCAGTTGGCACTGATGAAATTCAACCAACCCAGATGCACCTCCGACAGTCCGAGGTAGTTCTGCCACAGCGTCAGTCCACTGGCACCAGCGACAATGGCACCGGCATCGAGATAATTAGTGAGAGACACGGCTATCGTGCTCTTCAAAGAACTTGAATTTGACATAATTTTCGAGATTACGAGATTTCGAGATTACGATACCACAAAATGGTTCAGCGGCAAACCACGTCACACTCTATATTGAAAATCTTAGCCACCTTCAGGATGGTGTCGATATGATGTCCCACGGCGGCAGCCATGTGATGGGTAGGACCAGCCTCGCTCCACTTGTTCACGAACTCACGACAAGGCAGTGAGAACTTCGTACGCATATTGGTATCACCAAAGGTGAAGATAGGACCTTCCTCGTTCATGCCCTCTGCCACCACAAACTTGAAGACACCATTCTTGTCCTGCGTAATAGCAAGATAAGTGACTGGACCCACTGGGGGATAGAACTGTGTCAGATAACCACCACCGCTCTTTCCATGGAACACGGGCACGATCTTCATCGTAGGCTTCTTAGCCTGTGAGATGTCATAGTCACCAGAACCGGAGTGTCCGATGATACAGATATCCTTCGGGAAGTCGATGCTATACATCTCAGCAAGGGTACCAGTACCAGAGATGGTCTTCAGGATAGACATTGCCATGGCGACCTTCATGTCACCCTCTACGGCACATGCTGTATGCTGCTTGATCAACATCGAGAACGCAGGAATCAACATAGAGTCGAGTTTGCCTGCAACTCCCTTGGCAAAACCATCATAGTGGGAGGCGATGAAACCCAGTCTCTCGTCTTTCACCCATTGCTCAAAGGCGACAACGTATTTCGCCATGTCCCAGACCTTCTCGATGGTACCACCACCCTCGATATCGAAAGTGTCAAGGATATCCTGTGCCTTCGCCTTGATAGCAGCCTCGTCGGTGATGTCATCAGCGATAGCCCACATCTTCTCCCAGTCGAACTGCTTGGTATAAAGCCACATGCGATGATACAGGTTCGTCTCATCAATATACAGGTCCATCATACCAGGATAGGGACGACCGATCTGAGCGATATTCGTGTCACGGAAACGACGACGCACCTGTGCGGCACGGCACCAGTCCTCTATCTCTGCCTGTACCTGAGGGTCACCACCCTCTACGACACCCGTAATCACTGCGGAGCGCTTGCCTGCACGGTTCAGGTCGGCGACCATCTCACCAATAGCACCACAGGCATATAACTCTCCCAGCCAGATGGGGATGTCCGTCTTCTCATAGTCTGGCGCCAGTTTCTTCTGTACATTCACGATGACGACTGGCACATCAAGGTCTCGTACAGCAGGCAGCATATTATAAGAGGTACAATAGGTCAGCATCTGCAGGATAACCAGGTCGACATCCGCCGCACGGAACTTGTCACCCGCCATCATCGACTGCTCCTTGGTGGTCACCATGCCACCGTCTATCAACTCCACCGTGTCGGGAAGCGTCTTCTTAAACGCCTCATACTGTGCCTCGAACTCAGGGACGAGTTGAGGGAACTGTGGCAGATATGCTCCTAATGCGACGGAGAACACACCCACCCTTGCCTTGGTTTCTACTAATGGTTTACTCATAATTTTTTTGATTTATTTTGTTATTTCAAGATATCGCGCATAGCCTGCCTCCCATACGGCAGGATCCTCGGTGGGATGATAGGCTACCGTCTCGATGGAGTTGGCGATGATACGGCGCATCTTCCAGATGTCACCCACCTCACCGGACGCCTTCGCCTGCAACATGATATTACCGATAGCAGTACCCTCCTGTGGTCCTGCCAGCACCTCCACGCCAAGGGCATCGGCGGTAAACTGGTTCAGATATTTGTTCAACGAGCCGCCTCCGATGATATGGAGCACGTTGAGGTCGAAGGGGGCGAACTCTCGCAACCATCCGAACACCTGCTTGTAGCGCAGGGCGAGGGAGTCGAAGATACAGCGGCAGATCTCCGCAGGAGTCTCAGGCACCTGTTGCCCTGTCTCACGACAATACTGCTGGATGGCCTGGATCATCGACGGCGGGTTGGCAAACAACTTGTCGTCGGGGTTGATAATCGAGCGGAAAGGCTCCACCTGCATCGCCGAGCCTTGCAACTCAGGATGGGAGAGTCTCCGAACCTCCTCGGGCCACTCCTTGCGGCAACGCTCATAGAGCCACATGCCACAGATATTCTTCAGGAAACGGGTGGTATGCTCCGCCCCACCCTCATTGGTGAAGTTCAACTCATAACTGCGGTCGTTGATGACAGCCTCCTTCGTCTCGATACCCATCAGACTCCATGTACCGCTCGACAGATAAGCGAACTGCTCGTTCCTCGCGGGGACGGCGGCAACAGCAGAGGCGGTGTCATGACCTGGCACGGCAATCACGGGGACGGGTCCTAAGCCTGTCATCTTCCGTACCTCCTCCGTCAGCACACCGATACGGGTACCTGGCTGCACCATACGCCCGAAATGTCCACGGGTGAGCCCCACGCTCTCCATGAGACGCTCGTCCAAGTCACCCGTACGAGGATTCAGCATCTGCGAGGTAGAGGCAATGGTATACTCACATACCGCCTCGCCTGTCAGCATCCAACTCAGGGCATCGGGTACGAACAGGATCCTCTTCGCCTGCCCGAGTGCCACATTTCCGTCCTGCCGCATGGCATACAACTGGAACAGGGAGTTGAAGTTCATAAACTGGATACCCGTGAGGTCATAGACCGTCTTCCGGTCGACGACCTGCTCGAAATACTGCTCCATCCGCCCGAAGGTATGGGGGTCGCGATAGGCGATAGGATTACGCAGGATGGCATCATCGTCGGCAATCATCACGAAGTCGACACCCCAGGTGTCAATACCGATGGACACCAGGTCGACGCCACGACGCGCCACCTCCTGCAGTCCCTTGATCATCTCATAGTAGAGCGCATAGATATCCCAGTAGAAATGACCGCCCGTCTCTATCAGGTTGTTGGGAAAACGGGTCAGTTCCTCCTGCTCCAGTCTCCCGTCGGCAAGCGAGCCCAGGATGGTCCTGCCACTGGTGGCACCTAAGTCTACGGCAAAATAATACTTTTTGTTTTCCATATATCCTAAGTTATTCAAAGTTCAACACCTCTCCGTCTATCGTGAAGTCCTCAAGCACCATCTGATAGAACTGCGTCCATGGGTGGATAAACAGGAAACGGTCACACTTCCCTGTGATATGCTCCACCAGCACATCCGTACAGGCATCGATCGTCATCAACGGGCACAGCAAGGGCAGCATGACAAACAACCATTTTCTCATTTTCGTTTGTTTTAGTATTTAGCGACTACAAAGATAAGCATTTTATTTCATTCTGACATAGTAAAACGTACGATTTTTGTGTAAAATCGTACGTTTTATCGATTCCCTTACGGATTCAGCAATCGCCAGCCGATGTCAACAGACATTGCCATCTGCTCACGGTCTTGATATATGCCTCTACTTGGTTCTCCGTCTCGGGTGCCCATCGGCAGATGATTTGCCGAATGGTGGTACACCCGTGTTTCAGGTAATACGTCCGCAGCAGTTTCAGGGCTGCACGGACTCCAAACTGCATGGAGGAGAATTGGCAGAATTTGGTGTCGCCGTCGAGGTTGGTCTGCCCTAACCAGATTTGTGTTTTGCTTTTGATAATATTGAGAGGGTTGTTGTTACGTAACCCTCTTGCTATTTTTGTCTCTTTCATTTTTAAATTGCATTTATTGAATGATTACTTCCTTGGGGGAATTTCCCCCAAGCCCCCTTTTTCCCCTCCTTTCCTTCATTCCTTCCTTCTTTTTTCGAACATCCCCCATCCCCTTCACCCTTGAAGGGGCTTCACCTCTCTCCCTGTATGAGGGTGTGTCAAAATAGGCACATCCTCTTTTTTTCTCTTTTTTTTGGTGATGTCCCCGATTCTTCGTAACTTTGTAGCGTACTATGCACATGAAGCAATAATGACTGTAGCAGATTATATCAAACAAGATACTGGTGAGAGGCGGTTCTCTTTCGAGGTTCTACCTCCACTGAAAGGCAACGGGACGAACGCCCTGTTCCAGACCATTGATAAACTCGTGGAGTTCAACCCTGCGTTTATCAATATCACGACACACCACTCGGAGTATGTCTACAAAGAACTGGAGAACGGACAGTTTGAGCGACAGCGCATCCGTCGTCGCCCTGGTACCATCGCCATTGCCGCCGCCATCCAGCAACGCTATGACATACCCGTGGAGCCGCATATCATCTGTAGCGGCACGACGATAGAACAGATAGAATACGAACTGCTCGACTTGCAGTTCCTAGGCATCCGTAACCTGATGCTGCTGCGTGGCGACAAGGCGAAGGAGGACAGCAGGTTTACCCCCACCCCGGGCGGTCATGCCCATACCACCGACCTCATCCGTCAGGTGGTACGCTTCAACGAGGGGTTCTTTGCCGACGGCACTCCCATCAAGCACCCAGGTCCTAAGTTCGACTTCGGGGTCGCCTGCTATCCGGAGAAGCACGAGGAGGCTCCCAATCTGGAACGGGATATGGAATACCTGAAACAGAAACAGGACCTTGGAGCACAGTATGCGGTGACCCAGTTGTTCTTCGATAACGAGAAATACTTCGCCTTTGTGGAGCAGGCACGGCAGATGGGTATCACCATTCCCATCATCCCAGGCATCAAACCCATGGCGAAACTAAGCCAGTTGACGGTGGTCCCCAAGACATTCCACTGTGACATCCCAGAGGCACTGGCAAAGGAGATTGCCAAATGCACGACTGACGACCAGGCTCGTCAACTGGGTGTGGAATGGACCACCCAACAGTGTCGTGAACTGTATGAGCATGGCGTCAAGAACATCCATTTCTACACCATGTCGGCTGTCGACTCCGTCGTAGAGATCGCCAAACGCTTATTATAACACCCATCAAACGCATTAGACCCATGATCTTCGACCAAGTGATAGGACAACAGGAAGCACAAGAGCGGCTGCTGCAACTGGAAAGGGAGCAACGACTGCCTCATGCCCTGATGCTCTGTGGTCCGATGGGATGTGGTAAGATGGCTCTTGCCATGGGCTTTGCCAAGCACCTGCTGAGTCGTAACAGCAATGATGAGGCGATGCTGGCACGTTGGGAACACCCTGACCTCCATTTCACCTACCCTACTATCAAACTGCCTTCGATGAGCAGTGACCATAAACCGGTGTCGGACGATTTCGCCCGCCAGTGGCATGAACTCATCATGGCGGGATGTTACTTCACCATGAACGAATGGCTGGAGATGATGGGCGGTGAGAACCAGCAGGCTATCATCACGGCAGGCGAGAGCGACGCACTGACCAGGAAACTGTCGCTTAAATCGAGTCAGGGCGGCTATAAGGTGAGCCTCATCTGGTTGCCTGAGCGCATGAACATCGAATGCGCTAATAAAATCCTGAAACTCCTGGAGGAGCCTCCCCAGCAGACAATTTTCCTGCTGGTGTCGGAGGAGCCCGAGCGACTGTTGGAGACCATCCGCAGCCGTGTGCAGCGTCTCGATGTCAAGCGACTGACTGAGGACGACATCCGTGAGGCACTCATCAGCAAGCGGGGACTCGTCGAGGAGAGCGCCCAGAGGGTGGCACGTATGGCGAACGGCAGTTGGCTGAAGGCACTCGAACTGTTGAGCAACGACTCTGAGAACGAACTCTTCCTTGATATGTTCCAGACACTGATGCGACTTGCCTACCAGCGCAAGGTCAAGGAACTGAAGACATGGAGTGAGCGCATCGGCACGATGGGACGAGAGAAGCAGAAACGCTTCTTGGAGTATTTCCTCCGCCTGGTGAGAGAGAACTTCATGTTCAACTTCCAAGAGCCGGCGCTCTGCTATATGTCACAGAGGGAGGAGGACTTCGCCAGGAACTTCGCCCGATTCATCAACGAGGCGAATGTGATACCTATCAGCGAACTCGCCAACCGCGCCATCCGTGACATCGGACAGAACGCCAACGGCAAGATCGTCTTCTTCGACTTCGCCCTGCATATGATTGTGCTATTGATACAGAAATAGAATTGAGAAATTGAAGTAATTGAGATATATGGAGAAAATAAAAGACCTCGAGATAATGGTTGGCTGTGACCGTGGACTATGCCATCAGGCAGTAGGACGACAGGACAAGCAGTTGAACACCTACGACTGGCTTGCCGATGTCCCTGGCAATACGGACACGACAGACCTGGTGGAGGTGCAGTTCAAGCACACCCGCAAAGGCTATTACCATAACGTGAACAACCTCGACCTGAAGAAAGGTGATATCGTCGCCGTGGAGGCGAACCCCGGGCATGACATTGGCGTGGTGACCCTGACAGGACGACTGGTGAAGTTGCAGATCAAGAAGGCGAACCTCAAGAGTGCTGACGACATCAAGCGTGTCTATCGTATCGCCCGCCCTGTGGACATGGAGAAATACCATGAGGCAAAGCGCAGGGAGCACTCCACGATGATAGAGAGCCGCCAGATAGCCAAGGGACTCGGACTGAAGATGAAAATCGGCGACGTGGAGTACCAAGGAGATGGCAACAAGGCGATTTTCTACTATATCGCTGACGAGCGTGTCGATTTCCGCCAACTGATCAAAGACCTTGCCGCCACTTTCCACGTACGTATCGAGATGAAACAGATCGGTGCCCGCCAGGAGGCTGGACGCATCGGAGGCACAGGACCTTGCGGAAGGGAACTCTGTTGCGCCACTTGGATGAAGAACTTCGTGAGTGTGGGCACCAGTTCGGCTCGTTTCCAGGATATCTCCCTGAATCCCCAGAAACTGGCTGGTATGTGCGCGAAACTCAAGTGCTGCCTGAACTATGAGGTTGACGACTATGTAGAGGCAGGACGGAGACTGCCAGCCAAGGATATCACCCTGCAGACACAGGACGCGGAATACCACCTGTTTAAGTCTGACATCCTCGCAGGACTCGTCTCCTACTCTACCGACAAGAACATCTCCGCTAATCTGGAGACCATCACCGCCGAGCGAGCCAAACAGATCATCGAGATGAACCGCAGGGGCGAGAAACCGCTGTCGCTGCAGGAAGACGGGAAGAAACAGGAGCCGAAGCGCCCCATCGACCTTGCCACACAAGAGAATATCAACCGCTTCGACAGGGCGAAGAAGAAAAAGAAAAAGCACAAGAAACCCAATAACAACGGTGGACAGCCACAGAGAAACGAGCACAAGTCCAAGGATGCGAAAGAGTAAGTACACCTTATTATATTATACAGGGCTACTGGCAGTGCTCTTGTGCGTCTCATGCGACAGCAAGACCGTCTATAGCCACTACCAGTCTGTGGCGCTCGCAGGCTGGGAGAAGAACGATGTCATCTCTTTCGGCACCACTCCCTTGGAACAGCAAGGAACCTATCAGGAGAAAATCGGTATCCGCATCAATGGCACCTTCCCTTTCATGGCACTGACACTCATCGTCGACCAGAAAGTGTTCCCCACGCTGGAGACCCATTGCGACACGCTGAGTTGCGAACTGATCAATGAGGACGGTAATGTCATGGGAGAAGGTATCAGCCACTACCAATACACCTTCCCCCTGAAGACCCTGACCCTTCAGAAGAACGACTCTCTGAGCATCCATATCCATCACGACATGAAACGGGAGATACTGCCAGGTGTCTCCGATATCGGCATCATCTTGGAAAAGGAGTAAAGTCTTACGAGCGTATCAGATGACGACTGGCATCTATTCGCAGGAAGATAAACAGCAGGATGGTGAAGCCCCATAGCGAGGAGCCACCGTAACTGAAGAACGGCAAGGGAATACCGATTACCGGTGTCAAGCCCAATACCATGCCCACATTGATAAACACATGGAAGAGGAAGATACTCAACACACTATACCCATAGACCCGCCCGAAACGGAACGGTTGCCGCTCCGACAGGTATATCAACCGTAATATCAAGGCAAGGAACAACAGCAAGACGCCCGCCGAGCCCAAGAAGCCCTCCTCCTCGCCTACGGTACAGAAGATAAAGTCGGTATCCTGCTCTGGCACGAATTTCAACTTCGTCTGTGTACCATTCAGGAAACCCTTTCCCTCCAGACCGCCAGAGCCGATGGCTATCTCACTCTGATGCACATTATAGCCTGCGCCACGAAGGTCTTCCTCCAATCCCAGCAACACGTTGATACGAGTGCGCTGGTGAGGCTCCATCATATTATTCAGGATGAAGTCTGCCCCGTAGAAGAAACCCAACGAGCCCAACGTGAAGAGGGCGATGAAGTAATAGTTGCGAATACGGGAACTCAACCCCTCATAGACCAGATAGCCTATCAGGACAATCACCATGGCAAGTTGGACATAACAGATATTGAAAGGTATCTTCAGCAGCAACAGGGAGCAGAGCGTGATACCCAGGCTATAGAGTCCGATGCGCCAGGCAAGTCGCTTGTTCCTGCCATACACCCACACCATTCCCGCGGCAAACAACTGTATCAACAGCAAGACAGCGAACTCGCCCACGGAAGTCGGAGAGTCGCCCATATACACCTCGGCATAGCGGATGCCCACCACGAAATAGATCACCATGGCAACACCTGTGAACAGGATGGAGCCAGGCATTCCCTCCCGATAGAACATCAGGAAGAAAGCGAAATACACCAATGCCGAACCCGTCTCACGCTGCATGATGATAAACACCATCGGGATAAAGATGATGGCAAGCGTTGCCGCAAAATGCTTCCACTGATGGATGTTATACCCATAGGTGGACATGAACTTCGCCAAGGCGAGAGAGGTGGCAAACTTCGCGAACTCCGCCGGTTGGATGCGCAATGGTCCCAGAACCAGCCAGGAGCGCGAGCCCTTGATGGTATGCGTGTTGAAGATCGTCAGGAACAACAACAGCAGCAACAGCGCATAGATGATATAGGCAAAGGTGTCGTAGAAACGATCGTCGGACATCAGGATGACAAAGCCCAGCACGATAGAGGTACCTATCCATACAATCTGCATACCCGAACGGGAGTCGAGACTGAAGATGTCCGTCGTCTCATAGGAGTAACTGGCACCACACACACTGATCCAGCCAAAGGTCAGGAGGGCGATATAGATGAGTACCGTCCACCAGTCGATAGAACGGAGGATGCTTGTCTGCTTACCTGATTGTGTTACCATAAGAGATATGTCTATGCTGGAACTCCGTAGCCTTATGCTCTGAGGCCTCCGAGAGTTTCCCGTGAATATACTGTTCCATGATCAAGCCGCCAATAGGCACACCATACGTGGCACCCCATCCGCCATTCTCCACATAGACGGCGACGGCGATCTTTGGCTTGTCCATAGGGGCAAAGCCCATAAATACAGAGTGGTCGTGACCACGGTTCTGCGCGGTACCTGTCTTGCCACAGGCAACGAAGTCGTATTTGGCAAGTTCATGACACGTGCCTCCCATGGCGGAGGCTCGCATGCCAGCCACCACATAGTCGTATGCCTCCCGCTTTGCCATCGTCTGGTGCTTACGGGTAAACGCCGTGTCAAGAGGCTCCCCCTCCACTTTCTTCACCACATGGGGTACATAGTAATAGCCACGGTTGGCGATGGTCGCCCCCAGGTTAGCGATCTGCAGAGGAGTCGCATTCACCTCACCCTGTCCGATGGCAATAGAGATGATGGTCAATCCGTTCCACGACTTCTTATAGTTCTCGTCGTAGTAGTCCGCATTGGGAATCATTCCTCGTTTCTCTCCAGGGAGGTCAACCCCCAAGGGATAGCCGAAGCCCATGCTCACCATATAGTCACGCCATTTGTTCAGCGCATTCTGCACGGACTTGTATTTGGAGATATTCTGGTTGATCATATAGTAGAGTCCCCAGCAGAAATAGCCGTTGCAGGACGTGGAGAGGGCTGGCACCAGCGACAAGGGCGACGCATGACCGTGGCAACCCACATGCAGACCTTTGAAGTTAAAGCCATGACCGCAGGGATAGGCTGTATGGGTGGGATGGAGAACCCCTTCCGACATAAAAGTCAGTCCCTGTGTCGTCTTAAAGGTGGAGCCTGGCGGATACTGTCCCATGATACTACGGTTCAGCAGGGGCTTCCACACATTCTGACTCAGCAGGCGGTGGTTCTTCGAGCGGGCGCGTCCCACCATCATACGAGGGTCGTAGGAGGGAGAGGACACCATGCAAAGGATCTCGCCTGTGGACGGCTCTATGGCAACGATACTGCCAATCTTTCCCTCCATCAGTCGCTCACCCAGTGCCTGCAGGTCGGCGTCCAGACTCAGTGTCAGGTTCTTGCCTGGCACGGGCTTACGGTCGAAGGCACCATCCATATAGCGTCCCTGTATACGCCCATGGGCATCACGCAGCAGGATCTTCATACCCTTCTCCCCTCGCAACTGTTTCTCGTAACTGCGCTCCACGCCCAGTTTACCGATATAGTCACCTGGGATGTAATAGTCGTCAGCCTCGATGTCGGCAGGAGACACCTCGGCGACATCACCCAGGACATGAGCAGCATAGGGATACTGGTATTGACGGATGCTACGACGCTGCACATAGACACCAGGGAAGCGATACATCTTCTCCTGAAACACGGAGAAGTCCTTGTCGGACAACTGGCTCATGAACATCTGCTGGGTGAAACGGCTATAGCCAGGGTTCTTCCCACGGTCCTTGATCTCCGCCATACGCTTGTCAAAATCCTCCTTCGTGATATTCAGCGCCTGACAGAACTCCAACGTGTCGAGATGGTCTTTCGCCTCGTTGATCACCACCATGATATCATAGGCGGGCTGGTTGTAGACGAGCAGTTTTCCCTTCCTGTCGTTAATCACGCCACGGGAGGGATATTCTATCTGTTTGAGGAAAGCGTTAGAGTCGGCATTCTTCTTGTAGTCATCACTCATAATCTGCAAGACGAAGAGGCGGATGATATAAATGACGACAATGGCTATTGCCACGCCGCCAATCACATAACGCCTGTAGTCGATGTCATAGTCTTTCATTCGTGGTTGCCTTGAACACTCTCAAACGTCATGATCAACACCAAGGTAATCACCGCACTGCCCATCACGCACTTCAACCACTCGACCCAATCGGAAAGGTTGAAGAACTCTAAGGTGAAGAACACCAGACAATAGAGCAATACCAGGAAAGAGGCGTAATAGAGATATTTCACCAGACCAATGGCACGCAGGGAGGGATGGAGGTTCTCCGCGGCATCACGGGAGATGAAAAGTTCGAAGACGTAAGGCTGCAAGGCACCTATCAGCGTCAACGAGGCGGCTGCCACTCCTAGGGTGTTCGAGAAGACATCTATCACCAGTCCCAGGACAAAACTCCAAAGCAGTATCGCCCATTTGGGATAGTTCCGTGGGAACGAGAGGACGAAATAGACATAGAGCAACGGAGTGGCATAGTCAAACAGATGTATGCGACCCAGTACCATCGTCTGTGCCAAGACAAAGACGAAGAACAAGCCAGTCCGTTTTAGTAATGATTCTATCGACATCCCTATTCCTTTACGTTCAATTTCAATGAGTCACGTGCCGACTGTAGCAGACGGGCACGCTCCCCTATCGTCTTGTCGTTGACGACAACCACGTCACGCAACGAGCCGAAGTCGGTCGACAAGCGCACCTTCACCCGATACGACAATCCGTCATCCGAGTTATAGACCGTCTCTATCTTTCCTACCAGCACACCAGGAGGGAAGATCGACGAGTAGCCATTTGTCTCCACCCAGTCGCCCCGCTTAAAGCGCGCATGGCGAGGGATATCCTCCAGATAGGCTACCGCGGCATCCTTGCCGTCCCAGCGCAACACACCGAAATAGTTATGGCCACGGATGGCGCAACTGATACGGGAGGCTGTGCTCAGCACGGGGATGACGACAGTATAATGACTGGATACCAGATAGGTGACACCTACGACACCCTGTCCGCAGGCGACACCCATTCCCTCCTCGATGCCGTCAGCCGCTCCACGGTTGATGGTCAGCAGGTTCTCCTGCTTATTCAACTCGTTGGTCACCACCTTGGCGGGCACGAGTTGGTACATCTTCAGGAACTTCATCTCCTTTGCCCAGAGACCAGTGGTGTCCTCTATCGCCTCACCATACAGGCGGCGCAACTGGTTGACCTGCCGCTCCAAATAGAAATTACGCATCGTCAGTTGCTCGTTCATCTTCTTGAGCGAGAAATACGACTCCACCTCTGCTCTCCCTTCGTTCACCTTGCCAGCAGCCGCATTAGCCGATGACAGCCAGACACTGCCCTGATAACTGTTGTATTGGAACAACAGGGTCAAACTCAGCACTTCCAGCAAGACAAAGAGAAACCAGTGGTGGTATTTCTGTAGGAACTCCAGCAGGTTTTGCATCTACGTTTATCGCATCAAGAAGGAGAAACGATCCACATTCTTCAAGGCAATACCCGCACCCTTGGCAACAGAGTGCAATGGATCCTCAGCGATATGGAACTGGATATTGATCTTATCGGTCAGACGCTTATCCAAGCCACGCAGCAAGGCACCGCCACCAGAAAGCCAGATACCGTTCTTCACGATGTCGGCATAGAGTTCTGGGGGAGTGTTCTCCAAAGCGGAGAGGACGGCATTCTCGATCTTTGCCACCGTCTTGTCGATACAATGGGCTATCTCCTGATAGCATACAGGAACCTCCATAGGCAATGCCGTGATACGGTTAGGACCGTGAACGACATAGTCCTCTGGAGCCTCATCGCCAAGATCGGTCAACGCCGAGCCCACATTGATCTTGATACGCTCAGCCATACGCTCACTCACCTTGACATTATGCTGACGAGCCATATACTCCTGGATGTCGGCAGTCAGGTCATCACCAGCAGTACGGATGGAGTTGTTGCTGACAATACCACCCAGGGAGATGACGGCAATCTCGGTAGAGCCGCCACCGATATCCACAATCATATTACCCTCTGGCGCCTCCACGTCGATACCGATACCAATAGCGGCAGCCATCGGCTCGAAGATCAGATACACATCACGACCGTCAGCATGCTCTGCTGAGTCGCGGACAGCACGAAGTTCGACCTCCGTAGAGCCAGAGGGGACTCCAATCACCATACGCAGGGAGGGAGAGAACAGGCGACTGCCCGTGTGCACCATCTTGATCAGTCCACGCATCATCTGCTCACAGGCAGAGAAGTCGGCAATCACGCCATCACGCAGAGGACGGATGGTACGGATATTGTCGTGCGTCTTCTCATACATCATCTTTGCCTCGTTACCTACGGCAATCATCTTGTCTGTACGACGGTCGAGGGCTACTACTGACGGCTCATCCACTACGATCTTATCATCGCTGATAATAATCGTATTAGCCGTTCCAAGGTCCATGGCTATTTCTTGGACAAAACTAAAAAATCCCATATTATTTTCTACCTATTTATGTTTACGTAATCTACTATTTTGCAAACCATGCATGAATAGCCGTGTCATAGTGGCTGCTGACACCGAAGGCACGGGTAGCGAACTCACGACGCTGTGCCTTGGTAGTCTCGGCACCCTGCTTGTTCAGGATATCGAGCAACACACCATACTCCGCCTTTGAGGGAACAATGACCACATCATTGAAATTCTTGGCTCCCGCACGGATCAGGGAGATACCACCGATGTCAATCTTCTCGATGATGTCCTCCTCTGAGGCGCCACTTGCCACTGTCTGCTCAAAAGGATAGAGGTCGACAATGACCAAGTCAATCTCTGGAATCTCATACTGAGCCATCTGCTCACGGTCGCCCTCGTTCTCACGGCGACCCAGGATACCTCCGAACACCTTCGGATGCAATGTCTTCACACGACCACCGAGAATCGAGGGATAGGTGGTCACGTTCTCCACCTTCTCACACTCATAGCCAAGGCTCTCGATAAATGTCTGTGTACCACCCGTTGACAAGAACTTCACGCCCTCGTCATTGAGTTTCTTCAACAACTCTTCCAGCCCATCCTTGTGAAATACGGAGATGAGCGCTGTCTTAATCTTCTTTGTATCTGCCATAATATAACGTTATATAATTTCCAAATTAGGTTGCAAAAGCAGTACAAGCCGAACACAGAAAATTCATTTTCTGTTGAGGCGCAGCCTGCCTTCGCACCAATTTTGGCGCAAAGTTACGAAAAAGACGGCATACCACACAACGTTTTCCCCAAAAAAATTCCGCTCCCTAAAAATAAATAATGTATATCAAGGGAGAAATGTGCGTTATTTTAGGGATTCATTTGGTTATTCGACATTATTTCCGTAACTTTGCCGCAGAAATTGCGACGTTATAGGCAGAATAATGTCGCATAAAGAACAAGATTATGTATATACACGAAAGGGACGATTGGACAAACTTCCGTTGGGACACCTCACAGGTTTCCCTTCTTCAGGAAGTCGTATTCCGTAAGCAAGGACTGCTTTATGGAAGGTTAGGCTCGCTTGGCTTTGACAGCAAACTCAGGGCGATGGCAGAGAACCTGACTCACGACGTAGTGTATTCTTCGGAGATTGAGGGCATCATGCTGAACGTGGACCAGGTTCGGTCTTCTATTGCCAGAAGACTGGGGATTGAGATGGCAATGGTCGGTTGGCTCGCATCCTGTCCGACATGCTTCTGGCACGGGGAGAGAAGAGCGAGTTCCGCTTCTACAATGTCTCGTCCCAGATAAACAAGGACAAGAACCACTACTATGACATTCTGGAGCGGATGCAGCATGGCGATGGAGACATCACGGAATGGTTGGTATGGTATATGGAGAAATTGGTGGATGCTCTCGACGAGGCAGAAACCATTGTCAGCACAATCCTAAACAAGAGTTTCTTCTGGCAGAAAGCATCATCTGTACCAATGACAGAGCGGCAGACACAGATGTTGAACCTTTTCCTTGACGGCTATGAGGCAAAGATAACATCCAAGACATGGGCTTCACTGGCAAAATGTTCGAAGGACACAGCCATACGTGACATACAGGATCTTGTCGATAAGAACATACTGATAGAGGACTTCCCTGGAGCAAAGCGTCCGAGTTATTCCATTGTATATGATGCAGAAGACCTTTCTCAGTTCTTCACTGAAGTAAGCATTGCAGAGGAGAACGGCATTCCGTATCTCAAAGCAATGTACAAGGGGCGAAAGCCTGTCAGCGAAAGGATTTTGAAACTGGATGCTGAACGCTACCAGAAAGGAAATCTACCTTTATCCAACCTGCTCAACAAGTACTGCTCATATCTCATCCTGAATCATTAAGGGCAGAGAGAGTCTTTCTTCCCTTTCACGAGGCTTGTGGAAATATATTTTTCTCCAATCACATTGTTTGTTGAGATATTTTTGTATCTTTGCAGAAACCAATTTAAGCGATACACAACAATGACGGAGAACTTGAAACTATATATTGACGAACTGAACAAGCAATACAAGACAGGGCTTGCGCGTGAACATTCCTATCGTCCTGCGCTGAAAGACCTGCTGCAGAGCTTGCTGCCGAAGATGATAGTCACTAACGAGCCTGCCCATTTCGAGTGTGGCGCACCTGACTACATCATTCAGCGGGAGAAAGACCATCTGCCAGTGTTCTTTGTGGAAGCAAAAGATGTGAACGACAACGACCTTGACGGACGCAGCAAGAACGGACACAAGGAGCAGTTCGACCGCTACAAGCAGGCACTCGACTATATCATCTTTACTGACTATCTGGACTTCCATCTATACGAACAAGGGGAGTTCGTAGATAGCGTAAGGATTGCAGAGGTCAAAGGCGACAAGATTGTTGGCATTGCGGAAGCCGAGGACAAGTTCCTCTCCATGATTCAGCACTTGGGCGCGTCTGCCATCCAGCGCATCACTTCTGCTCCACGCTTAGCGAAGTTGATGGCAGGCAAGGCTCGTCTGCTGGCTAACATTCTGGAAGCAGTGATAGTCAATGACGAAAAACATAACAAGGACACCGATAACGATTTTGACGATCCTTTCTATATTCCTGAGGACGATATTATCCAAGTAGGACTTAGCGAACAAATGGAAACATTTCGTCGTGTACTTCTTCACGATATTACCCCTCAGTCGTTTGCTGACGTTTATGCACAAACCATTGTCTATGGATTATTTGCAGCACGTCTTAATGACAATACTCCAGACAATTTTTCTAGACTTGAAGCTGTGAACCTTATCCCTAGGACAAGTGCTTTCCTTCGCAATATGTTCCTTCAACTGGTAGGTTTTGACATTGACCCACGTATAGAATGGATAATTGACGACCTAGTCACAACCTTTGGAGCCGCAGATATGCAGAAAGTTCTTAAAGGTTATAATTCAGAACAGCATCAAAGAGACCCGATAATTCATTTTTATGAGGATTTTCTTGCCGAGTACAATCCAAACTTAAGGAAAGCAAGAGGAGTTTGGTACACGCCTCGTCCCGTAGTAAAGTTTATTGTTAGAGCGGTTGACGAGATACTACAGGGGGAGTTTGGTCTACAGGAAGGGTTAGCTGACTATAGCAAAGTTCCACGTACTATCCCTACCCCAAAAGGCTTTGGTAATAATTCACATGAACAAACTGAGCCTGCCGTAAAAGACTTGTATCGCGTTCAGATACTCGACCCTGCCATGGGTACAGGTACTTTCCTTTCGGAAATCATCAACCAGATATATGCTAAATTCGAGGGAATGGAAGGTGCATGGAATAGTTATGTCAATACTCATCTGCTTCCTAGGCTCTATGGCTTTGAGATTATGATGGCTCCATACACTATAGCGCACATGAATCTACATATGCAGTTGTGTAAACTGTGGGGATATTCACAAAACGTCAAAGCCAACTTGCGATTAATGCTTACCAACTCTCTTGAAGAAGGTAAGAATGATGGTACCAGTCTTTTTGCCTATTGGCTCAGTCAAGAATCAAAGCGAGCCACTCAGATTAAACGACTATGCCCAGTAATGGTCATGATTGGTAATCCCCCGTATAGTGTTTCAAGTCAAAATAAAAGTGAATGGATAAAAAAACTTCTCGAAGATTACAAGAAGAATCTTAATGAAAAAAACATCCAACCTCTAAGCGATGACTACATCAAGTTTATTCGAATGGGGCAGCACTATATAGAGAAAAATGGAGAGGGGATAATGGCTTTTATCTGCAATAACGGTTTTATAGATGGTGTTATTCATCGTCAAATGAGACGAGAACTGATGTCTGTTTTTGATAAGATTTATATTCTTGATCTACACGGCAACAGTCGTAAGAAAGAAACTGCGCCTGATGGTTCGAAAGATGAAAACGTCTTCGATATCATGCAAGGAGTCAGCATCAACATCTTTGTAAAAACTGAGACAAATAGCGATAATCTTGCAAAAGTATTCCATTATAATCTTTATGGAACAAGGGAGGATAAATACAATTTCTTGCAGAGCAATGACATTCATTCTGTTTCATGGCAACAACTTAGTCCAGAAGTTCCTCAGTTCTTCTTTGTACCGAAAGATTTTACATTACAAGAGGAATACGATAAAGGGTTTGCTGTTAAAGAACTCTTTTGTATATGTAATGCTGGCTCCAAAACGGAAAGAGATGGTCTTAACATTCATTTTACAGATGAAGAAAGGATGTCTGTCCTAAAGGACTTCAAAGAATTAGAAATAAACAAATTGGTTGAGAAATATCATGCCAAAGACTCTAGAGACTGGCAAGTTCAACTTGCGCAAAAGGATCTGAAATCGAATACTATCCTAGCGACTAAAATTTCATATCGTCCTTTAGACACACGCTATATCAACTATACAGGCAAGACAAAAGGCATCATGGGATACCCTCGTTTTGATATTATGTGCCATATGATTCGCCCAAATGTTAGTTTATGTTTGGTTAGAAACAACAGGCGTTACGAGGAAACGTACTTCATTTCTAATGGCATTTCTGACAAATCGTATTTGTCTTCGAATGATGATATAACCGTATTCCCTCTTTACGCCTATAAAGAAAACATGGGCCAAGAAGAGCGCATTGTCAATTTCAACAAAGACTTGTATGAAAAGATTGCCAAGGGGCTGAACTACCTTCCATGCTATGATGATAATATGCTGATTGACCCAACGTCAGAATATAGTGGCGTTCTATATCCGCAAGACCTCTTTGATTATATTTATGCGGTGCTCCATTCGCCTGGCTATCGCGAGCGTTACAAGGAATTCCTGAAGATAGACTTCCCACGCATACCTTATCCTACCGACTGGGAAAAGTTCCGTGACTTAGTGGAAAAGGGCAAAGAACTGCGACAACTTCACCTGATGGAAGATTTGCCTCATCAGGCAGGCGTTTCGTTCCCTGTGGGCGGCACCTTGCAAGTGGACTGCTATCGCTGGGAGCAGAACCGTGTCTATATCAACGCGGAGCAATACTTCGAGGGTGTGTCGGAATCCGCCTGGAACTTCTTCATTGGCGGCTACCAGCCCGCCCAGAAGTGGCTCAAAGACCGCAAGGGCATGACGCTCACCTTCGAGGATGTGAAGCACTATCAGCACATCATCTATGTGCTGCGGCAGACAGAACGCATTGTGCAGGAAATAGATGATATAAGGATACCCAAGTGTTGTTGAATCGTTTAAGCAAAAGAAAATAGCACGGAATATCTAAGACAATCCAAGAACTTACTGATACATAATTGAATATGAGTAATATAACGTGAATTCGACGAATTGTTTACTACGAAATTTCATAGTAGCAATTTTCAAGGAAAAGGTTGTCAGGTTGACAAAACACCGATAACCATTGGCTTTGCAACCTTTTTGAGGTTGTCAAGGTTGACATAAGGTTGTCAAGAAAAGCAGGGTTAATAATGAATTCTCTCGAGAATTGGGGCGTTTGAAGGCACCTAACGTGGTGAAAGGTGCCTCCTTTCGGATGAATTCTCTCGAGAATCTGGCAAGGAGTGGCAATATAAAGACTTTGATACCCCAAGCAAAAGCATTGTCAAGTCCGGCGTTGGATATAACACCCTTACCACACCTTCACACCCTGTAATGCAAAAATTCTTATATAGAAATTCGTTGAACTCACGTTAAATTAACGTGAGTTCAACGAATTCAGAATAGTGCTAATTGGTTGTCGATAGTCCTCTCACATGCTATGCATGGTTTCTTAGGGAAGAAGCAGTACGCAGCCAGTGCTCCCAACAGATTGACCATGAAGTTATCGAACGATCTGTGTCTTGAGTGCTCAACTTGAGCGATATTCTTGAGTTCGTCATTAACACTCTCTATAATGGCTCTCTTCCTTGTCAGCAGCCTGTCCGACATGGTCATCAGGGCACCCTTCATGTTGCTCTTGAGTTTGGTAATCAGCTGAATACCGTCAACGAACAGACGCTGGAACAAGTCCTTGCCGATATAGCCCTTGTCACCGACAAGTTTCCCATACAGGAACTCCACAAATGCCTTATGCTCAAGCGGCTTGCGGTCATCTATATCTCCCGGGGTTATCATGAAACTGAGCAGCTCGCCTTTCTCATTGCAGATAAGATGAAGCTTGAATCCGAAGAACCATCCCATGGAGCATTTGCCTCTTTGCGCAATACCCTTGAAGGTCTTGT
>ERZ842401.2949-NODE-2949-length-21815-cov-31.748529_pt1 | contig 21815 bp, 21 predicted proteins | sample MGYA00521270_ERZ842401 | MGnify/ENA primary metagenome ERZ842401 (study PRJEB31892, sample SAMEA3878208) | bioreactor metagenome | biome: Moose rumen | place: Sweden | collected 2011-10 | study: EMG produced TPA metagenomics assembly of the PRJEB12797 data set...
AACAAAAACGCGGTCTATGCGTGCGTGAATAACGGCGAGGCGGTCTGTCCGCGCGGCATCGCCCCCCAATCCATCTGCATAAACGACGACATCGGAGAAGTGCTAAAGGAGATAATTGCAGAAAACGCTTAGGAATGACAAAAAATGTGCTATGCTGGGGCAAATGCGCTCGTCATCAAAAAAATAGCGCAGGAACATATTAATTCGTTCCCGTTTGTGTTCAACACGGTGCATATCATCTCTGCCGCAGTCGATTTTTGTGAGCGAACCGCCTCAAACCGACTCGCCCGCGCCGTTTTGAAACCAAAATTGAGCGCTGCAGCAGTGAAACGCACGTTTTGAGTTCAAAACGTGCCATTGTACCCGTGCAAAACGGCATTTTGAATTCAAATTTGGACAATACAGACATCGTATCGCAATTTTGAATTCAAATTTGTACTTTACAGTCATTATTTTTGCGTTTTGGTTTCAAAATTGCCTTTTTCACTCGTGCGCCCCTCGTTTTGAAAAGAAAATTGCCATTGCACAGGTGCGGCAAAATACGCTATAGTTTTCGTATCACATTTCATATCGGAAGGAGTAATTATGAATTTTGATACGAGCAAAAAAGTTGCATCTCTCGCAGATTTTGCACGAACGGCAGTAAAATTATGCCGCGCAAAAGGATTTACGGACGGAAATTTTACGGCACTCGTGGATAAAACCGACGCACTCGAAAACGAGATAACAACAGCGTTTAAGCGGGACAAAATCCCTGCTACGCTCGAAAAACCAGACAGCGAGCGCGATGAGTGCATAAAAACTATCCGCGCACTCATTCAGGCAGCGACTTTGCACCCTGATACTGCAATTCGCGAGGCAGGCACAGCGGCAAAAACGGTGTTCGCAAAATACGGCGTGAAAATCACCCGCGCAAAATACGAAGAGGAATCAACGTATGTGCGTTCTTTGCTTGCCGATTTTGACGGCATTGCCGCACAGACAAAATTGATTTCTGGTCTTGACGAAACGATTTCAAACTTGAAAGCGGCAGAGGAAAAATTTGAAGCAGAATACGCCGCGTATACAAAAGCAGTGTCTTCGGCAGGAAGAAACGCGACAGCAATAAAAAAAGAACTCTACACGATTTTAAACTCGGGTCTTCTGCCGTACATCGACGCAGTTTCGCTCGTAAACGACGATTACAAGGCTTTGCAAAGCGAACTTGAAACCATTTTAGCGCGCGTGTAAATGCGTCGGTGCTGAGCGTATGGAAAGCTCCCTCCTTTTTTTGCGAGGGGGCTTTTTTAGTGCTCTAAAATCCACTGAATACCGCGCGCCGTGCGTTTTTCGCTGTCGGTGAAGTGATTGCCGCTCTTGAGTTCAAACGTTGCGGGGATTTTCTGCGCGGTATACCATGCGCACATATCTTCCGTGTTTTTCTGCACGCTCTGCAGAAGCGGATTGCGCGTTTTTGCTTCTTTGTCGCCAAGCGAAAGATATATGCAATCGGGATTTTTCACAAACGGCGTGTTTTTTGCGAACGGCACAAAATCGGGAAACCACAACGACGGCGACACGCCTGCAATGCGGCAAAACAGGGGCGTTTTGTACGCGGCATACAGCGAAAACAGCCCCGCAAGCGAATATCCTGCAAGCGCGATGGTGCGCGGCTTTGCGTTCAGCACATCGCAGACGGCAGGCACTATTTTTTGGGTCAGCACACAAAGATACGCATCTGCACCGCCAGAAAACGGCGCATCGTGTTTGGAAAGCGGCGGGTTTTCCCACGGCGACATATCTTTTTCCCAGTCCAAGCGCGAAATCGCCGCAAGCGAAAACGGCGGGCAGTGCGCCTCCGCACATTCCTGCCATACCGCTTCTCCTTCGCCGCCGTAGGTGTTCAGAATCACGAGCGGCGCATTTTCCCTAGCGAAGATGTCGATTTTTTTGCCTGCAATCAAAAGTGAATGTGTCATAATGCCTCCGCTTTTATCATATCACACATTGCACGCAGTGCAATCTTTGTGTATAGTGGTTTTGGAGGAAGAAATGAAAACAGTCATCGTGTATGTTTCAACGCACCACGGCAACACAAAGCGGCTTGTGGACGCAATTTCAGCGCAATGCAAAATACAGACGATAAATGCCGTGGAAACAAAAGAAGCGGATTTGTCGGATTTTGACACTATCGGGATTGCCTCAGGGGTGGCATTCGGCAAATATTATCCGCAGATGCTCGCGTTTTTGGAGCGCAATTTGCCCGAAAACAAAACGGTGTTTTTTATGCACACGGCAGGTTCTCCGCGCGAAAGCCACGCCGAGAGCGCACAGGCGATTGCGAACGCCAAGCATTGCCGCACCGCCGGAACGTTTTGCTGCAAGGGCTTCGACACGTTCGGTCCGTTCAAGCTCCTCGGCGGAATCAATAAATCGCGCCCGAACGAAACCGAGAGCGCAAAGGCGGTGGATTTTTTCAAAAGCCTGACCGCGTGATGAACGGAATTGCGCAAAAAAACGCCGTACCTGTGCGTTTTGCACTGATACGGCGTTTTGGTTTCTGCCACTTATAACGAACGCTGTTCCTTAAAACGTGACGACTTTCGGCGGTTCTTTGAATGAACTGAACGTTGCCGTTGCGCTCTTGAAATACAGCATTTGCATATTGCCGTCGTCCGCGCTGTACATCGCTTTCAGGCTCGGCATTTTTTCGAGCATTGCCACTTTAATGTCGCGGCTGTCATCTTCGGCAAGCTCCCCCGCAACGCGAAGCCACTTCGCGCCCTTGAACGCGCAGATTTCCACTTTTGGATTCGCCGCAATCTGTTTTGACACGTCTTTTGATTTTCCCGTTTCAATGTAGAGTTTGCCGCCGCTCAAAAGCACCGTTCCAAACGGACGCACGCGCGGCTGGTCGCCGTCAACCGTGGCAAGATAATAGGTGCCCGCATTCTCTAAAAACGCCGCTACTTCTTCGATTCCCATAATCGCCTCCATAAAACGATATGTTTATGATAGCACACAATCCCGAAAAAGCAACGGTTTGAGAACATTATTTATTCTGCCACAGAAATGCGCGCTTTCCAAATGTCCGTTTTGTTGTTGATTCGAGCAATGAAAAACACCGTGTTGTCCTCGCCCCACGTTGCGCCGAACACGCTCTGAGTGCCGCTCGTGAGCTGTGTGCGTCCGCTTCCGTCGGCGTTCATCAGATAAATCTGGTTGACACTGCTACCGAACGCAATTCTTTTGAGCGCATTGCTTGCCGCCGTGTTAATCGCCGTCATTTGCGTAAAAAGGATTTGCTTTCCGTTCGCCGAATACGAAGGCAATGCACACGGAAATTTTTCATCGCGATAGATTTCCGTCGTCTGTCCCGTTTCAATATTCAGCTCAAAAATGCCGCCGTTACGAATAAAAACGAGTTTGTCTTCCGTCGGGTGCCAGTTCGGTGTTTCGCCCTCGCACAAAATCGTTACTTCCGTGCCGTCCAGATTCATCGAAATAATCTGACTCTTGCCCGAAATAACCGTATCGCACACGATTTTGTTTTCTTTCACGCGCGGGTGCAAATCGGCTTTTCCCACCACACTGCGCGTGATGTACGTTTTGCCGCCGCCCTCGATTGAAGAGCGCAGCAGTTTTGTTGTTTTATCCTCAAAACCTGCGCAGACGATTGTTTTGCTGTCGGGATACCACGCAGGCGTGTAGCTCCACGTAAGCGGCAGCTTTGTTTTTGCAGGGCTGTTGATATTGCGAAGAAGCACCAGTTGCGATTCCTGCGTCGTAAAGCCCAAAATATCCGTTTGTTCCGCCGAACCAGTAAACTCGGTGTACAACAGCATTTTTCCGTCGGGCGACACCGTTGCGCTCGTTTTTGCAATGCCGTCGTCGGTAACGCGCGAAATATTTTGCAAAATGCCCGCTTCAACCGTAAACGTTTCTTCCTCGTCGTTGCTAATAAGCGACGAAATGCACCCCGTAGTCATCACACAAAAAAAGATTGATGTTGCTAAAAGAAAGAGATTTTTCATACAAACTCCTTTTCTCACTATAATTTTTCGCATCTTATAGAGCTAATTGCTATATTATAAAATAAAATATATAGCGTCAAGTGCATTATTTTTATAAATCACACTCATAAAATAGAGCTAATGGCACTACAAGATACGTTCGTTAAAAATCTGAAAACAATTCGGAAACATAAAAAGATGACGCAGGAAAAACTGGCGGATTTGTGCGGCACGGACACCTGCTACATCAGCCAAATCGAAACGGGCAGACGCTTTCCGTCCATTCAGTTCATCGAAAAACTGGCACATTCGCTCGATGTGGACGCAGGCGAATTTTTTACCGCCGCACACACGAAAACCAAAGAAGATATATTGATTCTCAAATCGCGATTGCTCAAAGAAATCGAATGTTCCATCGCGCGCGTTTTAGAAAACTAGCCCAAAACCGTCATTCGACGGCTCGAATGGGCAAAAAAAATTCCGAAGCACGTTCGGAATATCAACATCAGCCGACCCAGCGTTTTTGGGTGCAGAGAATAGGGGAGGCATCGCCCGTTTGGTCGTAGCGCGCCATACTTTTTGCGCTTTCGATAATGCGTTGGTTCGCACTGCCGCGGAATTTGAGTTCCAGCGTTCGTTTTTCAATCTCAAAACGCCCGTCCACCACGATGTCGGCAAGACGCAAAAGCGAAAGCCGCTCGGCATTTTTTTCTGCCAACAGCTCCTCCCACGAAAAGCCCGTATATAACGCAACCTCGTAGCCCGCCGCCTTGAGCAGCCGAGCAAGTTCGGCGAATTCTTTTGCTTGATACACAGGGTCGCCGCCCGAGAACGTAACGCCGCGGCAGAGCGGATTTTTTTTGATTCGCGCAAAAATTTCGTCTGCGCTCAAAACCTCGCCCGTGCCGAACTCGTGCGTTTCAGGATTATGGCACCCCGTGCATTTGTGGGCGCACCCTTGGGCAAAAACGGTCGTTCTTAACCCCGGTCCGTCCACAATCGAATCGCCTACAATGCCTGCAATATTCATGCAACGTTGTGCTTTACGCGGTCTTTTTCTTCAGCGCGCTTTGCGTCATTAAAGCGGTCAAGCGTCCCCACCAAATAGCCCGTAATGCGTCTGATTCGCTCAAAACCAATGCCCTCGCCAAAAGCTGCGACATTCAGGTTTTCTTCGTCTTCCATTGGATAAACTTCGTGTTGCAAAAGTGCTGTCATACTAATCTCCTCTTTCTAGTATACTCTTTTATTTCCAGCGCCGCATTAAAAATACCGCGCCATATTCACCGGGAATCGTTTTCTCAACTCCGACAATTTTTGTGCCGAAATCGCTTCTCCCTCGCGCCTGCCGCACCGCGGACACACATCGCCGATAACGCCGACATAGCCGCACACGGGGTCTCGGTCAACGGGGTGGTTAATGCTTCCGTAGCCAATGCCCGCGTCGTGCATACAGCGGATAATGCTCTCGAACGCCTCCACGTTATTCGCCGTATCGCCGTCGAGTTCCACATAAGTGATATGCCCGCCGTTCGTCAGTTCGTGGTACGGAGCCTCTTTTTTGATTTTATCGAACGCGCTAATCGGAAAATACACAGGAATATGAAATGAGTTCGTGTAATAATCCCTGTCCGTAACGCCTTTGATAATGCCGTATTTCTTTTTGTCCAGCCGCACAAACCGCCCGCTCAAGCCTTCCGCAGGCGTTGCAATCAAGGCAAAATTGAGCTTTCGCTTCTGGCTTTCCGCATCGAGCCGCTTTCGCATATAAGAGATAATCGCAAGCCCTTTCTGCTGCATTTCGTCGCTCTCGCCGTGATGATGCCCGTACAGCGCAACCAGCGTTTCGGCAAGCCCGATAAATCCCACGCTCAAACTGCCGTGCTTGAGCACTTCGCCCACGGTGTCCGTCGGTCCCAGATTCTCGCTTCCAAGCCACACGCCTTGTCCCATCAGAAACGGGAAGTTGTACACTCGCTTTGCGCTCTGGATTTTGAATCTGTCTAATAACTGCTGAATCACCAAATTCAGCATATCGTCCAATTTCTTGTAAAACACCGCCTCATCGCCGTTGCTTTCAATCGCCAGCCGCGGCAGATTTATCGACGTGAACGACAAATTGCCCCGTCTTGGCGCAGTCTGGTGCGAAGGGTCGTGGATATTCGACATAACGCGCGTTCGGCAGCCCATATACGCAATCTCGGTTTCGGGGTGCCCCGCCTTGTAATACTGCAAGTTAAACGGCGCATCAATGAAACTGAAATTCGGGAACAACCGTTTTGCGCTCACTTCGCACGCACGGATAAACAAATCGTAATTCGGGTCGCCCTCGTTGTAGTTCACGCCGTCTTTCACGCGGAAAATCTGAATGGGGAAAATCGGGGTTTCGCCCATACCCAATCCAGCATCGGTGGCGTTGAGCATATTGCGGATAACCATTCGCCCTTCCGCGCTCGTGTCCGTGCCGTAATTCACAGAGCTAAACGGTGTCTGCGCGCCCGCCCGCGAGTGCATCGTATTGAGGTTGTGAATCAGCGCTTCCATCGCCTGATACGTTGCCCTCTCGGTTTCGCGTTCCGCCTCGCGCACCGCAAATTTCTGAGCGTCCTCAATCGTAGACTCTTCAAATCCCGCTTCCATCAGCGCCTTTTTTTCCAGCGCCAAAAATTTGGAATCCGTTTTAAGCTGCCGTTTTACGCCGTTTTCCCATTCAATAAATCGGTCCAGCTCTTTGAGAGCGTCCAACGCAGGCGCAGACGTGTATTTGGCTTCCTTGCCGCGTCCCAGATTTTCAAACGCCGTCTTATCTGAATTATGCCCCTCGCACGAACGCAATTCGAGCGCGCGAAACAGATTCGTCGTGTAATAATTCTTGTATGATTTCGCAACTCCGGGAGCAAGCCCGCGGTCAAAATCCACGATTGCCTGCCCGCCGTGCTGGTCGTTCTGGTTGGACTGAATCGCAATGCAGGTAAGAGCCGCATAGCTTTGGATTGAGTTCGGCTCGCGCAAAAAGCCGTGTCCCGTAGAAAATCCATCTTTGAACAGCGACGAAATCTCGATTTGGCAGCACGTCGTGGTAAGCGCATAAAAATCAAAATCGTGAATATGAATGTAGCCGTCGTGATATGCTTTTGCCTGTTCTTTGGGAAGCATATATTTTTCGTAGTAATCCTTTGCGGCTTCGCTTCCGTACTGAAGCATCGTGCCCATCGCGGTATCGCCGTTGATGTTCGCATTGTCGCGCTTGAGATTGCTTTCAGCGCTGTCAGCGTGCGTCAGTTCATCGAACGTGCGCATAAGCTCACTATCCATTTCGCGCGTATTCGTGCGGTCAGCACGGAATGCGGTGTATTTTCCGAGCGCGTCATCAAAACCGCCGTCTTTGAGCGCAGCCTTTACGGTTTGCTCTATTTGAACAGCAGACACTTCCGCCGAACCTTCAAAATCGCTCGTAACCGACGCACAAAGATTCGCCTGCACAATATCCGCAATCTCTTTTGAAGCCGTTGCAACCTTTGCGGGCGAAAACTGCGCATCATTCATTGCAAGCGCAACCGACTCCGCAATTTTGTCCCAGCTATACGGCAAAATCCTGCCGTCCCGTTTTTTTACTGACTCAATCTTCATATTTCTTTTATAGTATATCACGCTATATATGGGGGTTGTCAATACAAACTACGCTATTAGTATTGTTTTTTCTGATTTTTCAACACGCTATCATTCTGTAATATATCACTTTAGCGCGGCTTTCTTTTTTTTTGTCCACACTATCCACATTTTCCCATTCCTATTTTTGAGAAAAGAAAAAATTGCGGAATTTGCAAAACGGTTATACAATAGGAACATATTGATTTTAGGAGGGCTTGTATGAATTATTTTGATTTAACAGGACAGGTTGCGGTTGTTACTGGTTGCTCGACAGGCTTGGGCGTGCAAATGGCAAAAGCGTTGGCGAGTCAGGGCGCAAAAATCGTCGCACTTGCTCGGCGCAAAGAAAAAATCGACGCAGTTGCCGCCGAAATCGCACAGACATACCATGTCGAAACACTCGCTCTCCCGTGCGACATTACCGACACGGCACGAGTTGATGCCGTCATTGATGAAGTCGTTGCAAAATGGGGACGAATCGATATTCTCATCAACAATGCAGGCACAGGCGCAGTCGCTCCCGCCGAAGACATCACCGACGAGCAATTCAGCGGCGAAATGAGCGTGGATTTATTCGGCACGTTCAAGGTGGCGCGTGCTGTCGCAAAAAAGGCAATGATTGGCGCAAAATATGGGCGCATTATCAATATCGCGTCGATGTACGGGTTGGTAGGCAACAAGATTGCAGGAAGCGCACCGTATCACGCAGCAAAGGGCGGGGTGGTCAACTTGACGCGCGCACTGGCGGCAGAATGGGGCAAATATGGCATCACCGTGAACTCCATTTGCCCGGGTTATTTTTATACGCCGCTCACAAAAGAAACGCTCGATTCCGACTTTTTCCAGCAAAATGCCCGCACGATGATTCCAATGGAACGATACGGGAAAGAGGGCGAACTTGATTCAGCAGCGATATTCCTCGCAAGTCCTGCTTCAAGCTATGTAACAGGAGTTGCCCTGCCAGTTGACGGCGGATACACCTGTATGTAGCGCAATTTTGAGCGCAGGGGGCAAAAACGCCCCTTGTTTTTTATTGCCAAACAAAAAAAAATGCCCCGAACTAAAAAAGTCCAGGGCATTTTTTCATCGTCTTTTTTTAACTATGAAATTTAGCGAATCAAGCTCATAACATTCTGGCTTGACTGGTTAGCCTGTGCGAGCATAGCAGTAGCAGCCTGAGTAAGAATCTGGTTCTTTGTGAAATCAACCATCTCACTAGCCATATCTGTATCGCGGATGCGGCTCTCAGATGCCTGCATATTCTCAGCAGCGATGTCAACACCCTTCACTGTCTCTTCGAGGCGGTTCTGGTATGCACCGAGGTCTGCACGCTGCTTGTTAATCTTCTTCAAAGCCTCATCGAGAGTGCCGATTGCGCGGTTTGCGCTATCTGGGTCCTCAAGAGAAATAATCTGCTCTGTGCCAAGAGCGCGGAGTCCGAGAGCAGAAGCTGTCATCGTGCCGATGTACACCTGTGTTCTCTGGTCCATATTTGCACCAACGTGAATCCACATTGAAGCAGTTACAGTGTTCTCGCCAGTTGACTGTGCGAAGCGACCTGTGAGCATGTTCATACCGTTGAACTGTGCCTGTGAAGCGATGCGGTCAACCTCTGCAACGAGCTGAGAAACCTCAACCTGAATCTGCATACGGTCTTCGTCTGTGTAGATACCGTTAGATGACTGAACAGCAAGCTCGCGGATTCTCTGAACGATGTCAGTTGTTTCCTCGAGGTAGCCTTCTGTTGTCTGAATGAAAGAAATGCCGTTTGAAGCGTTCTCGCTCGCCTGGTTCAAGCCGCGAATCTGTGCTCTCATTTTCTCTGAAACTGCAAGACCCGAAGCATCATCGCCAGCCTTGTTAATCTTCATTCCTGAAGAAAGCTTTGACATATTGCCAGACTGATTAGCCTCGTTAATACCGTTTACGCGCTGTGCAAACATTGCGCTCATGTTGTGATTGATAACCATGATTATCTCCTATCGAAGTACATTGTCAGCAGAAGCCTTTTCTTTCGCTTATCCCCTAAGGAAAGAAGAACCACCACCCTATACTTTTATATTCGGAGTATGCAAAAAAGACTTTACAGAATTTATAATCACAAAAACGCAAATTCTCATTCTATTCTGATTATTTTGCGCAACGCTCCTTTTGCGAAAAAACAGCGTTAATTATTTTGAGCAACGCGGCTTTTTTAAAAAGTTGGGCTTGATTATTTTGAGGAATTCTTCTTTGGGGCAAAAGCGGCTTTGATTATTTTGAGCAAACGCATTTTTTTCAAAAAGAAGCCTTGATTATTTTAATTTGACCCCGCCAGCATTTTTGTTATTCCGAACTTGATTCGGAATCTATTTTAGAAGGCGATGTTGAATGAGAGACTGAAATAAATTCAGCATGACAGTTATTTTGCCAAAATGTTTTGGACGTTTTGCTGAAGCACTTTGAGCGACGTATCGGCATCGTTTTTTTCGTCGATGATTTTTGTGATGGCGCTGTCAGCGGCTTGCATTGCCTGCGTGTAGCGCGCAAACTTGGGAACGACCGTCCCTTTGTCCAAGATTTCGGAAACGAGCGACAGATTGTATTCCTTGCCGCTCCGCGTGTATGAGTCAATCACCGCGCGGGTGCTTTTTGAAGCAGAGATTATCCGAAGCGGAGAGGCTCCTTGCGCCATACTGTAAATGTCCGTCTGCACACGAATATTGTGAGTGAGCGTTTTTAAAAGTTCGTACGACAATTTTTGATAGCGCGTTTTTGCGTAAATTCCAATCAAAAGCGTGCTTACCCGCGACACATTTCCGCCCGAAATCCCCGCAGGCATCGGCAAACAGCCCCATTCGTAATTGAAATCCTTGTACACTTTGTACGGATACGACACATAGGTGCAAAATTGCGCATACGACATCGGCATAAAAGCGATGCGCCCCGAATCAAAATCGTCTGCGGTGTAACGGCGTTCAGACGGTAGCGCGGAGAGTTTTTGCACAAAACGGATTGCGTCCACCGTACGCGAATCCGAAAAATGCGCCTTAGAGCCGTCGTCGTTGAAAAGCGAAACGCCGTTTGAAAATACCGCGTCTTGCCAGCTGTATCCGCTCATTCCAGTTTCTTTGGCGAGCGCGTAAAAATCATTCCACGTCCAACTTTGCTCGGGCAATTCCAAGCCGCGCCGATTGAGCAGCGTCAGATTGACCGCCATCAGCATAAAATCCGCCTGATACGGCAGGGCGTATTGTTTTCCGCCCAAAAAGGCAGAATTCCACGCGGACGGAAAATACTCCCAGCTTTTTATGTCGCTGTCGCTTTCCACCGTGCCCGTCAGATTTTTAAGAATTCCTTGCTCTGCAAACTGCGTAAAATGGCTGTCTGGCACAAAAAAAACGTCAGGCGTTTTTCCCAAAAGGATTTGCTGAGAAAGCCATTCATCGTAGTCATTTTTGCGAATTCCCGAAAAATAATGCACACGAACACCCGGGTGGCTGTGCTCAAAAATCGCAATCGCTCGGTCAACGGTGTGATAACTGTCGCCGTTCGATACGCCCCAGTTGCTCCCCGCGAACATTCCCAGCTCCAGCACGATATTCTTTGTGCGCGCGCGAAAAATGCCCCCCAGCGCACACGCAAGGGTAATCGCACACACACAAAGGGCAATTCCTCTTTTTTTGGATTTTATTTTCATTTTGATTTCTTTTAATATGTCATTCCCGTGCAAACACGAAAGAAAAGATTATCGGGTCAAACCCGATAATCACAGCATACGCGTTAGTTAGACTCTGCCGCACCGGGCAAACCGATGTCTTTTCTATAGAACATTCCCTTAAACGAAATCTTCGTCAAAGCATCGTATGCCTTTTTCCACGCAGATTCAAACGAGGAATCGTGAGCCGAACACGCCAAGACACGCCCGCCGTTTGTGATGAGCATATGCATTTCAGGCGAATCGTTGTCCATAAACGCAAGATGTTCCGCCGCCGCCGTGTGCGAATTGCTCCGTCGATTGATGATTGCACCCGCAATAAACACCTTCGCGCCCGAATCACTGACCGCCTTGTAATCCAGCGTAATCTGCATTCCCTTTTTGTACGCTCCCGGATAGCCGCCCGACACCGCCACTGGAGCAACGCAGAAGCCGTCTTTCCACTTGAGCGCAAAATCCTTGAGCGAGCCGTCCGTAATCGCCGAGCAAAGAGAGGCAAAATCGCTGTCCATCATCGGCAGAACCGCCTGCGTCTCAGGGTCGCCCAAGCGCACATTGTATTCAAGGCACTTCGGTCCGTTTTCGGTGAGCATCAAGCCAAAGAAGATAAATCCGCGGTAATCAAATCCCTCGGCAATCATACCTTTGAGCGTCGGCTCCAAAATCGTCTCGCGGAACGCCGCCATTTGCGCCGCCGTAACATCGGGGACAGGAGCCACCGCGCCCATTCCGCCCGTGTTTGGACCTGTTGCGCCGTCGTTAAGACGCTTGTGGTCGCGCGCAGGGATAAACGGCACAATGCACGCCGACTCGGGATTTTCCTTCGTTACGCTCACCGCCGCCAAAACCGAAATCTCCACGCCCCGCAAATAGTCTTCGATGACGAGTTTTTTGCCCGCATCTCCCACTTTGCCGTCTTCCATCAAATCGAACACAGCCTTTTTTGCGTCTTCAAGCGTTTTGGCAACCACCACGCCCTTTCCTGCCGCCAAGCCGTCCGCTTTGACCACAATCGGCGCGCCTTTTTTCTCGATGTATGCAATCGCGTCGTCTTTGTTGGTAAACGTTTCGCTTTGCGCACACGCCACACCATATTTTTTCATAAAGATTTTTGACAAATCCTTGCTTGCCTCAAGTTGCGCCGCCGCTTTCTTTGGACCGACCGCCTTAATTCCCGCCTGCCAAAAAGCGTCCGCCACGCCGTCTGAGAGCGGGTCTTCCGGACCGATAACCGCGAGCGTGCAGCCTTCTTTTTGCGCGATTTTCACAAACGCCTCTGCGCCCGTTGCCCCTTCAAGATACGGACAATTCTCAGGATTGACGTTTACGCATTTTCTTTCCATAGCTGTGCCGCCGTTACCGGGCACACAAACAACCTTCTCCACCAAACTGCTCTCAGAGAGCTTCCATGCAATAGCGTGCTCGCGCCCGCCGCTTCCGACTACGATAACTTTCATACTGCTATCATAACCATAAACCGCGCGTTTTTGCAATGCGCTTTTTCTGCGCAGTGATTGCAACGCTTTCTTTTTTCGATAATCAAAATATGGCGAATATCGTTTCTTATGTGGGATTGTTTGTTGCTGTTGTCTTGATAATTTGGGGTCTGTCGCGATTTTTTGCGTGGAAAGCACGAATTGCGCGCGAGAAAGCCGCGGAGGAAAAACGGCGAATCGAAGCCGAGGCAAAGGGATTCATCGTGCATTGTCCGCTGTGTCAGTCCACGCTCAAAAAGGGCGAAAACATCATTTCGCGCGTGTATCGCCCGATGAACACGCCCGAGCAATACTGCATCGTCAACGGCTGTCCGCATTGCTATCCCGCACTCGAAGCAGGATTGTCGCGGGTGTGCCCCGTCTGCGGAAAAAGCGTGCCGCTCGACGGCTATTTGGTCTCGCACCTTTTTTGCAAGCCGAACGGAAAACGCCACGTTCACATTACGGGCTGCAGCGAAGAATCGCATTACAAAGGCAAAAACCTTATGCAATGACTTGCATAAAATACACCCAACCGATAAAATCCCTACGAAAAGACTCTTTTTTTGCGGTTTTTGAACGATAATGATGTTTCGCTCAAAAATGATACACGACTGTTTTGCTCAAAAAGCAGGGAGAAAAAATGAGCGTAGGAAAAACGTTTGACACCAACACAGAAATCACCGACAAAGATGTTTTGATTTCCACTTTTTTCAAAACGTATCCTGATTACGATACCGAAGAATCACACGAGCAGATTTCGCGCGCGTGGACGTATCTCATAGAAAAAACGTCAGGCATCAAACGCTCGTGCGGCAAGCCGTATTATCTGCACCCTATGCGCGTTGCCTGCATTTTGGCGCAGATGAAGATGGACACGGACACGGTTATTGCGGGATTTTTCCATAACATCGAGGAAGTGGACGAAGCAAGCGTTGATTATATAGAAAAGAATTTTGGGTCTGATGTTTCAAAGATTATCCGCGACACGTCAAAAATCACATCGCTCAAAATCAAAAACAAAACGCTCCAACAAGCCGATTCTATCCGCAAAATGCTTTTTGCAATGATTGACGATATTCGCGTTATCATCGTCAAAATGGCAGACCGTCTCGACCGAATGCGAAACCTGCGCAACGTGCCGAGCGAAGCACAGCGCGCTGTCTCCGCCGAAGTCATCGACATTTGGGCACCGCTGGCAAGCCGTTTGGGTATGAGCGACATCAAAAGCGAAATGGAAGATTTGAGCCTGAAATACTCCAATCCCGACGTGTTCCAGCAAATCAAGTCGATTGTAGCGCAGAAAAAAGAGGAGAGAGCCGAATATCTCGACAAAGCCGTGCAGACGATTTATAAATCGGCAGAAAAACAGGGCATTTCGGTGTACATCAAGAGCCGCGCCAAGCATTTTTATTCGATTTACCAAAAAATGCGAAAGCGCAACAAAGGCGCAGACGAGCTGTATGACCTGCTTGCCCTCCGCGTTATCTGCACCGAGGTGAGCGAGTGCTACACGCTTATCGGCATCGTTCATTCGTTCTGGAAGCCGCTCGACGGCAGATTCAAAGATTATATCGCAATGCCAAAAGCAAACGGCTATCAGAGTTTGCACACGACCGTGCTTTTTGAGGGCAGACCGCTCGAAATCCAGATTCGCACGCGCGATATGGACAACATCGCCGAGCACGGTGTTGCAGCGCATTGGCTGTACAAAAAGGGCACAAATCACGATATGGTCAAAGCCGAGGATTTGTCGATTATCAATCAGCTCAAGGAACTGCGCAGCGAAAAACTCAACGATGAGAGTTTTTTCCAGCAGCTCAAAAACGAGCTTTTGGGCGACGAAATTTATGTGTTTACGCCAAAGGGCGATGTGATGGAATTGCCCGCAGGCGCAACGGCGATAGATTTTGCGTATCACGTTCACAGCGCAATCGGCGAAAAAATCGTGGGCGCAAAGGCGGACGGCAAGATTATTCCGCTTTCCACGCCGCTTAAAAACACGCAAATCATCGAAATCATCACGAATCCGCAAGCGCACCCCACGGAAAATCAGCTGAAAATGGTAAAAACCTCGAAAGCGAAACAAAAAATCCGCTCGTGGCTTTACCAAAACGACGCGTATTTTAAGGAAGCCGCAGAACGGCTCCATCAAGGCGAAACCGACCTTGCCCCGCAGCCGAGGGAACAGCGCAAGCACCACGCGGGCAAGGGATTTATTGTCCAGCATCATTACACGGGCAAAATCCGAATCGGCGACACGACGAATTTTTTTATCACGATTGCAAAATGCTGCAATCCCGCGCCGGGAGATGCAATCGTGGGATACATTTCGCGCGTTCGCGGCGTAACCGTGCACAAAGCGACGTGCTTGACGTATCAGCGAATCCCAAACATCGAAAAAAGAAGCATCGAAGTTATGTGGGACGAAGATAACGCCGACGAAAAAGGCGAAAAAAACAAAAAGGCAAAATAAAACGCATTCCGCACAATCCAAAAGGTGCGGAAAAATGCGCGCAAAAACGGGCAAAACGGGAAAAAAAGCAAAATCGTTTGCGTATATGCGTTCTTTCTGTTATAATCGATATGCAACGTTTTCGCTTTTTATTTTTGCGAAATCAAAAAGAAGGATTTTGACTTGTATACGAGAGATGTTTTGCCGCCGCCGTGTGCGCTAATCCAAAATAAAAAACCTGTGTTCGGTACATTTCAAGGCGCAGTGCAGCGGCTCGACGTGCGAGGCGTGTATATGCCTTTCGGCGTTATGCCGCTGCCGACTTTTATCACCAATACCCGCATAAAAAGCAAAATTTCGGTTACGTTTAACGTGGGTGATTTTATTGGCACCGTTTCGGTAAACAACATAAAAATTTTGGCATACACCGACGTTGTTCTGTGGGAAAAAAGTTCGGGCAAGCGATATTCGTATCGCCACATTATGCGCCCGCGCCGCCGTCTTATTCCGCACGAACTGCGCACGTTCATCTGCACCAGCCACCACCGCACTCGCTATATCCGCATCAGCTGGGACCGCGATAAAAACCGCATTTCGCTTTTGTTCAGTATGAAAGGCGATGACGCACGCCCCGATTGCTCTGCCGCTTTTATTTCGCATTTTAGCGAGGAGGGCATTTCAGAGGCGGTTCACGTGGTGCCAAATCCATCTATGCGGCGATGCAGGGCATCGTATCAAATCGCGCTTCCGCTTCACGGCTCGGTCAACGTAACGCTGCCGTCGAATGAAATTCAGGCGGCGGAAGATTCAGACGGAATGGGCTTCGTGGATTTGCGGCGCGCCTATCTGCTTTTCCGTTCCCGCGACGAGTTCGTTACTGGAATGGGAATGGTGGGCGGCAAAAAAGTGGTATTCAGAATAGAAACGTCTTCAAACGATACGGTAAATGCGGACAAATTCAACGCAAACGCGCTTTTTGTGGACGGCGATATGACACCGCTTCCGCCAATCCGCATTACGCATATGCGCGGGCTTTTGCAGCGCTGGAACATTCAGGACACAGACGGTATGGTCGACCTCGTTTTTACGCCGATTTCGGATTATGCCCGCACGCTGAGCCTTTTTATTTTCCGCACGCGCTACCACACGATTTACGGAACGTTTGAGGGCACACTTTTGACCAAAGACGGCGAAAAGATTTCATTTAAGCAACTTTCAGGAATCGCAAAGCACAGCCTTTTGCGACTTTAAATAACAGTTATCGGAGAAATACAATGAGCAGCAATAGACCAAAAGCAATATATGAGCCGGGAACGCTCGACAAAACACGAGCAAATCTGGGGGAGATGGACGACGCAGAAGCAATGCGAATGGCAAAGCTCTTGGGCGGCGAGGTTTTTGTGGAAAAAGACCGCCCGATTGATTATTCTGCAATGCCCAAACGCGCGTATGCAAAAAAAAGCACCGCGGCAAAAAACGCCGAGCGCGTTATCAACAACACCAGTTCATCTGCGCCAAAAGCTCCGTCGGACAATTTGCCGTATATCTCGGAAAAAACAGCACAGCAGATTGACAAATTGATGATGCAATCGCCGTACAAAATCAAGCCAAATTACGGTCTGTTTAATTTTATTCGCATTATAAACAAAAGCGGCAGGGACAAGATTTCCGCGGCGTTCATTCAATACACGCTCAAAACCTACGTTGCACACCTCAATTCGTTTTTGGAAAACGTGAAGATGATTATCAAACTCGCGCCCGCAACGTATCAACTCCGTATTCCAGAAGACAAGACGCTTACGATGCGTTTTCTGCGCCTCGTGAGCAACTGGCAGCTGCGCGATGTAAAGAGCCTGTACGACACGCTGGAGCGAAAAAGCAGCGAAGTTACGCTTCCTATGCTCGTGCCGATTACCCGCGCAATGTTCCGCCCGATGATTACGCTGTATTATCTGGGCGAAAACCGCGTTTCCCACGTTCTACACGATATTTTTGAAGAGATTTCGATTTTGCCGGGCGTGCAAAAACGCAAGCTCGAGAAACTCGTTAAGGAAACGTCTGCTGAATGGCTTTACATCTATGAGCGCGTGATTCGCGGAATGTATCCGCTTTTGATGCGAATGAGCAGCACGGTGTATGTGGGCTATCCTGATTTTTTCAGAAGCCAGATTACGAATATCCTCAATTTTCTGTCGCTCACCAAATTTGATTTGCTCACGCCAGAAAAAGCCCCGAAACACGAAACGGAGGAAGAAAACAAAGAAGACGATGACGAAGAGCTTGCCAATAAATTGGATTCGCTGGAAAAACCCGAAGACGCAGGACTGCCGGACATTGATTCTCACGCGGTCGGCGCAGAAAAGGCGATTATGGGCGAAAAGGACGACAGCGTAAAAAGCGGGTTGCGTCTTTTGGAGCAGATGTTCCCGGACGCAGGCTTTTCCCGCCTTTCTTCAATGCCGGATATGTATCCGTATTTCCAGCCGATTTTTGAATTCGACGATGCATTTGCGCTGCTTTCGCCGAAAAATCCGCTCCAAATCACACTTATTTTGATGCGCATTGTGGAAGACGTATTCCAAGGTTGCCGAAACATCAATTTCAATCTTGAAGCCGACCCCGACCTTGCCGACGACAAAGATTCTCTCAACGACATTTTCGGCGATTGGGCAAAATACCGCGAAGAACTGTTTGAAAAACGCTACTGCGAAACGCTCAACGATTTTACCGGACGCGCGCTCTCGCAATCTGAATATGCAAGTTCGCAATACGGCAAAAAACAGCTCTCGGAACTTTTGTGGTCAGCGCAATTCAACTTTTTGCCGAATCTCAAGTTCCAGCAACTCGTTTTGGAACGCCCTATCAACGACTCCCCGTATCGCTCACTGTGCCTCAGAACCGACTGGGTTCGGCGCGTGTTCAGCGAGCTTGCAAAGCGCATTGACGCGGGAGCAAAAACCAAGGCAGTCTTAACAGGCGTTTCAAATCCGTGGGAACCGTACAAATTTGCAATCCAAAACGAAGTTTCCAAGCGTCTAGACGTGCTTTTGGGCGCTCGGCGCAAAGTGGACACAGCGGCGACGAACGCAAATCTCATAAAATACGCTCTTCGCTTTGTGGCGGTACTCGATTGGTGGATTAACAACCCCGACAGCCCTGCGTATTCTATCAGCCCGAACAACAATATTTATCGCACCGACGAAAAAGGCGCTGTCGGCTACGCGGGCGAGGTCAGAAACGACCAGAATCGGCTCTTTATGCAGGCGGTAAAAGACGCAATCGCCAAAAAGCAAGCCCAAGCCGCCGCAAAATAAAACGCAAAAAACAAGGGACTCCAACAAAGCCCCTTGTTTTCATAGAAAATCTTCACGTTTTGTGCACGCGCATTTTACATTCTAAAAACTATGCCACCATAAATGCGATAGTCAAAGCCTGAGCCAATGTCAACCGTATTTGTATACGTTTTGCCTTTGTAAGAATATTTTGTCGTTCCTGTTCCTGCAAACGGGAAATCCATATCGAAACCGAGGTTTAATCCTATATCTTCAGAAAAGAAATGTTGGAATGCAAAATCCATTGAAAATGCCGCATAGACATCTGTCCATGTGTAGTCGCTGTTGAACGCTTCGTCGATGTTCATCTGCAATCCCGGCGTAAAGCGGAGCGCGTTTGCCATATCGATTGCAAGCGAAAATGCAGGTCCAATAGAAATCCATTCGCCCAAATTAAACCAATCGCTGTCATTTTCTCCGTCAACTTTTTGCCCTGACGATAGCCAAAATCCGAAATCCAAGTCAAAACCCACTTGTAGCATATTTACTCCGCCAAAAAACCAAGTGTTGTCAACATTCAATCCGAACGGTGAAAATCCATACTCCATTTTCGCGTCCAAATTTGAGTCGTCATCTTTGACGTTGAAACTGGAACTTCCTATCGAATAATTGATAGAAGTCTGCCTAAGCGCAAACGCACTCGTCGCACTTGCCACAAGCAAAACTGCTGCCATAACCAAAGCCTTAATCTTCATAGAAGACCTCCGAAAAGCGTCCGCAAAACTGTCAGTTTTAAACGAACGTTTTTTTCTGACACTTTGAAATTTTGAGAAATCGTGTTAAAATAAAGAAATACACTTTGTAAAAAGTGTCAACTTTAATTGTTGGTTTAAAAGTTACACTTTTTCTGTTATTGGAAAAATTTTAATTTTGTCGTTTCGAATAAGTTCTTCGCCTTATCGCACGAAAACAGTTTGCTCTGTTCAGCGCGAAAGGTTACCTTGACGCAATAGCGAAAAAAAGCCATACTTTCGGATATGACAGAAGAGAGAAAAGACGTTCGGTTTGAAGAAATCGGACGCGTGGACGCTCCCGATTTATGTGCATTGCCGGGCGTTTTGAGCGACATCAGCGCGAGCGGCTGCCGTGTGCATTTTCCGATTCCCGTTGACGTGGACTTTGAGGAAGAAAAAGAATACGAGCTAAAAATCTATCCGTCCCGTGCAAATACCGATGAAATCGAACTTCTCTGTGTGCCGTGCTGGAAAAGCGATGACGAAAATACGAACAGCGAAACCGAGCTGGGCTTTAAGATTATCCATTCACCGGGAATGAAGCAACTAGAATCGTACATTCACCTTTTAGATGAAGAAAAAAGCAAAAACAGCGAGTTTGAAATTGAAAATCCAGAATACAGTTTTATCTAATGCAAAGACGACGGTACAAAAATGAGCACAATTAAAACACTTTCCGGCAAAGCATTTTTAGCGTTCCCCGAAATGCAGGGACTGCTCCGCGATGAGCTTTCGCGCAGGCTCGGCTATGACGTTTCGCGCGCACAGGTTTTCGGCGATGTGTTGTATTGCCCTGATTTTCCAGACAGCGCAGAACTACCGTATTTTGCGAGCACCGCGTTTTTAAGTCCGTTCCGTTTGGAATTTTCGTCCATCGGAGAAGCAGCGGCAGAGCTCAAAAAAATCCAGCGCAACTGGGCACCGTATCAGTATCAATTTTTTCGCCGCGCATCGCTCATTCAAGAAAAATTGCCCTACATCAATCTCAAAGACCGAAAATTCCCGCTTGAAATCCCCCATAGCGCAATCGGCATATACACGCTCACGAGCGAAAACGCGCTGATTGCCTCCGCCGCAACCACCAGCCCGCTCCCCGCAGGCAGACTCGCATTTGTGGAAGACCACGAAAACCCGCCGAGCCGAGCCTATCTCAAGATTCAGGAGAGCCTTTCGCTTGCGCATTTTTATTTTGGCGTGGATTTTCCGCACGCAGGGCAAAAATGCTTTGAGGCAGGCGCGTGCCCGGGCGGATGGACGTGGGTTTTAGCGAATCTGGGCGCAGAGGTGTTCGCGGTGGACCGCGCGGAGCTTGCCCCGTCATTGATGAAAAACCCGCTCGTTACGTTTCAAGCGCACGACGCATTCACGCTCAAGCCCGACGATGTGGGGTCATTCGATTGGATTTTCAGCGATGTGATTTGCTATCCAGAACGGCTTTTGGAATGGATAAAAATGTGGCTTTCGAGCGGAAAAGCAAAAAATATGATTTGCACGATAAAAATGCAGGGCGAAATCGATTGGGATTTGGTCAGCCAATTCGCCGCCATTCCGTCTTCCCGCGTGGTGCATTTGAATTACAACAAGCATGAACTCACGTGGATTCACGTTGAGCCATAAAATCGTATTGCAGAATGTATGTTAAAAAAATGCAGCGGAGGAAATCCACTGCATTTTTTGTCAGAACTGATACGGATTTATCGCTTCAGCAATGCGGCAAATGGGTTGTACATCGTGCCGTCATCAGAGCCGCGGGCACCGCCACGGGCGGATTTGTCGAATTCACGGCGATTGCCTTTATCGTTTTTCCCAGTTACCGCGCCTTTTTTGACCACGACGACTTTTTTCTTGCCGCTTGAAGTGCCGTCAGATTTCGGCTTTGCGCCTGTTTTCAGCGAAAGAGAAATGCGCTTTCGGTCGGTGTCGAGGTCGATAATCGTGAACTCCTTCACATCTCCGACTTTGATAACGTCCATCGGGTTTGAAACAAAGCTGTCGGAAAGCTCCGAAACGTGAATCAGAGCCGTTTCGTGCAAACCGATGTCTACGAATGCACCGAAATCGACGACGTTCTTGATTTTACCCGTAACTTTCATTCCAACTTTGAGGTCTTCAAACGCCAACACGCCCTTTTGCATAATCGGGGCTGGCATTTCGTCGCGTGGGTCGCGGTTAGGCTTCTGCAATTCCTCGGCGATGTCCGAAATCGTTGTTTCGCCAATCTGGTATTTTTCAAGTAATTGCTTTTTAAAATCAGCAGAAAGTTTCTCGTTGCGCTGCACAAAAGGAAGTATCTCTTTTGCAACTGCATAGTTTTCGGGGTGAACCCAAGTGTTATCGAGGATTTCTGCGCTTTCGGGAATCTTCAAGAAACCTGCGCACTGCTCGAACGTTTTTGGACCTAATCCCGACACTTTTTTAAGCTCGGCGCGGCTCTTGATTTTGCCGTTCGTGTCGCGATATGCCACGATTTTCTTTGCAA
>ERZ842401.2950-NODE-2950-length-21814-cov-50.281263_pt1 | contig 21814 bp, 13 predicted proteins | sample MGYA00521270_ERZ842401 | MGnify/ENA primary metagenome ERZ842401 (study PRJEB31892, sample SAMEA3878208) | bioreactor metagenome | biome: Moose rumen | place: Sweden | collected 2011-10 | study: EMG produced TPA metagenomics assembly of the PRJEB12797 data set...
CTGTCTTCTCCAGCGTCGTGTCATCTACGATGTAAAAGAATGGTGTGTCATCGCAGGTTCCGCCACGCTTCTCCACTATGCGGAGGAACTGCTTGGCAATACCCAAAAGCAGGCTGCGCCAGTTGTAGGACGGATTGGACAGAAAACGGTAGAAACAGTTCTTTCCGATCTCAGCACTCAGCAGACCAAACCACCTGGCCTTGTAGAAACAGAACAGACTGACGTCAAGCAGGCGGATGAGAAGAAGGTACAGCAGAATTACTGAACATGGCACACCATGCTCCTTGTTGATATGTGCCTGACGCATCAGCCTGTCAAGGCTGAACTCGCGACCTACGGCAACAATCTTCTTGGCGAGACTGTCTTTTTCGCACAAAATGTTGCTCAACTCAGAAATTTTGTCTATTTTTGCATCCATAACGGTTCTTGTTAATTTGCTGTGTTTATTGTACTTTAGCGAATACAAATATACAACAAATTTTCGAGAAACCGTTATTTTATCGGGGATTTCTGAAGGTGGGAAACTTTAGTAAATATATCTACGTCATCTGCGCGTGTGCGCGTGCGTGTGACTGAAAGAAAAAAAAGGAAAAGGGCTTCGCCCGTGATGGATGAAGCCCTTGCTGTGGTGTCCTGCGCTTTTCCGCATGGTCAGAAACCTTTGCCCTTCATGCGCTCATAGATGGCCGTTTGTTGTTTGTCAAGGTTGGTTATCCTGAACATTACGTTTGACCTGACTGGCACATCGTCAGGCACAAAGCGGATGAGTTTGCCGATGATTTCTTCCACGTTGTTGAAGCCCGTGTCTTCGATGATGCCCAGCAAGGCACCACGGAAGAAAGCCTCACCCCTCATCAGGTAGCGGGGCGAGAACCGCTCAAAGCTGCCGGCCTCCTGTTCCTCTTTCTCTTTAGACCGTCTGCCCTTTATCTGTGTGAAGAAAATCAGTTCCACCACCTTCTCGTTCAGTTCCCATGCTGGCGTGAAGTCCAGTTTAAGATAGCCCCTCGTCACCTTGTGCCCTGCTGAGTGGTTCATCCCGAAGGCCACCTCCGAGATGCTTGCACCGCAATCGTTCTGTGCCACTGTTCCCCATGTATGCCGGAATGTATAGACACTATACCAGTCCTCCTTCCTCATCCCCATGCTCTCACAGATCTTCTTGATGCCGATGTTCACATTGCTGTTGAAACTGTCACTTGACGATAGCCGCTTGTGGAAGTTGAAAAGCCATTCCTTGCCAGTCACTCTGTCATACCCGTTGCTTCCATCGATGGTGCTACTTCCATACTTCTCAAAGATGGAGTGAAGGATGGGGTGTACCCTCATCTCCATATAAGCCTCATCAGCCCTGAACTTCTTCGTCTTCGCCCTCTTGTAGTGCAGGATGCCATTGAAATAGTCCTCCTTCTTCATGTTGAACAAGTCAACTGCATTGATGCCACCAAGACACAGCACCATCATGGCCACGTCCCGGCCAAGTTCGGGCAGAGGAGAGGCCATCTTTGTCTCTGGCAGCGGTGCATTGAAGAAGTCCCTGCATTCCTCGGGAGTTATCGCCAGTTTCTCGGCCTTGTCAGGACGAGGTATCTGTATCTTCGGCCACGGGTTAAACTTGATGCGCACGATGCCCCTTTCCTCATCGTTCAACTCCAGTATGGCCGACTTGAATATCTGCCTCACACATACAGGATACATCTCCTTTGCCCGATGCGTATGCTCCAACGTCTTGATCCAGTTCGTCAGGAAGGTGGAAGTCAGCATTGAGAACGGCACCCTGTTCGTCCCGGCGTACCGCTCCAGGTGCTCATACGCATAGCGGTAGTTCCTGGCCGTGCGCTCCTGTCCGTTGTCAATCATCCGCGCCTCATGCCTCCGTGCATAGTCGCTGAACGACACGTCGCTGTTCTCATTCTTCAGGTAGTCCACCACCTCCTTCACCGTCCATTCCTCCGAGTCCACACGGTTCAGCCTGTCCATCCAGTGCGTTATCTTCCTCATGCAGTATTCCACCACATAAGGGTCTCTCACCTCCGACTTCGACGAAAGTCCCTGCTCGTTCACATACTTATCCGTAGGGATATACGCAATCTTCTGATGCTGTATCACCCGGATATACACCTGATAGAAACCATCCTTGCGCCTCTTGCTCGACTGGACGCACGTCTTGAATGTTGCCATAATCTTCTGTAGTTATATTATTCGTTACTAAAAACCTTGGCTAAACCGTAGGCTAAACGCTGGCTAAACCCCATTTTCCCGAGGTACAAACTATTGGCTAAACTTTTGCGTTCATTCTGCTCGTTTTCCGTGTCGTAATGCTCGCAACTTCGCCAAAAACGAGAGGGAGCAAAGCCCTGTGTTACAAGACCTTGCTCCCTAACTCGTTGATATTTAACATTCTTCTCATTCTTCCTCGACACTGGCCTGCGCGGCAGCGAGGCGGGCGATGGGCACGCGGAAGGGCGAGCACGATGCGTAGTTCATGCCGATCTTGGCGCAGAACTTCACGCTGCTGGGCTCACCACCATGCTCACCGCAGATGCCACAGCGCAGCTCTGGACGAACCTCGCGACCACTCTTCACGGCGTACTTGATGAGCTTGCCAACACCCTTCTGGTCGAGCACCTGGAACGGATCGACTTTCAGAATCTTCTTGTCCAGATATACGGGCAGGAAGCTGGCGATATCGTCGCGGCTGTAGCCGAAGGTCATCTGAGTGAGGTCGTTGGTGCCGAACGAGAAGTACTGAGCCTCCTCGGCGATGCGGTCGGCTGTGAGGGCAGCACGAGGAATCTCAATCATCGTACCAATCTCGAACTCAACCTCGATACCCTCGGCAGCGAAGACCTCGCGAGCAGCACTCTGGATCACTTCCTTCTGCTGCTTCAGCTCGTAGAGTGTACCAATCAGCGGAACCATGATCTCAGGCATGGGGTTCTTGCCTTCCTTCTTCAGCTCGCAGGCAGCGCCGAGGATGGCCTTGGTCTGCATAGCGGTGATCTCGGGGAAGGTGATGCCCAGACGGCAACCACGGTGACCCAGCATCGGGTTGTTCTCTGCCAGAGAGTCTACGCGACGCTTGATGTCCTCTACCGAGACGCCCATCTCCTTGGCCATGGTCTCCTGACCAGCCAGATCGTGGGGAACGAACTCGTGGAGAGGCGGGTCGAGCAGGCGGATGTTCACGGGCAGACCGTCCATAGCCTCAAGGATGCCCTTGAAGTCGGCCTTCTGATAGGGCAGCAGCTTGGCAAGAGCCTTCTCACGGCCAGCCAGGCTATCGGCCAGAATCATCTCGCGCATAGCGATGATCTTCTTGTCCTCGAAGAACATGTGCTCTGTACGGGTCAGACCAATACCCTTGGCACCAAACTCGCGTGCCAGCTTAGCATCGTAAGGAGTATCGGCATTGGTACGAACCTGCAGCTTGGTGTACTTGTCGCAGAGGTCCATCAGCTCCTTGAAGTCGCCCGAAAGCTCAGCAGCCTTCGTGGGCACCTCGCCAGCATATACCTGACCAGTGGTACCATTCAGAGAGATGAAGTCGCCCTCCTTAAACACCTCACCGTCAATCTCAACGGTCTTGTCCTTGTAGCTGACGTTGAGCGAGCCTACGCCAGAGACGCAGCACTTACCCATGCCACGGGCCACCACAGCAGCGTGAGAGGTCATGCCACCACGAGCGGTGAGAATGCCCTCAGCAGCAGCCATACCAGCCAGATCCTCAGGAGAGGTCTCGATGCGGACGAGCACCACCTTGTGACCATCGGCGTGCCACTCCTTGGCATCGTCGGCATGGAACACAATCTGACCACAGGCAGCACCGGGGCTGGCGGGCAGACCCTGGGCGATGACCTTGGCAGTGGTGAGAGCCTTCTTGTCGAACACGGGGTGCAGCAGCTCGTCGAGCTTCTGAGGCTCGCAGCGCTGGATGGCGGTCTTCTCGTCGATCATTCCCTCGTGGAGCAGGTCGATGGCAATCTTCACCATGGCAGCACCAGTGCGCTTGCCGTTACGAGTCTGCAGGAACCACAGCTTGCCCTCCTGAACGGTGAACTCCATGTCCTGCATGTCGTGATAGTGGTGCTCCAGCTTGTCCTGGATGCCGTTCAGCTCGGCATAGATCTCAGGCATTGCCTCCTCCATAGAAGGATACTTGGCTACGCGCTCTTCCTCGCTGATGCCAGCGCGCTCAGCCCAGCGCTGAGAGCCAATCTTCGTAATCTGCTGCGGTGTGCGGATACCAGCCACAACGTCCTCACCCTGTGCGTTGACAAGGTACTCACCGTTGAACAGGTTCTCACCATTGGCAGCATCACGGCTGAAGCAAACGCCAGTAGCAGAAGTGTCGCCCATGTTGCCGAACACCATGGCCATCACGCTGACGGCAGTACCCCACTCGTCGGGTATGCCTTCCATCTTACGATAGAGGATTGCGCGCTCGTTCATCCAGCTGCGGAACACGGCGCAGATAGCGCCCCAGAGCTGCTCGATAGGATCGTTGGGGAACTCCTTGCCCGTGCGCTCCTTGATGGCAGCCTTGAACAGCACAACCAGCTTCTTCAGCTCGTCGACGCTCAGGTCCTTGTCCAGCTTCACGCCACGCTCGGCCTTCACCTTCTCTATAATCTCCTCGAACGGATCGATGTCGGTCTTGTTGACGGGCTTCATCTCGAGCACCACGTCGCCGTACATCTGGACGAAACGACGGTAGCTGTCATATACGAAGTGGGGGTTGTTGGTCTTCTTCACCATGCCCTCGGCCACCTCGTCGTTCAGACCCAGGTTGAGGATGGTGTCCATCATGCCAGGCATAGAAGCACGGGCACCAGAACGTACAGAGACGAGCAGAGGATTCTCCTTGTCGCCGAATTTAGAGTTCATCAGCACCTCGATATGCTTCACGGCTGCCATCACGTCGTCATTGAGCAGCTCCATGATCTTCTGCTGACCTACCTGATAGTACTCGTTGCAGCAGTCGGTGGTGATGGTGAAACCAGGAGGAACGGGAACGCCGATCAGGTTCATCTCAGCAAGGTTTGCACCCTTGCCACCGAGTTCCTCACGCATTTTTGCATTACCTTCGGCCTTACCGTTGCCGAACAGGTAAACTCTTTTTTGACTCATAAATTTTGTTTGTATTTACGATTAACGTTAATAAATATATAAGTTGTTTTTTCGATTGTTTGCGCAAAGTTACGCGATTTTTTGCACACTACCAAAGAAAATGAGAAAAATTGTTTTGTATCGGCTGCAATTTTTGTTTTTTTATCAGATTGCGACGTGCCAATCTGATTCAGCGTAGCTCGCTTACACGTCGAAACTCTATAGTCTTGGGCAGTTTGAACCACTTACGGTCGCGCGGCACCTTGATAGTGCTGCCCTCGCCTTGGCGCAGCACCAGCACAGAGTCGTTCTGCTGGATGAGTGTGGCCGTGAGGTCGTCGGAACCATAGTCGTTGATGACACTCAGGTTGGCATTGCGGTCGCCCTCAATCTGTGCATCTACAAAGAGCCAGCAAAAGGGGTTGCTCACCTTGCCCAGATAGCCAGGCAGTGGACCATAGTAGTCTTGTCCCGGCACAATCACATCCTTGGCGTAGAAGTTGATGCGCAGGTAGATGTCGAACTCGCGGTTTTCAAAGTAGCCACGAAAGGCTGTGCTGTCGCTTTGAGCCTTGGCCACCAGTGATGCAAAGGCCATGGCAAGTGTGAGTACAAAATGTTTCATACGCTTGAATTTATGGTGCAAAATTACACAATATAAATCAATTAATGGTGTGAAAACGAAAAATAAGTGTGACATAAGGGCTATTTTTTGGATTTTTTATTGTATCTTTGCCGCCGTTTATAAACAATGCATTAATGAATATTAAAAAGCAAACGCCCGATTACATCTTTGAGTCGAGCTGGGAGGTATGCAATAAAGTAGGTGGCATTTACACCGTTCTCTCTTCTCGTGCAAAGACACTACAGGACCGTCTACAGGATAAAATCATATTCATTGGTCCTGATTTCTGGACAGAACAAGAGAGTCCCTATTTCCGTGAGGAGAAGGCCCTGATGGCCGATTGGCGCCAGCAGGCCACTGAGGAAGGCCTGAAGGTGAGGGTGGGGAGATGGACTATCCCTGGCGAGCCGATAGCTGTGCTTGTAGACTTCAAGCCCTATTTTGAGAAGAAGAACGAAATCTACACTTGGCTCTGGGAGCAGTATCAGGTTGACTCGCTCCATGCCTATGGCGACTACGACGAGGCTTCGATGTTCTCGTATGCCGCTGCACTGGTGGTGGAGAGCCTGTATAAGTGGCTTGAGAATGGAGACGTGAGATTTGAGATGTATGATCACCAAATCAGCACGGGAAGCAGTGCTGGTGTCGTGAATGCTATAAATAAATCTGAAACCTCAAATCTCAAACCTCAAATCAAGGTTGTTTACCACGCCAACGAGTGGATGACAGGTCTGGGTGCCTTATATATTAATAATAAGGTGCCGCAGGTGGCTACCATCTTCACCACGCATGCCACCAGCATAGGCCGTTCAATAGCCGGCAACCAGAAGCCGCTCTACGACTATCTCTTTGCCTATAACGGCGACCAGATGGCCAACGAGCTGAACATGCAGTCGAAGCACTCTATAGAGAAGCAGACTGCCCACCATGTGGACTGCTTTACTACCGTGAGCGACATCACTGCCCACGAGTGTCTGGAGTTGCTCGACAAGCCCGTCGATGTGGTGTTGCCCAACGGTTTTGACGACAGCTTTGTACCCAAGACGCAGGCTTTCAGTCGGAAGCGCAAGCTGGCACGCCGCAAGACGCTCGAGGTGGCCAATGCACTCCTGGGCGAGCAGCTTGGCGACGACACACTCATCGTCTCCACCTCTGGCCGTTATGAGTTCCGCAACAAGGGCATCGATGTCTTCATTGAAGCCATGAACCGTTTGTTGCGTGACCGCGACCTGAAGAAGCAGGTGCTCGCCTTCATCGTGGTGCCTGGCTGGGTGGGCGAACCAAGGCAGGATTTGCAGGAGAGACTTAAGGCCCACGAAGGTGATACTATACTCTCTGCAAGCAAAACTGCAGACGCTCCCTCGGGTGGCGTAGGAGAGGCTTCCTCGCCTGAGGCCGTGGAAGGGCTGGAAGTTCCCATGATTACCCATTGGCTGCACAACATGGGGCACGACAACGTGCTGAACATGATGAAGTTCTACGACATGCACAACCGCCACGAAGACCCGGTGAAGCTGATCTTCCTGCCCTGCTATCTTGATGGCAAGGACGGTATACTGAACCTGTCTTACTACGACGTGCTGCTGGGCAACGACCTATGCATCTATCCCAGCTATTATGAGCCATGGGGATACACACCGCTGGAGGCCGTGGCCTTCAAGGTGCCTTGTATCACCACCGACCTGGCAGGCTTTGGCCTTTGGGCCAACAAGGAGTTTGGCCATCCTGGTGAGATTGAGGACGGTGTGAAGGTGATACACCGCACTGACTACAACTACTCTGAGGTGGCCGACATCATCAAGGACACCGTGGCCTACTACTCATCGCTGAGCGAAAAGGAGGTGGAGAAGTGTCGCAAGGCTGCTGGCGCCCTGTCAAAGAAAGCTCTCTGGAAAGAGTTTATCCGCTACTACGACGAGGCCTACGACATTGCCCTGCGCAAGGCGCAGCAGCGCATGCAGGAAATATAAGGTCTATAGGTCCAGAAGTCCTATAAGCCATATAGGCCCTATAAGTCCTATATGCCCTATAAACAAAGAACAAAAAACAACGACAAAACATAACAACTGGTAAAAAGATTATGAAGATTAAAGCTGACTACGTCAACGCTCCGCAGTGGAAGGAGCTGACCGTGAAATCGAGCCTTCCTGAAGAGCTGAAGTGTCTCGACGAGATTGCCCACAACCTCTGGTGGGTGTGGAACTATGAGGCCCGCGACCTGTTCCGCGACCTCGACCCCGAACTCTATCACGACGTGAAGCACAACCCCGTGCAGCTGCTCGAGCAACTCAGCCTGCCCCGCAAGGAGGCCATTGTCAAGGACAAGACGCTCATGAAGCGCATCAAGGAAGTATATAAGCTGTTCCGTGCCTATATGGACGTGGAACCCGACAAGAAGCGCCCCTCCGTGGCTTACTTCTCCATGGAGTACGGCATGCACTCCGCACTCAAGATCTACTCCGGCGGTCTGGGCATGCTCGCAGGCGACTACCTCAAAGAGGCCAGCGACAGCAATGTAGACATGGTCGCAGTGGGATTCCTCTATCGCTTCGGCTACTTCACACAGAGCCTCTCGATGGACGGACAGCAGATTGCCAAGTACGAGGCACAGAACTTCACGTCGCTGCCCATCGAGCGTGTCATCGACAAGGAGGGCAACCCCGTCGTCGTCGACGTGCCCTACAACAACTACCAAGTGCATGCCTATCTCTGGCAGGTCAACGTGGGCCGCATCAAGCTCTACCTGCTTGATACCGACAACGAGATGAACTCTGACTTCGACAAGCCCATCACCCACTCGCTCTATGGCGGCGACTGGGAGAACCGACTCAAGCAGGAGATACTGCTCGGCATCGGCGGCGTGCTCGCACTGAAGAAGCTCGGCATCAAAAAAGACATCTACCACTGCAACGAGGGCCACGCAGCCCTGTGCAACCTGCAGCGCCTGTGTGACTATATCGAGCAGGGACTCACCTTCAACCAGGCCATGGAGCTCGTCCGTGCCAGCGGTCTTTACACTGTGCACACCCCTGTGCCTGCAGGCCACGACTACTTCGACGAGGGACTCTTCGGCAAGTACATGGGAGCCTATCCGCAAAAGCTCGGCATCTCCTGGGATGAGTTCATCGGCATGGGACGCACCAACCCCGACGACCACGGCGAGAAGTTCTGCATGTCTACCTTCGCCTGCAACACCTGCCAGGAGGTCAACGGCGTGTCCAAGCTCCACGGATGGGTCAGCCAGAAGATGTTTGCCGACATTTGGAAAGGCTACTATCCCGAGGAGAACCACGTGGGCTACGTCACCAACGGCGTCCACTTCCCCACATGGGCCGCTGCCGAGTGGCGCAAGGTCTATGAGAAATACTTCAGCGAGAACTTCATGTACGACCAGTCCAACCAGAGCATCTGGGAAGGCATCTACAACGTGCCCGACGAGGAAATATGGGCCACGCGCATGGCGTTGAAGCAGAAGCTCTTCGACTACATCAAGGAGCAGTTCCGCGAGACGTGGCTGCGCAACCAGGGCGACCCATCGCGCGTGGTGCGACTCCTGGAGAAGATGAACCCCAACGCACTCGTCATCGGCTTCTGCCGCCGCTTCGCTACCTACAAGCGTGCACACCTGCTCTTCACCGACGAGGCTCGCCTGTCCAAGATAGTCAACGACCCCGAGCATCCCGTCATCTTCCTCTTCGCCGGCAAGGCTCACCCCGCCGACGGAGCCGGACAGGGACTCATCAAGCGCATATACGAGATTTCGCAGCGCCCCGAGTTCCTCGGCAAGATCATCTTCCTCGAGGACTACGACTTCCTCCTGGCCCGCCGTCTCGTCTCGGGCGTCGATATCTGGATGAACACCCCCACACGTCCCCTCGAGGCCAGCGGCACCAGCGGCGAGAAGGCCGAGATGAATGGCGTGGTCAACCTCAGCGTCAAGGACGGATGGTGGCTTGAGGGCTATCGCGAAGGAGCTGGCTGGGCACTTACTGAGAAGCGCACCTATCAGAACCAGGGCTATCAGGACCAGCTCGACGCTGCCACCATCTATTCACTGCTTGAGAACGAGATTATACCTCTTTATTATAAGAAGGACGAGAAGGGTCTGAGCGAGGGATGGATCAAGGTCATCAAGAACTCCATCGCACAGATAGCACCCCACTATACCATGAAGCGCCAGCTCGACGACTACTACTCCAAGTTCTATGAGAAGGAGGCCAAGCGCTTCAAGGAAATCTCGAAGAACGACTATCGCCTGGCCAAGGAGATAGCCCTGTGGAAAGAGACCGTGGCCGAACGCTGGGACGCCATCGGCGTGGTCAGTTGTGAGTGGGACTACCCAGCCGCCAGCGTGCTCACCGGACAGGAGTACACCCTGCGCTACGTCATCAACGAGCAGGGACTCGACGATGCCGTCGCACTCGAGAAGGTCAACATCTACACCAACAAGGAGGGCCAGGAGAGCATCTACAGCATCGAGCCGCTGAAGATGGTGGGCCACGAGGGCAACAACTACACCTTCGAGGCCAAGCTCGCTCCCAAGCAGGCAGGACAGTACAAGAGTGCCGTGCGCATGTATCCGAAGAACAAGAACCTGCCCCACCGTCAGGACTTCTGCTATGTGAAGTGGCTTGAACTGCCCAACATGTAATCAGAAGCGGACACTGTAAACTGAATACAGGAGTTCAAACGATAGCTCTTTGCAGTTAGTGCAGAGCTATATCGTTTGAACTCCTGTTTTTTTATAGACTTATTTGGCAATGCTAAGAGAGCCTTTCCGGCTGAGCGGGAGTGCCTCTGCGGGTGAGCAAGAGTGCCTCCGCGGGACAGCGGGAGTGCCTCTGCGGGTGAACAAGAGTGCCTCTGCGGGTCAGCCAGTTTTAAAGGCCTGTGTCAAGAAGAGGGTTTTGTATCAAGACCCAATCTGGTCTATCATCAACTGAACCTCGGCATTGCTGATGCCATAGCGGGCGATAAGCTGCTGTTCGGCTACCATGAACTCGTGTTCAAAGTCGAAATCGGGTGTGTTCGACTGAGGTGACATTCTGGTGGCAAACAAGTGGAACTGCCGTACAGCCTGCTTAATGTCTCGTTGGAACCACAGACAATAGCCATAGTTCAGGTGGTCGGTTGCCTCGGGCGTATCGGTGTCTACCAGCCGCTCATAGTGTTTAGCCGCCTGCTCCAGCTTGTTGTTCAGCACAAGTGCCCAAGCCAGCGACCGCAACACAGCAAGGTCATCAGGTTGGTTGTAGTTCAGCTTGAACAGTAGTTGCAAGGCCTCTTCATGCTTGTTTATGTTCAACCAGCATACAGCCAGCGACAGTTCGTAGGAGGGATGGTTAGGATGGAGCGTGTTGAGCTGGTCGTAGACATTGCATGCCTGCTCATAATGCTGCTCATTGAAGTAGGCTCTGGCCAGACCTGCCATTGTACGCTCGTTGCCAAGCTTCAGCTTGTCGGCCTCGGCATAGTAGTAGGAGGCAGGATAGGCAGGCGACGAAAGTATTGTTCCATGCAGGGCCAGCGATCCGGCCAACATGTAGTACTGGTAGTCGTGGTGCTGGTCGTCGACAGCCTTCAGCACACTGACGGCCTGCTCCTTTGCCTTACGTTTTATCATAAAGGCAGCCATCTGGCTGTATTGCTGCTGCAGTGCAGTGGTGGCAAAGAGCGGATTGGCGAAGAAGATATGGCGTGAGGCAAAGGGATTGACAAACTCGTTGCGCATGGGGTAGAGCCTGAAGAAGCGGTAGAGGTTCTGCAGGTACAGGCGTCGCATGAAGGCTGGCTGTTGCTGTTCTTCGACCGATAGCTCGCCACCTACGGGTATTGGTGTTGCCTCGCCGTCCTCGACCAGCTTCAGCAGGCTGGGCGGCATGTGGCTGAGGACCTGCTGGAAAGCCAGCACAAACGAATATTTGTCGCTGTCGCAGAAAGCTCCCGCACGCGTGATGGTTTGCAGGAACCTGTGGCTCTGCGTGCCGTTCCATATCTTGCTGACGCCCGGGTGCTCAGGATAGAAGGGGGCAAACCAGTTGCTGATGTCGTCGAAGAAGGGGAAACGCTTCATCTGTGAGAAGCCGCCAAAATAGATGTCCGACCCCTGCTTCTGCATGTCCATCATCTTTTGCATGCTTTCCTCCATCCGTTCTATGTTCTGTTCGGCTGCGTCTGGATGGAGAATGTCCTCCAGAGTGCTCTCTTCCACCTCTTCAATGCCATGTCCAGTGATGCGCCATTGGTTGTTGTTCAGCAGGTCGGGCATTATTTCGTTGCGAATACGTCGGCTGTCGTCTTCGGTGGCAGTGCACAGCACCAGTTGCATCTGCAACTCGGCCAGCTCCTGGCGGCAGTGTTCGTCTTGACACAGGCTGTCAATGATGTGTCCCATCTCGTCGAACAATGCTGCCTTGCTGCTATCAGCGCAAAGCACCCATCCCACGAGTGCCCGCTGCCTCACCTGCTCATCGACCGACTGCTGGTAGACCTGTGTCAGTGTGCGGAACTTCTCGATGTCGAACATGTTCATGCCAGATATGGTTATGGCGCTCACCAACAGTTGCTGGTCGCGGCTGTCGATAGTAGGTGAGAGCAGTAAGTCGAGAAAGGCAGCTGCCTGCTGTTCGCGCCACAGGCGACCAGTCCACACATAGTCGAAAATATTGCGCATGGACTGCTGATGCTGCAGGTATAGACTGTCGGCCTTCTTCTGTCTGGTGTGCTCGGGTTCGAGCGACAACAGTGCAATGTTGCTGACAAACTCCTCAAGCTCACTGCGCACGGTGGCTATGGCCCAGTCATTGCGACTCTGTCCGGCCCTGTTGCATATCGATGCCAGATAAGGTGTCTGCCGAATGCGTTCGGCACGCTCAATGTTGCATGACGCGGTATAGGTGCGCCTGAGCAACTGCGCATAGAGCTGCTGGCGCTCAGGATCGTCGTATCCGCGCAGCCAGTATTCGGCCATCAGACTATAGTCAGCCCTCAGCAGTCGCAGGGGTTCTGTCTCGTTGAGACCAGGATGGGCCAACATATAGTTGTCCAGCAAGTCGATAGCCTTGCCGAGTCGTCCGCAGAGCAGCTGTTCCACGACGCTACTGAATGTATCGTTTTTCCACATAACGCATTGATTCCAGTCGTTTCTGCCACCAGTCGTTCACTCGCTTCACGTCGTTTCTGTCAGGCTCTTCCATATGGCTGAAGTGGGGAGCTGTGGCTGCCAGCGAGTCTATGGTGCTGATGCTGGCACCTGTGTATCGCATGATAAGGTCGGCATAGGCCTGGCAGCCATAATGGTTCAGGCTGTCGGCAGCTTCGTCGAATGCCATGCGTAGCTTTCGCAGTTGGTTGTCCTTGCCTTGTAGCGCATCTTCTGCAAAGGCCATCACGCCCAGTCGCAGCCCCATCTTGCGGGTGTCCATCAGCACATTAGCCTTCAGGTTGCGTGCTGTCGTGGCCTGTGGTTCGGGCAGAAACATTGCATCCATGATATCTGTTTGCAGCATGCCTAACCGCACAGCCACGCTGTTCACCTGTATGCGGAACACGCGTTCGCTCCTCAGCAGGGCGCTGTCTACAGCGATGTCGGCCAGCATGTCGGTAGCCGAATAGCGTGTCATGGCCACCATCTTGTCGTCAAGCTGTTTCAGCTGTCTGATGCGAGCTGTCCGTTTGCTCAGCAGCTGCCACGCAGCATCGGTGGCTGCCACGCGACGCAGTATGAGTCCTTCGCGTTCCAGTCTTGCTGCTCTCACGAGGTCGGTCATAGCCCCATCTACAGCATGCTGCTGCAGAGCTGTGTCTATGTCCATCTGCGACTCATAGCGACTGAGCACTACGCTTAGTCCGTGGCGCTCAAAGAATCCATGGTCGCTGGCAAGGAACAGTGGCAGACAGTCCAGTGTGGGCATCACAGCAATGCGCCAGCCGTCAGGTGCTACTGTGGCCAAGCTGTCGGTCTTGGTCTGCTGCTGTGCCGCATCGTCCTTGTCGCCACTGTGGCAGGCAGTCAGTGCCAAAGCGAGGGCTATGATGAAAGAAAGTCGTCTCATGCGCAGTCTTGGTGGTTGAAAAGAAAGGGCAGCCTCGGCTCCTAAGAACCAGCGGTCGCCCCTCTGCTATTAAATTGAATGTGCGATATTAGCCGTATTCGCGCTGCAAAAGTACTAAAAAATTTTGTAAGCACGAAAAATATTCGTACTTTTGTGCCATTAATAGCACAAATAATTATGGCAAAAGACAAGATAGCTTACGTTTGTAGTAATTGCGGACAAGAATCGCCGAAGTGGATAGGCAAGTGCCCTTCGTGCGGTCAGTGGAACACTTTCAAGGAGTTTCGCGTAGCGGCTGACACCCCACGTCAGTCGGCTGCACAGGCTGCCAGTGTGGGGCATGCACTGCGCAAGAACCGTGCGTTGCGACTGAAAGAGATAGAAGGGCGCGACGACCCTCGCATCGACATGCACGATACAGAGCTGAATCGTGTGCTGGGTGGTGGTCTGGTGCCTGGCAGCATCGTCTTGCTGGGTGGCGAGCCTGGTATAGGAAAGTCTACACTGACATTGCAGACTGTGCTGAGTCTGACAGACAAGCGTATATTATATATAAGTGGTGAGGAGAGTGCCCACCAGCTGAAGATGCGTGCCGAGCGACTGCTTTCAGGCAAACCTGCTGCAGAGAACAGTGTCGACCACCTGCTCATACTCTGTGAGAACTCGCTGGAGCAGATATTCGAGCACATACGCGATGAGAAACCAGAACTGCTGGTTGTAGACTCCATACAGACCATTGCCACAGACGAGGTAGAGTCCAGTGCCGGCAGCATAGCCCAGGTACGCGAATGTGCCTCGCAGTTGTTGCGCTTTGCCAAGACGAGTGGTGTGCCAGTCATCCTGATTGGCCACATCACTAAGGAAGGCACGCTGGCGGGGCCTAAGATCTTGGAGCACATCGTCGACACCGTGATACAGTTTGAGGGCGACCAGCACTATATGTATCGCATACTGCGCTCAATGAAGAACCGCTTTGGCAGCACAGCCGAGCTGGGCATCTATGAGATGCAGCAGGGTGGCCTGCGCCAGGTGTCCAATCCCTCGGAGCTGCTGCTCACCAACGAGCATGCCGGTTTGTCGGGTGTAGCCATCAGCAGCACTATTGAGGGTGTGCGTCCTTTTTTGGTAGAGACGCAGGCACTCGTCTCGTCGGCAGCCTATGGAACGCCACAACGTCAGGCTACGGGGTTCGACCAACGGCGTCTGAACATGCTGTTAGCCGTACTCGAGAAGCGGGTGGGGTTCAAGCTGATGCAGAAGGACGTGTTCCTCAACATTGCAGGTGGCTTGCGCGTTACAGACATGGCAATGGACCTCTCAGTAATTGCTGCCGTGCTGTCGAGCAATGTTGATACACCTATAGAATCGCGCTGGTGTATGGCAGGTGAGGTTGGCTTGAGCGGCGAGGTGCGTCCTGTGAGCCGCATAGAACAACGTGTGGCCGAAGCCGAGAAACTCGGTTTCGACCACATCATTGTGCCTCAATATAACTTACAAGGATTAGACCGCCGCAAATTCCACATCGAGCTGCATCCTGTCCGCAAGGTGGAAGAGGCGTTGCGGGCTTTATTCGGGTAGTTCGTAGCGGGTGCCGGTCTGCCTGATAAGCTGTCGTGCAAACTTCTTCTGATAGCCAGGCCGCACCACCCTTGCTCCCAGACCTTCCGGTGTACGCACAAACTGGCCGTTGGCTTCAGGTTTGCTGATCATGTCGTTGTACTTCACAATGAGATGGAAGGCCAGCTGACGCCAGCGGCTCAGCATTTCATTGGCTTTCTGCGCCGTATAGTCGGTGAGGAAGCGTACACGAGCCTCGCCTTGAAGCGTCTGGGCCTGTTGCTCCACCTGCTGCTGATGGTCGAAGTAGCTCTGGTCGAGCGAGTCGCGAACCTGGTGCAAGTCGGGGAACATCAGTGCATAGCGCGGATAGACCATGTTGGCTACCCAGTTCTGTACCCAGTAAGCATTGTCCATCGAGAAGTTCAGCGCGTCGGCACCTGGCGTGTTGTATGGGCGTGGCGACATTGTGGCACAGCAGTAAACGGGAGTGTAGGGCACCATGTTGCCATCGTCGTTGCCAAACCACAGCACACCTCCAATCTCGCGTGGCAGCCAAGAACGCATCTGACTGACATAGCTGAATCCTGTCTGCTGTGTACTGGTAGGACGCTCGTTGAAGTACTTCTTGCCGTCTACCTCGAAGTAGAGTGGGGTGGGACGATAGGGCATTTCCCAGATGCCGCCACCGATGTCGCCCTCTTGCTGGCTCTCGCCGTCAAGAGCAAAGGGCGTTCCCTCATAGTGGTCGCGCATGGCAGCTTCTACATCGGCCACGCTCAGCTTGTGCAGAGGCTTCACCCATAGTGGCAGAGGCTCAGCATCCTGCTTACGGCCTTCGGCCCAAGGCAGGTAGCGATCCATTCCTTCGGCAAAACGACGAAAGAAGCTCCACACACGGGCATCGCAGATGCGGCGACCAGAAAAGTCGGGGAATGCGTAGGTGTTGCAGAACGAGAAGTCTTCGTCCTTGCCTGTGTACCAGCCCATTGTGCGTGCATACTTCACCACATTCTTAGAGTAGAGCACCGCTCCCGACTTATCCTTCATGTCGAAGTGGCTGATGCGGCTTTGGTTGGCATGGCCACAAATCATGTCGTCGGGCACACGCAGAGCCACCCAGACAGTGCGTTCCTTCTGCTGTTTGCTGCTTCCGGCTTTCTGCGAAGAGGGCAGGGGGGCACCCATCATCTCCATGATCCACGCCTCGTTGGGGTCGCAGATGGTGAAGGTCTCGCCTTCGCTGTTATAGCCATACTGCTCTACCAGCGTGGTCATAACCTTGATGGCCTCGCGAGCTGTCTTGGAGCGTTGCAGGGCAATGTAGATGAGTGAGCCATAGTCGAGAATACCAGTTGTGTCGACCATCTCCTCGCGTCCGCCGAATGTGGTCTCGCCGATGGTAACTTGCCATTCGTTGATGTTGCCCACAACGTTGTAGGTCTCTTCGGCTTCAGCTATCTCGCCGTGATACTTGTTCGTGTCCCAGTCGTACACCTTGCGCATGGTACCTTTGGCATGGCGGGCAGCAGGAAAGTGGCAAAGCCCCTGGAACATGCCATAGTCATCGGCATTGTAGGTGCATATTACTGAACCGTCGGCAGATGCTGCCTTGCCCACAATGAAGTTGGTACAGGCCTGCGACGGAGTGAATGACACATGACAAATGAGATATGAGAAAGCGATTGTCAGTAAGCGTTTCATATTCTTCAATTTTCAATCTTCAATTTGCTGCTGTGGTCGGCCTTGAAGCTCATGTCAAGACCTTTCACCGAGTGGGTGAGCGCACCTACGGAAATGAAGTCGACGCCCTGCTCGGCATAGTCTCTGATGGTGTCGAAGGTGATGCCGCCAGACGACTCGGTTTCATAGCGATGGTCAATGAGCAGAACGGCCTTACGGGTGTCGGGCACGCTGAAGTTGTCGAGCATGATGCGGTCTACACCACCATGGTCGAGCACCTGTTGAAGCTCGTCGAACGAGCGTACCTCAATCTCTATTTTCAGCTTCAGGCCTTTTGCCTCGAGATACTGATGGCAGCGGTCAATGGCGTTGGTGATGCCTCCGGCGAAGTCGATGTGATTGTCCTTCAGCAGTATCATGTCGAACAGACCTATGCGGTGGTTGCAACCTCCGCCAATCTTCACGGCCTGCTTCTCCAGCAAGCGCATGCCTGGTGTGGTCTTACGGGTGTCGAGCACACGGGTTCCTGTGCCTTCAAGGCGTTCCACATAGCGATGGGTCATTGTGGCAATGCCACTCATGCGCTGCAAGATGTTCAGCATGAGACGTTCGGTCTGCAGCAGAGAGCGCACTCGCCCAGTCACTTGCATGGCGATGTCGCCTTTCCTCACGGCAGAGCCGTCGCCCATGAACACCTCAACCAGCATGTCGGGGTCGAAACGATGGAACACTTCTTTGGCCACTTCGACGCCAGCCAGTATGCCGTCTTCCTTGATGAGCAACTTGCTGCAGCCCATTGCGTCTTCTGGTATGCAGCATAAGGTGGTGTGGTCACCATCGCCGATGTCTTCGGCAAATGACAGGTCAATGAGCCTGTCTACGAGTTCTTCTGTACTTAGCATAGTCTTGGAGAGTAGTGGGGCTTATGGGGCTGATAAGGCCTGTGATTATTCAAAATAAATGCCGAGGCCAATGCGCAAGCCAAAGCCCGAATGGTCGCTGTGGCTCTGCAGGCTCTGGTTGTAGAACACCTCAGGCTCGATGGTGACGGTGCGATTCAGGAAAAAGGCATAGCCCACCTGTAACGAGGGCATGAAGTCGTCAAAGCGCGGTCCCTGTGTTCCATGAACGTAGTTGGCACTGGCACCGAGATAGATGCCGTTCTCCTCGAAGTAGTAGCGCAGTCCGGCACCTGCAGTAAGCATGTTGTTGGCGTAATGGCGAACGTCGTACTGGGCATTGGCTGTCACCATCCAGTTGTCGTCGAACAGATAGCCAACCTTTGCCCCGAGGTCTACGTTCCACTTCTGGCTGTTGGTCCAGTTCATGTCCAGACCAGAGAGACTGGCCCCACAATATATCTTGTCCTTAGCAAACGGGGCACGGTCCTGCTGTACTTGGGCGCTTGCACTGAGACTCAGGACAAGTCCGCAGAGCAGCGTGAGCATTGTTTTCTTCATAATTTCTATTGTGTTAGTTTTGATGAATAGATAGTCGTTGTTTCGTTTTATGCCTCTTTTTCGGCCGTCTTGCCATGCTTGTTATACCATAGTGCAAACCACACGATGGCTATGACACCGCAGAGTGCACCTAAAGAGTAGCCCAAAGAGGGTTCGAGTTGGAGCGCCTGCTTCGACACGAAGATGAAGGTGCTGCATACTGTGGTCATAAACAGGGCAGGAATAAGTGTGATGACGAAGGGCTTCTTCCGTCGCACCAGATAAACGGTAAGTGTCCACAGCGTGAACACCGACAGCGTCTGATTGCTCCATCCGAAGTACTGCCAGATGGTGTTGAAGCCGTCGGGGTTCTCCATCTGCCACACAAGCATAGCGATGGAGCAAAGGAACATGGGCACACAGATGTAGAGACGGTTCATTATGGGACGCTGACTCAGCTTGAGCCACTCTGATATGATCAGTCGGCCAGAGCGGAAAGCAGTGTCGCCACTGGTGATAGGCGCTGCCACCACACCAAGCATAGCCAGGATGCCGCCCACGATGCCAAGCCAGTCGTTGCAAACATAGTTCACCACTGAGGGGGCCGACGTGTGGAAGCCTGTAGCCACTTGCATCTCCTCATAGCCAGGCGTGGGGGCGTAGAAGAAGTACATGGACACCGTAGCCCATATCAGCGCTACCAGACCTTCGGTAATCATGGCACCATAGAACACGGGGCGCCCCATGCTTTCCGACTTCAGGCAGCGTGACATCAGCGGGCTCTGTGTGGCATGGAAGCCACTGATGGCGCCACAGGCAATAGTGATGAAGAGTGCAGGGAAAATGTTGTCGGTCCAAGAGGCATCGGCACCGAACCCCATATTTTCAAAGTTGGTCCACAGCTCGGGCAGCGACGGCCACTTGACTAAGAGCACCACCATCAGTGCGGCAGCCATGAACAGCAGCGAGAAGGCAAAGAGAGGATAGATCTTGCCGATAATCTTGTCAATAGGCAGCATCGTGGCCACGATATAGTAGGCAAAGATGATGCATATCCACATCAGCGACGACCCTCCAATGCCATGTAGTATCTCAGCGGGCGAATAGACAAACACCGTGCCCACCATAATCAGGAGCACAACGGTGAAAGCCAGCATCACCGACTTTGTGGTCTTGCCCAGATAATGGCCTATCAGCTCTGGCAGACTGGCACCATTGTGGCGCATGCTGAGCATGCCGCTCAGATAGTCATGGGTAGCACCGGCAAAGATGCACCCCAGCACTATCCACAGGTAGGCCACAGGGCCGAACTTGGCACCCATGATGGCTCCGAAGATAGGACCGGTGCCTGCAATGTTGAGAAACTGAATCATAAACACCTTCCACGAGGGCAAGGCGATGTAGTCGATGCCATCGGCTTTGCTGATAGCTGGAGTAACCCTTTCGTCGGGACCAAACACACGCTCAACGAACTTACCGTAGAGCACATAACCCATAATGAGGGCAACGAGACTGATTAAAAATGAAATCATAGCGCTTGCTTTACTTGCTTTTTGATAATTTCTTCCTGCAAAAGTAACGCTTTTATTTGAGATATGAAAAAATTATCATAACTTTGCACGCAAAAATAACAAATAATAATGAAATATATACTGAAACTGCTCTTCTTGCTCGCTTTCTGTGCCAGCACATGGGCACAGTCGCCCAAGCACGAAGTGAGGGCAGTATGGCTAACCACAATAGGTGGTATAGACTGGCCACGCTCTTATCAGCGCGCAGTACAGCGGGCCGAACTGCAAACAACACTCGACAAATTGCAGGCGGCAGGCATCAATACCGTGCTGTTGCAGACTCGTGTGAGGGCCACCACCATCTTTCCCTCTGAACTTGAGCCTTGGGATGCATGTCTCACAGGTTCTCCTGGCCGTTCGCCAGGCTACGATGCCCTGCAGTTCTGCATTGACGAGTGCCATCGCCGAGGCATGGAGTTGCATGCTTGGATAGTGACCATACCCGTGGGTAAATGGAATGGCTACGGCTGTAGACAGCTGCGACAGAAATATCCGAAGCTTGTCAAGAAGAATGGCGACGAGGGCTATTTGGACCCTGAACAGGAGCAGACGGCTACTTATCTGGCCAGCTTCTGCCGAGAGGTGACAAGTCGCTACGATGTCGACGGCATACACCTCGACTACATACGCTATCCGGAGACGTGGCGCATCAAGGTGTCGCGCCAACAGGGCCGCAGCAACATAACCCGTATCGTAAAGGCCATCCACGACGCAGTGAAGCAGGAGAAACCCTGGGTGAAGATGTCGTGCTCGCCCATAGGCAAGTACGACGATCTGTTGCGCTATCGTTCTGGGGGATGGAATGCCCGTACAGCTGTCTGCCAGGATGCACAGGCCTGGCTACGCGAGGGACTGATGGACGAGCTGTTCCCTATGATGTATTTCCGCGACAACCAGTTCTTCCCCTTTGCCATCGACTGGCAGGAACAGTCGGCTGGCCGCATTGTGGTGCCTGGGCTGGGCATCTATTTCCTCGATCCTCGTGAAGGCCGCTGGCAACTTACCGATGTGACACGACAGATGGAGGTGAGCCGTCAGCTGGGTATGGGCCACTGCTACTTCCGTTCAAAGTTCCTTACCGACAATGTGAAGGGTATCTACGACTTTGCCGTTCGCTTTGACGCCACACCAGCACTGGTGCCCCCCATGACATGGGCTGGCACAAGCAAGCCCGACGCCCCCACAAGGCTAAGTCTGAAGGGACAGCGCCTGGAGTGGGGGGGGGCGGTCGACCACTCTGGCTCACCTTATTTATTATATAATGTGTATGCCTCGCGCCAAAATCCGGTTGATACCGACGACCCTCAGAATCTTGTGGCCGTGCGTGTTGCCACCACAAGCCTGCTGGTGCCCAGTATGCCTGGCATGCACTATGCGGTCACGGCTACAGACCGCTATGGCCTTGAGAGCGACGCTCGCCAGCTGCATCCCGCCGATGGCAATGCGTCAGGCCTGGCTTGGCGTACCGACGATGTGTTGCGCAGCGATGGCCACTGGCTGCACCTGCCAGCCAAGATGAGCGTGCTCGATGCAGACTATCTGATTGTTGAGAACCTGATGGGTCAGTCGCTCGCTACTTACAGCTATAACAAAGGGCCAATCAACGTGAGCCAGCTTCCCGAGGGCGTCTATGCCCTTCGGTCACTGGGACGCAAAGGGCGGAACCACCGCATCGGCTATTTCTCCATTAAACGGAATATAAACTAAATTTGTTCATCTACTTACTATATGGTTTGCGATGGCTAAATATATGGTTTACAGGGGCTAAGTATGTGA
>ERZ842401.2951-NODE-2951-length-21812-cov-6.854070_pt1 | contig 21812 bp, 13 predicted proteins | sample MGYA00521270_ERZ842401 | MGnify/ENA primary metagenome ERZ842401 (study PRJEB31892, sample SAMEA3878208) | bioreactor metagenome | biome: Moose rumen | place: Sweden | collected 2011-10 | study: EMG produced TPA metagenomics assembly of the PRJEB12797 data set...
TCACGGAATGAATACGACCAGCCAAAACGTCATACATTATCCCGAACTGGCGTTAGTAAACAAATAAACCGACGCGATATGAAATTCCAAGATCTTTACGAAAAAGGGCTAGAACGAAAAGTGAACCCGGCCGTTTCGGCCTCCGACCTCACGGATGACACCGTGATGACAGAGATTAATGAGTATGTCTTCACTGAAGAAATCATCATCAATCTCTATAAGGTCCTTTCCAACATCAAGAAGAATGAAGGTGACCATGTGGGCATATGGATCAACGGCTACTATGGCTCTGGTAAGTCTCACTTCTTGAAATACACAAGTTATTGCTTGTCGAAGCAGTACAGTGAGCGGGCGTTTATCCGTCTCATTGATGCCACGCAGGAGATCATGCGCAACACCAACGGTTTGAGTAAGCTCGAAGACAGCGGCGTGACCATCGGTGAACTGCAGTCCATGCAGAACTGGTATGCCAATCAGGCTGAGATGGACATGGTGCTGTTCAACATTGGCGACGTTCACGACGTCAACGCTGACCAGGCTACGGCCTTCACCACCATCTTCTGGAACCAGTTCAACCAGTTGCGTGGCTATAACTCGCGCAACCTTGCCCTGGCCCAGTATCTTGAGAAGGCACTTGCCGACGATGGCAAGTTTGAGGAGTTCAAGGACTTCGTGAAGACCAAGGGCTACGATTGGGAGAAACACATCTCACGCTTTGCCGCTGGCCGTCTTGATATGGCGCTTGACATGGCCAAGGAGGTGGATCCCAAACTCTCGATTGACGTTATTCGCGAGCGCATCAAGGGCAACGACATCAACGTGTCCGTTGAGGCTTTCGCCGACGAGCTCAAGGAGTACATCGACTCCAAGGGCAACCGCAACTACCGCCTGCTGTTTTTCGTCGATGAGGTTAGCCAGTTCATCGGTTCGCACCGCGACCTGATCTTGCAGTTGCAGTCTCTGGTGAAGCGCCTCGATGAGGTGTGCCATTCCCAGGTGTGGATCGCCTGCACCGCCCAGCAGACTTTGGAGGAAGTTGTTACCAACACGGGCGGCAACTCGGATAACCCCGAGGACGAGATTGGCAAGATCCTGGGACGCTTCCAGGTGAGGGCTTCCCTGCAGGGCACCTCTCCACAATATATCACCCAGAAGCGAATTCTTGAGAAGAAGGGTGAAGTTGAAGTGGCTCTCTTTGACCTTTACGAGAAGGAGAAACCCAGGCTGGATGCCCAGTTTGTCCTGCCCACGTCCTACCAGACGTTCCGGGACAAGAAGGAGTTCGCCGACTACTATCCCTTCGTCCCTTATCAGTTCAGCCTGATCATGAAGGTGCTTGACTCTTTCGTGGGCATGAACTATGTGGATCGCCAGGTGCGTGGCAACGAACGTTCACTGATCAACATCACCTATTCAATCGCCAAGGAGACCAAGGACATGGAGGTGGGACGCTTCATCTCCTTCGACAAGTTCTATGGGGCGATGTTCCAGGGATCGTTGCAGCACTTGGGTAAACGGGCCTTCGACAACGCCGCACAGGCTCTTGAGACCATCACAGACCCTGCCAAGCAGGAGTTCTACCGCCGCGTGGTCTATGTCATGTTCATGGTCTGCAATCTCAGCGACAACGATAAGCAGACCTTTGCTGCCACTGTCGATAACATCGCCATCCTGCTGATGGACAAGATCGACGAGAACAAGGCGGCTATCAAGCATGATGTAGAGACGGTGATCTCGTTCCTGCTCGAAAAAGCGGTCATCCGCAAGATGAGGACCGAAACAGGAAACGAGGTGTATGAGTTCCTCAGTGAGGAAGAGTCCAAGGTGGCGCAGCTCATCAGCAACCAGACGGTGGACAACAACACCTATTGCGATTTCCTGCGCGACATCTTCTTCAAGCATTTCAATCCGTCCAATAAGGTGAACTATGCGACACGCTCGTTCAACGTGGGTGCCGCCATAGATGGGCGAAACTATCTGAGCAATAACGCCGACGTGTACGTGGATTTCGTCACGTCAGCCGATAACACTTCGCCTGACCAGTATGCGTTCTCGCTCAGCAACACCTCGATGGGAAACCATCTTGTGTTCTTCCTCTATCCTCAACTCAAGGAGAACCAGGAGCTGCAACGCAGCATCCGTGACTATTGCCGTGTGCAGCGCTTCGCCGCTGAGCAACAAGGCAGCAGTGAGGAGCGCCGCCGCACAGTCCGTCTGTTCCAGGAACGGGCCAACGACATGCGCAAGAACGATATAGAGCCGATGTTGCACACAATCCTCGATACCTGCCCGGTCATTTCCTGTGCACAGGTTCTTCCTGATTCGGCCACTTCCAGCGCAACGAAGACCGAACGTTACAAGAATGTGCTCAATGCGCATCTTGACACGCTCTATAAATTTGCCAAGATGGTGGACAACGCCGAGGTTCCAGGCTCAGCGAGCGAGCTTTCAGCTAAGATTCTGAGGCCCGTAGAGCCCACACTGCCCAACATTCCGCTTTCGGCTCCCGAGAGTAAGGTCAAGGAGATGCTCGATCGGGCCCCGCATGATGTGTCGGTCGCTGATGTAGTCCGCAACTTCTCGCGTGCGCCCTACGGCTGGTCGGAGTATGCCGCCATCTATTATGTCAACGAACTGGTGCGCCGTCACCTGTATTCGTTCAACTACAACAATATCCCCGATGTGAGCCGTGAGGACACGGCACGCAACATCGTGCGCGATGCCGCCAAGTTCACCATCGAGAAGGCCAAGGCCATCTCCCAGCAGGTGCTCAATGACTTCATCGAGGCATGGAAGAAGATCTTCAATAAGGTCTCCGTCCGTGGCAGCAACGACAGTACGGAACTATACCGCTACTGCAAGGAGAATCAGGACAGCGAGCTCAACAGCCTGCTGGCCAACTACCGCAGGCTATCCCACAAGATCAATGGCTGCCCGTTCCTGCACACCATCGACGAGGCGATAGAATTGATGGAGCAGTGGAGCAACATCCGTGACCACCTCACGTTCTTCACCACGATTACCGATGACAAGGAGCGTGCTGCGGCACTATTTGACTCATGCATGAGCATCAACATGTTTGTCAACGACCAGTTCGACAACTACCAGGATCTGATCAAGTTCCTCGATGAGAATAGGGATAACTTCGACTTCTTGGGCGATGACCAGAAACCGACGGTCACGGCCCTGAAGGATATCAAGAACGACGAGAAACCCTGGGATCATCTGCCCCAGTACATCAAGATGCGCAATGCGCTGCGCTCCGCTTTAAAGTCGTTGACCGACGGCTTCAAGAAGCAGATCAGCGAGAAGTACGCAGCCGCCTTTGACGAGCTGGAGAAGTATGCCGCCGAAGTGAAGGTGCCTCGTGACAAGTTCGATGACCGCGACCTCACCATCATGCGTAAGACACGCACCACCAACCTCTACGCCCTCCAGTCGGCAGTCAATGAAGTGGGCAGTTTCATTGAGCAGCAGTATGCCAAGATCAACGCTGCTATTCCGAAACCTGCACCTGCTCCTTCCGATCCGAATAACCCCGCAGATCCCGCTGCGCAGCAGCCCGCCCAAATTGTCCGCAAGGTGGTTCACCTGAACACGCACTACACCCAGCCCATGCGCACGGAGGCTGATGTCGACCAGTATCTGCAGGCGTTGAAGCAGCAACTCATGAAGTACATCGGCAACAAAAACGAAATCATCGTCAGCTAATTTCTTTTGTCTATGTTTGAAAGGCTTATTAGATTAGTAAGAGAGGAAAAGGTTTCGCTTTTCATTGGTGCTGGTTTCTCCATAGAGGCCAACGCACCCTCTGTACGCAATCTTTGCGAAACTATCCTTTCACAAATAGATGATGTACAGTTGCGTGAAAAACACAAGAATGATGGCTTATCCGAATTATCAAGCTTCTTCGTCGAAAAGATTTGTAATGGAAGCCGAAATAGTCTAATTGGGCTTTTAAGTAACCAATTTGATTTCACGCCATCCAAAATGGATGACCATAGGGCTCTTTCTCAAATTCCGCATTTCCATAACGTCTTTACAACTAACTATGACACCTTGCTTGAAGATTCCTATGACAAAAAGGATTGTCAAGTCATCAGGAAAGATGATGATTGTGCATACATTGATAATGCAAAACCGGTCAAGATATTCAAGATTCATGGTGATTTTGTGAACCAGGATTTTGTGATCATCACAACTGAGGACTATAATGCGTTTTTCAAGAAAAATCCAAACCCGCTTTTATGGAATCTTGTTAAGCAAGAATTTTTGACCAAACACATCTTGTTCATTGGTTATAGTTTAGCTGATGATAATATCATCAAAATCATCAAAAATATAGCTGTAACAATCAATAGGAACCAGAAAGATATGTTTCTGATTGCACCTGGCATAAATAAGCGTAGGCAGGGGCAATTAAAGAAAATGAAGGTGCACTATTTTGATGCTTATGCTACTGACTTTTTTGCTGAATTGACTAAAGAATTAAAGGCAAATATAGCCAAGGACTTTAGGCATCATAAGGTGAGTGCAGAGACCTTTTCAAGATTTTGCTTCCTTCATAACATTGATCCATCAATCTCGATACACCCTGATAGTGATAATCAGATTGAAGATTTTAAATCAGTGGATGGAAAAGGCTTGCAGCATTCATTGAATTTGTCTCTGCCTAATAGGTATAAGGATTTTCTCGAAAATATAGACTTTGAAAAAAATGGCGTCATCGTCAAGAACTCGCCTTTTCCCAACGTGCCAGCTATACGTCTTGAGGCCGACAAAGATTTTTCAAGATGCACACATTCTATTAATGGTGTTGTCATTAATGATGAAATTGCCTCGGTATTAATCGCTCCTCCTGTCGATAATTTTCCGATGACTATCACAATACCTTCAAGAAGTTTTATTGAGAAGGTTATAGGGCAAAAATATTCTCCTCGTGAAGGTAAGACAGTCATCAATTTGGATTGTCATATTTTCAGGCTTGAGATAACCGTTGTGCCGAAAGAAAAAACAGAGTTGGGTACTCCTTTTAGCGTAACATTTACATTCCATTTCTATGACACATACACGAATAACAACGATGCGATTAAATGGATTGAACTTCTCTGTGCGTTTTATTCAAAAGAGGATGTCTACATAAAGGGCGTTTCGTCAACACCGTTTAATGCTGGTAGTATCATTGGGGCTTTAGATGCCCGAAATGACTACAATCAATATAAACGATATTACAATAATATCAAGCAGATAGAAATCCTCAGTGGCACTAATTTCACGACATATAATTGTTACACGGATAATAATCTCAATACGTCTTGTGCCGTAGTTTCATATCTAGAGCATCAGCCACTTTTAATCAATAGCTCTGATGGTTTCAATTTTACTACTGAGGCGAAAATCTCATCTGATTTTGTTGAGTATGTTGGTAACTCAAAAGAAATTTGTGTTGTTTCTACTGAAGATACTGGAAGAACGTTTAAATTGAATGATCGTTCATTCGAGGTGCCATACATTCATAAAATTTTTAATTCATGTGAAGTCGTTAATGTTTTCCAGCAAGAAAACGGAAACATGAAAATTGATTTTCACTATGAGGCTTCATCATATTTTATACTCTTTTCGGATAAACCCGCCAAAGAAGAATTCCCTCAATTGGCTACTCTTGAAGACATAACTGAAATATCATAAATCAATGGAAACTGGTAAACTCAAAATATTTGCTACAGAGGCCCGCAAGAAACTGCTTGATGGCGTGCGCCGCCGCATCGAGGCGCTGCGCTTTGACCTGGAATCGGGCAAGCCCGATCTGATGCCTCAGCAGTTCGATGGCGGTGCCGTATTCGGCGAGCAGACCGTCAGCGACGCCTTCTACAAGCTGTGGATGTCGCTGTATGACAACGTGCAGCAGCGTTCCGTCAGGGTGGTGGCCGAAGAAGCGGCTTACACCTGGTTCAACCGTCTGATGGCCATCCGCATCATGTCCAAGCAGGGCTTCATTTCCCCGGTGCTCGACTATGAGAGCGACAGCATCCGCATACCGCTCATCGTCACCGAGGCCCGCCAGGGCCGTTTGCCCGTGATGAACGATGCCGACTACACCCGCTTGAGGGACTTGCTGGACGACGACAACAGGACCGCCGAACAGTTCGCTCTGCTAATCGTGGCCTATTGTCACAGCAACCCGGTACTGCAAGGCTGCTTCGGTGCCGTCGCCGACTACACCGAGTTGCTCCTGCCGCAAGACATCCTCGCCGAAGGCGGCTTTGTGGACATGATCAACCGCTCGACGTTCATCACCGACGAGCAGTATCAGAGCGCCGAGCTCATCGGCTGGCTTTACCAGTTCTATATCAGCGACCGCAAGGACGAGGCTTTCGCCAAGAGCGGAAAGTATGCACCTGATGACATCGCCCCGGCCACCCAGATCTTCACGCCCAACTGGATCGTGAAGTACATGGTGCAGAACACCGTGGGCCGCATCTATCTGGACTACGACCCGTACTGCGGCCTGGATGCCGACATGAAGTATCTTGTGCCGCTGAGCGGTGACCACCCGTCGCTTGAGATAAGTGATGTCACTGAAATCAAGGTGGCCGACTTGGCCTGCGGCTCGGGCCATATCCTCAACGAGTGCTTCGACCTGCTCTACAAGATCTATATCGACAGCGGCTACAGCCGCCGTGAGGCCATCGAGCGCATCTTTGCCGACAACCTCCTGGGCATCGACATCGATACCCGTGCCAAGCAGCTGGCCACGTTCTCGCTGATGATGAAAGCCTGCCGCAACGACCAGTCTTTCCTCGATGCCCATGTCATGCCGCGTGTCTATGACATGCCACGGCCGTTCACCGAAACGATGAAGAACTGGTTGCATGGCGAGACGGAGGCAGATGAGGTGAAACCCCGCATCAAGGCCATGTTCAAGCATTATCTGATGGGTGCCACCGAGAAGATGCAGCAGGAACTTGCCGATGCCGTCTGGCAGATGAACCATGCCGACACCTTGGGCAGCATCATGAAGTTCGACCTGTCCGAGCCAACACGCAACGCGCTGATGGTTCGCACTGCCGAGTATGAGGAATTGCTAGCCAAAGGTGAGATCATCCCGGAGCCCTCTCGGCTCGCTATGCAGTACGCTCATATCATCCTTGCCCTTACCGACAAGTATTCCGCGATCTGCATGAATCCGCCCTACATGGGCAGCGGCCGCTTTGACAAGGTGCTCTCCAAGTATGTCAAGGACAACTACGAGGACAGCAAAGCTGACCTCTTCGCCGTCTTCATGCAGGTGGCCATCGACCGCCTGGCCACCAACGGCAAGTACGGCATGATCAACATGCACTCCTGGATGTTCCTTTCATCTTTCGAGAAACTGCGCAAGGCAGTTCTCGAAACCCAGACCATCGACTCACTCCTGCACCTCGGCTCCCGCACCTTCGACGAACTCAGTGGCGAAGTGGTGCAAAACGCCGCCTTCGTCATCACCAAGGCTTATCCGAAGTATGATGTTCTAAAGTTGGATAAGGACACAAATGAACACATCACAACTACATTTTCAATCACTGCTTCGTATTTCCGTTTAGTTGACGGTAAGGATTGCAGCGACAAAGAGCAAATGTTCTTGACTTCAAAGGATAACCATACCAGGGAGGTCTATTACGGGGAAATCCCTCAAAGCAACTTTGAGAAGATTCCTGGCTCTCCAATTGGCTATTGGGTTAGTGAAAAAATGGTTAATTGCTTTAACCAATCTCTTGGTTCAGTTGCTGAAACAAGAGAAGGTTTAAGCCCAGCGGATGTAAACCGATTTCTGAGATTATGGTTTGAAGTATCAACCACAAAAAAAGGCAAAAAATGGTTCCCATACCAAAAAGGAGGAAGCAACAGAAAATGGTCTGGGAATCGTGATTATTATGTTAATTGGGAAAACGATGGTTACGATATAAAGAACAATACAGATCCCAAAACTGGAAGAGTACGCTCGCACAATTATAATGGCGAATATGCTTTTAAAACAGGTTTTACTTGGAATGCAATTAGTTCAACATATCCGTGCTTCAGGTATGTTGAAGAAGGATTCTTATTTGATTCTGCTGGCTCAATGGGCTTCGCACTCAATAACGAAAATCTTTTCTATATAATCGGTGTGCTAAATTCGATTATAGGAAAAAGGGCATTAGAGATCATTTCACCGACTATTAAATTTATGCCTGGGCACATCTTGAAAGTCCCATATATAAATACGAATAAATATGACGTTGAGAAAATAGTTAAGTCTAACATCAAGATTTCTCGTGAGGACTGGGACTCTCACGAGACATCATGGGACTTCCAGGGTAACGAGCTAGTCGAACTGGCCAAGAAGGCTCGCAAGGATCATCCCGTTGATTGCGTCTTCAAAGACGAAGATGGCAACATCGGCAGTTATCCTTACCCGGAGCTGGGTTATCCGATGATCACTTTCTTTAAGCAGTACATCGAGAAATGGACCGAGAAGTTCTTCAAGCTCCATGCCAACGAGGAGAAGCTGAACCGCATGTTCATAGACATCTATGGCCTACAGGACGAGCTCCAGCCCTGGGTGCCATTGGATGAAGTGACCATTCTTCAACAGGGCGAAGTCTCATTTGAACCATTCAATGCTGACACTTCAAACAATTATGTCTTGAAAGATACCCACAGTTGTTTTGTCAGCCGTGACAACAAGGTTTATCGTCTCGGCTACGACCCGCGGCTTGCATGGCATGCCGATGTCATCGTCAAGCAGTTCATCAGCTACGCCGTGGGCTGCATGATGGGCCGCTACAGCATCGACAAGCCTGGCCTGATCCTCGCCAACCAGGGCGACGGTCTGGCCGAGTATGAGGCACAGGTGCCCAACTCTCGCTTTGAGCCCGATGATGACGGCATCATCCCGCTCATGTCCAGCGACACCTGGTTCAACGACAACGCCACGCTGCGCTTCAAGCGTTTCCTTGAAACGGTCTTCGGTGAGGCCTCGCTCAACGAGAACCTCAACTTCATCGAGCAGTCACTGGGCAAGACCATTGACCAGTACTTTGTCAAGGACTTCTGGAAAGACCACAAGAAGATGTACCAGAACCGCCCGATCTACTGGCTGTTCTCATCCAAGAAGGGCGCATTCCAGTGCATGGTTTACATGCACCGCATGGACGCGTTCACCGCGGAGCGCATCCGCTCCAAGTACCTGCTGCCGCACATCGAATGGCTCACCTCCAAGGTGCAGGAGCTGGAAACGGCTCCCTCGCTCACCGCTCCTGAGCGCAAGCACCTCGACAGCCTGCGTGGCCAGATCGACGAGTGCCGTGAGTACCACGACCGCCTCCACACCATCGCCGACCGACAGATTGCTTTCGACCTCGACGACGGCGTGATAGTCAACTACGCAAAATTCGGCGACACCCTCGCCAAACTGAGATAATTAAATAACACCCAATGATATGGACAAGATCGATTTTTTTGAAATAGCATCTTACTGCCAGCGGCGGTTTAAGGATTATGTAAGGGAAGAGGACAATGCCCGCTTTGTTCAGACGCAATTCTTCTGCATCACTGAGGACGGCAAGATATCGCATTCCAATACACCGCATATCCTCAAAGATGCGAAACAGTGCATCATGATACATGAGATATCGAAGTTGGCTTTCTCCAACTGGTACTCATGGTATTTCACCGAGTTCATTGATGCAGATGGCAGTGTCCACAGAGGCGGGTTCGACAACAACTTCAAGTTAGTGATCGAGGCCAAGAGGAAATGGAAAGATCAGGTAATGAAACTCAAGTATCACGACACTGAAATCTATTCATGCGAACGCCCCTGGGAAGACCATATGCATGTCATTTGGGAAATGTACAATAGGGTAAAGAAGGCAGAGACTCCCAATGAGAGGGCGCTCATCTCTCTGCTTCTCAAAAGCGACGAGAAGGTCCTCCAGCTTGAGAAAGAAGTGAAGGACTTCAAGTTCGTGGCCGAAGTGCTCAAACAAGAACGCGACCAATACCAAGGACTTCTTGACGAAATTGTCGATTTATGTCAGATGCTAAAAAGAGAATCTTCTGACACTGACACCAAAGACTGATTTAATGCTTTTTTATGGCTGCCCAAGATAACATATATCAATATTTTGACCGCGACCCGGAATTACGGGTGCTATTCGTGTTCCAGAACGAACTGCTCGCCATGGAGCTGCGTGATGCGCAGTGGCGGGAAGGCTACAGGTTTGTTGACTTCAAGGGCGACTGGTTCACCACCAAGTATCGCCTTGACCATGAATGGAAGGACGAGCGCATCGTGATGTACTTCAAGGATCCTTCGCCGTTGAAGGAAAAGTCAAGGCAGAAGGACTTCTACCTGATGGACGTGCTCACGGCCAACATGGCCTATGAAGAACAGAGCTATGTCGCCTTCATGCAGCAGTTCAACATACCCAACACCGATCGGCAGATGGTGCGCTACATCGAGAGCAACATCAAATTGTTGCAGACCGATAAGATGGTGAAACTCCTCCAGAGTTACTACCATGACCGCAGCGTGACCACTGACCTGCTAACGCGGGGCGTGCTCAGCCATTATCTGGGTAAACGCTCGGTGCTGGGATGGGACGACATTATCGTGCAGATGCTGCTGTTGGGCAAGGAAAGTGAGCAGAAGAAGCTCAACCAGTTCTTTATCGCCCTGCGTGGCAGCCAAAGCACCTCTGCCGCCTTGCAGGACAAGCTGCAAAGCATCTTCGGAGTTGGCTTCAACGACAACAGTGTCAGCAAAGTCGATGATATTGTCAAGGTGATCAAGTATAACGCCATCGTCCAGAACCTGGCTCCAGTCGAAGCAGACACCTACCGTCCGTTACGGATCGACGACAGCATTGCGCTGCAGCAGTTGAACCGCATCTTTGAACGAGCCATGAGCAACGAGCAGACCGCTGCCGCATTCCAGGAGGTGATGACTGTGCTTGGCGCACCTGTTCAGGATGAGAAGATCATCGAATGGTATGGCACGGATGCTAACTACTCCTTCCTGCCGCAGCGGATGTGCCAGCCTATCATCACGTCGCTGCTTGAGAACAAGATTGAGACAGATCCCGAGCTGCTGATTAGCCGAATGGAGGATCTGATGCTCAAGAACAGCGGAGATCCGTCGATGGCGAAAGTGATGGACTACAGTATCAGTGTCGCCAGGCTCTACATGAAACTGCAGTCCCTCGGCACAATTACGCTGAACAAGCCTGATGAATATGTGCTGCGTTACCAGGAGGACTACTACGTCATCGACCAGCTTTATCGTCAGTCCCTGGAGTCATATTTCGGCATCGAGCCGTCAAATGCCTTGTTTGCTGCCGCTCAACAGGTGAAGATTAATCTCGATGTCAACTATGCCAAGTTTGCCAACCGCTTGAACCTGGGATGGATCAAGTGCATCAAGGATGCAGGCGGTATGACTGCCGTCAACCTGATGAGGCAAAACGATTTCTACGATGAGAAGGTGAAGCCGTTGGGCAAAAAGGTGGCTGTCATCGTCAGCGACGCATTGCGCTATGAAGTGGCGCAGGAGATCGTCGATGCCCTGGCCAAGTCAAAGCACATCGCCCAGATAAAGCCGGCACTGGCCATGTTGCCCACCGAGACGAAATACTGCAAGCCATCGTTGTTGCCTCACCGAACTCTCAAGCTTTATGGTGTCGCCAATGACCAGGACATGTCTGTTGATGACAATCTTCTAAACAGTACAGAAAAAAGGACTTTGCAGTTACAGCGATATAGCGAAGGCGGCCTTTGTGTCACCTTTGACAAGGTAGCGGAATATGTCCAGGACACCAACCGCGAAATCTTTAAGCACCAGGTGGTGTACATCTTCCATGACGCAATCGACAAGGTAGGCCACGATGGTACCGCACAGGAAATGACGGCTGCCTGCCGTAAGGCCATAGATGACATCGCCAGGATGATTCCCAAGATTCATGCATCATATAACGTGTCAGAAGTGTTAGTTACCAGTGACCACGGTTTCTTATTTAATGACATGGTATTTGCCGAGAAAGATAAACACAAGATTGAGGAAGAAACGCTGGAGCGTTCTTCCCGATACTATTTGACCCGTTCTGGTGATGATGTGAAAGGCATCGTCAAGTTCCCGCTCAATACTGTCTCGGAAATTGATAACGCAGCTGATGTGATGGTGGCCGTGCCTATGGGCACCAACCGACTCAATGCGCCCTCCGGCGGCTATATGTTCACCCATGGCGGCGCCAGTTTGCAGGAGATGGTTATTCCCATCATCACCAGCCGCCTTGAGCGCAAGGACAACAAGCAGCCTGTCGGCGTAATGGTCTTGGGCACCAACCTCTCTCTGCAATCATCGAGGCTGCGTTTCACGCTGCTGCAGACCGAGGCTGTATCGATGGACATGAAGGAGCGCACCATAACGGTGGCTATCTATCATAACAATGAGCCCGTCACCCCCGTCAAGGAGATTGCGCTCACAAATACTGACCCCTTGCTGGATAACCGCAAGGTACCTGTTGATCTGACGCTCACCAAGCACGTTGATGCCAAGGTGCTCCAGTTGAAGGTGTATGATGCAACTGACGAGCAACGGCTGAACCCGCTGCTTGAGGTCACTGTGACCAACAACACTTTAATAGAAACCGACTTTTAACATACAGGAATATGGACTTACAAGAGAAGATATTGAACTCGTTTATCGGTAAGGTGGTACGCAAGGATCTCGCTTTCCTGGTCAAGGGAGGCCTGCCCGTGCCCACCTATGTACTGGAGTACCTGCTGGGACAATATTGCGCCAGCGACGATGAGGTGGTCATCAACGAAGGCCTTGAGAAGGTTAAGCAGGTCATCCAGAATAATTACGTCCATCGTGCCGAGGCCGAAACGGTCAAAGGCCGCATCCGTGAGAACGGTCGCCACCGTATCATTGATAAGGTGACGGCCACACTTAACGAGAAAGCGGATGAATACCAGGCTACCTTTGCCAACCTGGGACTGTCGGGCATTCCTATCGGCACGGAATATGTCCGCCGTAACCCGAAACTTCTTTCAGGTAACGGCGTCTGGTGCATCATCACCATCGGCTACGTTTCTGGTGAGGATGTGAAGGTAAGGTGGGAAATCCAGACCTTGAAACCCATCCAGATCTCAAACATTGACCTGGAGGAGTTTATCGATCAGAGAAAGAACTTCTCTACCGATGAATGGCTGGATCTGCTGACCCACACCGTCGGTTTAAACCCAGAAATGTTGAATCGCCGTGAGAAGTTCATCACGCTTGCCCGCCTGTTACCACACATCGAGAACAACTTCAATTTCATGGAACTCGGCCCCAAGGGTACAGGCAAGAGCCATGTGTTCCAAGAACTGTCGCCGTTTGGCGTGCTGGTAAGCGGCGGCGATGTCACATCGCCACGTCTGTTCGTGCGCATGAGCGGTAAGCACGAAGAGTTGGGCCTTGTCGGCTATTGGGATGTCGTAGCATGGGATGAGTTTGAACAGCAGAAGGGTCGCAACGTCGATGCGGTTCTCATTGACACCATGCAGAACTACCTTGCCAACAAGTCCTTCAACCGTGGCAAGGGCACACACGAGGCATCGGCCTCGATGGTGTTTGTGGGCAACACGAAACACACAGTGCCCTATATGCTCAAGAACTCGCACCTCTTTGAGTCCATTCCCACGTCATTCATTAAGGGCGCATTCCTGGACCGCATACATCTCTACAACCCCGGCTGGGAAATCAAGATGCTCAAGAAGAACAGCTTTTCGAAGGGCTATGGCTTGATTACCGACTATATAGCAGCCATCCTGCATGAGCTGCGCAACGTCGATCTCACTGGCAAACTGAAGGACTACGTTCAGTTTGATGGCTCGCTCTCTGAGCGCGACCATCTGGGAATCCGAAAGACGTTCTCGGGCATGATGAAACTCCTTTATCCCGATGGCAACGTCACCGAGGAAGAGGCCCTTGAACTGGTGGAGTTTGCCGCTGAAAGCCGCAAACGTGTGAAAGACCAGCTCTATATCGTGGATGAGACGTTCAAGGCAGAACCAGCCAAATTCATCTATACCATCCTCTCGACAGGTGAGCAGAAGAAAGTCATGACACTTGAATGCATAGAGAATGGGGTAGGCAACGAGTCCAATTTTGAGCTCGACGAGCCCGCCGCACCCGAAGCTGGCACAGTTCCTGACACACCCGATGGAGCACCACGGCCCGAGGCAAAGCCTCGTCCCCGCATCCCCCGACTGGCCAACAAGTCTGTTGACCTGCGCCTCAACCAGAAGGGCGTTTCTTATTCATCTCTTTTTGGGGACTACCTGCGCACGGCCAGCGAGATCAAGGTTACAGACCCGTTTATCCGCTACCCGTTCCAGGTGGACAACCTTGTGGATTTCATACAGACTTGCAGGGATTGCTGCGGCAATCCCGAGGAACTGAAAATCCACCTCAGCACGAGCAACCCCGATGATGAGAAAGTCGCAGAATTGATCGACGACTTTGACAACCTTACCGATGAGCTGGCTCCCCTCGGAATCGAGTTTACCTATGACTTCAAGGCCACCCATGACCGCATGATTGACCTTGACAACGGCTGGCGCATCACCCTCGGCCGAGGCCTTGACATCTTCGAGAAATACGAGCGGTTCTCGCTCGCCCGAACACGTCAGGAAGAGCGTCGCTGCAAGGAATGCACCATAACCTTCATCCAAAAACAATAACAATCTGACATGTCAATGGAGGAGTTAGATAATAAAGCATCTCAGGTAGAGATTGCCCTTGAGATTGCGCTGAAAGCCCACAAGGGGCAGCGTGACCTAGACGGTAAGCCCGTGATATTGCACCCGCTCACTGTCGCCATGAAGGGCAACAATGAGAAAGAAATTGTCGCTGGTCTGCTTCACGATGTAGTCGAGGACTCCGACTTCACTTTTGAGGATCTGCTCGCCGCAGGTATATCGTCCGAGGTCGTTGATGCGCTACGCCTGCTCACACACAGCAAGGACGTACCGTACCTTGAGTATGTGCAGCGCATAGCAGATTCACGAAATCCTATCGCCATCAACGTGAAATGCAACGACCTTGACCACAATCTTGAACGTGGCCGCCGTGGCGACCACCTCAAGCAGGTGGCTAAGCATAGTGCTGCAAAAGAAATCATTCATCCAATCAACGGCGATGAGGGTGCCGCTTGGGACTTTCTCCTTGACGACCCCGAAGAAGGCAAATACTGGCAAGCCAAATTCGCCTTCCAGATTGAAAAGAAGTCTATCGAGGATGCTACAACTGAAGCTTGCATCACCATCGACGAGTACATGCACTTCTTCCATCCTGATCGATACCAGAAATTGGCCTATAATAAAGGTAATAATAAAATCTGATCGTCATGAAGGTACCAGCGCTATTTAAGGAGTATATATGGCTTGTGAATACCATTCGCAAGGCGGGTGATGATGGCATCACGTTTGCCGAAATCAACGAGAAGTGGCTTGATACGGATATGAGTGAGGGCGTGGAACTCGCTCGCTCCACTTTCAACCGGCACAAGGATGCCATAGAGGACATCTTCGGCATCATTATCGATTGTAACCGTCAGAATGGCTATAGGTATTTCATCAGCAATGCCGACGTGCTTGGTGAAGAAAGCATCCAGAACTGGATGTTGAACACCTTGACGGTAAACAACATCGTCGGTGAGGCACTGACGTTGCAGGACAGAATCCTGCTCCAACCTGCCCCGGTCGAGGGTGACTATCTGAAGATGGTCATCGAGGCGATGAAGAAGAATGTCAAGCTGGCTGTGGACTATCGGAAATATGGCGATGAGGAACCACGGCACTTGACTTTCGAACCCTATTGCATCAAGCTGTTCAAGCAACGCTGGTACATCCTGGGCCACTTCCATCGTCCTGCTTCTGCCGACAGACCCGAGGCTGATTACTTTGGCGTGTTCTCGTTTGACCGCATCTTGCACATGTCGCTCACCGACGACAAGTTCCAGATGAATCCCCGCTTCAACGCCCAAGCCTACTTTGAGGAATGCTTTGGCGTGCTGGTCAACGATGACACCGTAGCCCAGCGTATCGTCATCCGGGTCTTTGGCGACGAACGGTTCTACGTCCGCGACCTGCCCATCCACAAGAGCCAACGAGAAGTAGGGCAGGGTGAGGGCTACACCGACTTTGAACTGTTCATGCGCCCAACAATAGACCTGAGCACTCATTTCGTGAGTCGCAGCTTTCTGATTAAGATTCTCGAACCGCAATGGCTCGCAGACGAAGTATATCACATGCACCAACAAGCAGTGCAGATGTACGAAGCAGAAAACAAATAAGGTTTTGATGATGTGTCCCATAAAATGGGACAACATGAGCCTAATTTTGCAAACGAATTATTAACTCCCCAAAAATACATACAAAAGACATGAAGAAGATTATCAAATTACACTGGAATAACTATAAGAATAGTGATTCTGGAAAAGAAGTGATAGCTGCATTTGATAAATTGACTGATCCAGATGCAACAGTAGAAGAGTTATATGAACTTGCTTGTCGGTTTGATCCAGAATGGTTTAGAAATTCAAGTGAGAGTGACAGGAAGAGAGATTTGAAGTATCTTGAGTTTTTAGATGCTGAATTTCAAGAAATAAGATCTGAAATTGACAAACTTGGTCATGACGGTGCATATATCGATTATAAAGCACTCTCCTGCATTCTTATCTGCAATGATATTGAAGCGAAATATGATGATATACCTCAAGCAACTATAAAATCAGCATTAGGGTCAAACTTGTTATTGTCTTTGATGCTATCATGCTATTTCCCATCGTATTACATTCCAAATCTCTTTCCGATGCAATTCATCTATCTGAAGAAAATAGCAGAAAAATATGAGATAGACTTACCTAAAGTGCCCAACCGTTCGGACTACAGAAGCAGATGGCTATACTATGATGAGATGTGTAAGGCGCTTAATCAATTTGCTGTAGAGAACGACATGGATTCTTTGAGCGAGTTATGCGCTTTTTTGTATGGCTATGAAATGGAGGTAATTAAGGAGGAAATGGAGGGAGAACATATTAAGCCCATGCCTAAGGTGCCAGAACAAGCATGGATCATTGTGGGGAACTATGGTGAGGCAGAAAGAACTATGAAGGAAGGTTTTTGGCAATCCAGTCCTTTCACCAGTAAAGGAGACATCTTGGTCTTTTATGAGAAATCACCTGTTAAGAAACTCAACTCTGTTTGGACTGCTCTTGAAGATGGTTTCATTGACCCATTTGCGTATTACTACTCCTATTCAGTTATAGGGAATAAAATCGAAATACCCGATGAAATGGCTGTTTCTTATGCAGATTTTAAAACAAGTGATTATTTTACAAACAGAGACAAAAAGGGTAATTTCGTCAGCAAAAATTTTCAGGATGTCAGCGGATGGGAAGTGAATTTCGAAGATTATGCTGAGATTAAACGTATTCTTGAAGCCAAAGGTTTTGACACAAGCATACTTCCACAACTTTATGAACCGATAAAAGTAGGTGACGTTAAGATTGAAAGGGAACAAGATGTTTCAGATCAGTTGCTCATCCCGCTTCTCGAGCAAATGGGGTGGAAAAAGGATGTAGATTTCAAGGCCGAAGTGGAATTCAATGCAGGAAGAGGTAAGACAGGACACTCCTCAGAAAAAAGACCTGATTTTCTTTTACATATAGTTGAGACCAAAGATGACATTGAAGCGAAGGTAGCTATCGAAGTCAAACATCACATGAAGAACGATAAAGAGATACATGATAATTTTGTACAAGGTCGTTCTTATGCTAAATGGGGTGCCGTACAAGTACTTGTTCTTTGTGATATGAAACGAATTCGTGTATATAAACGAAATAAGAACAATCGCTTTGATGAGAATGACTTTATTGAGTTTAGTTGGAAAGACACAGAAAACCACGATCAATATATAGAACTGAAAAAATTATTGTCGTGAACCTATTTTTCGCAGATTTTGCGAGGCTGTCCCATGATTTGAGACAACCTCGCTTTTACTTTGCACCGTAAAACAAGTTTGCGTGTGCAGGATGATGGTCGCATAGGAGCGGGCAACTCCAGACTAAATCCTGGATTTGATATTGCGGGTTCGAATCCCTGCCATCCTGCACACTTTTAGAATCACGGGCGAAGAGTAGCACCGTTTGTTCACGGGTTTAGCAAACGCCTCTGGCCCCAATTGAGGAAGTCGCCCTGGTCGAACCAGCAAGCGAGCTTTTAAGCCGGGGCATTTTGAAAGACGATGTGGGCAGGTAGATCCGTGATGTATGGTAAAGGCGGCATGACAAATTGTTATGTGTAGTGGTTCGATTCCATCGCCTGTCCACATTTTTTTAAGGTGTGAGCAAGTAGAGCGCATGATACTTGGGACGGAGCGGCAATGTCGCCTGGCGACATTGATATGAGGGTGACTCGATAACCCCGCTTGCTCACACATTATGGAGTCAAACTAAAACATATAATAAAATGGAAGACGAAGTTTCATACCGCAAGAATGAGGACATTAAAGTAATGGTCGTGCTAAGGCTGAGGTACAGAAAACCTGTGAATCCCTCATGTGACATCGTAGAAATGAGTTGGGATGTATGGCGTGAATTCCTTCGTTCCAGCCACAAAGATAGGCTGAAGATAGCACTGAGGATTCTCAACAGACCGTTCTTCGTTGAATACATCGAAGAGCTCTTGTGGATTCCCCTTGGGAAACAAAACAAGCTTCAAATCATTGACGAAAACGATATCATCAGAGTTTAATCACCAATACATTGGATCATATGAGAATAAGAAACTGGTATAGCGAGAGAGCGCGGCTATTGCAAGAGATAGCCCTTCAACAGCCCATAACAACTGATCATATAAGTATTAGATTTAAGAAACTGGAGGGCGAACAATCGGTGATGGTCATTCATGTTGATTACGAAGAGGTCAAAAAACGCAAGTCGAAAACGCTCCATATTCCTATGACTGATGAGAACTTGGCCCTGTCTTATCTTCACGAATGGCTCCTATATATCAACCTCACTTGGTGCTGTGGTTCAGCTTCTGTTACCGTTGACAATGGTGAGGATAAATACACATTGAGCTTTGAGCCTGTCATCCACAACGACAGACGCAAGTTCAAAAATATGGCGAATGACATCTTTGAAACCGCATATTTCTATGTGTACAGTTCAAAAAAGAACCGCATTGTCCTGTCGGCTTATATTGATTCATTCTTGTTCTTTAGCCATCTAGATTCAATGATGATGAAGCACATTAAGGAGCATCAAATCTTTGAACTCGATGAAAATGGCAATCTTGCATCAATCCGCGAATACGTAGAATAATCAAGTGTGGGTGAATGACGGTTGTTAGTGACAATCGCAGGTTTGAATCCTGCACGCCCACACTTGTTTTAAGAAGATAACTAACATGTTTCATTATCAAAATACATTTAATCATGAAGAAATTATTCTTATTCTTTTCACTGATGGTTGCCACTATGGCCTTAGTATCCTGCGGCAACGATGACGAACCAAATCTGCAGTTTGACAAGGACACCATTGTTGGCACATGGGAAATCACCGAAGTACAAGGTACTTCAGAATGGCGATGGATCGTCACCGGCACCAGGCTCACGTTCAATTCCAACGGCACTTGCTCAACAGGATTCTCCATGGAGGACTCCTATAAAATCGATGGTGGCCAGGTAAAGACCTACTATGCCGACACGCAAGAGCCGATGTATGTCTATGAACTTCAGGCCAAGAAGGGTAACACATTGACCGTTAAAATGAAAGGAACGCTCGACGAGAGCAACCTTTCAACGGTCTTTAAGATGACCAAGAAGTAAAACTATCGCAACAAGTACCCCCCCCATTTTTAACTTTTATTTTCATAGCCTGGAGCGAGTCAGAAATGGCTCGCTCTTTCTGACTTGATTCAAAAGTTTTTCGTACATTTGCATGTGAAAATAAACGCGTACGATGGACGAAGTGCCAAGCGGAGAACGGCCCAACTCTCTTATTGACTCTATTTGTGAGACGTAGGAGAATATAAGGATGTTATGGCGTGGCCAAATTCTATATCAGTTTGGCCAACCACATCAAAATTCTCAACCCCTAGCGTGAGATATTTGTTGGAGTGTTCTCAAAATATTATTTGAGTAGAACGTTTTTTCTAAATAGATAGAACTATGAAGAAGAAAGAAAAAGAGAGAAATAATCAATTTATTGATTCGCACGGTGTCGCAAGTGATGTTAGGGAATCACAAATCTCAAAATACCATTCAGGTAAGGATGGTAAAACAGGACATGGATTTGCAGCAGAAGACGCCAATGCACTAGCAGATAAATTCAAAGGTAAACGAGTTGAAAAAGTTGGAACTAATAATGCAAAAAATGGTCCTGATAGGGTTTCTTCAGGCGAAAAGATTCAAACAAAATATTGCAAGACAGCACGTGAAACTGTCGAAGCGGCTTTTGAGGGGCATCGATATAAATATCGGCTTCAGAATGGGCGCCCAATGAAATTAGAAGTTCCATCTGACCAATATGAAAAAGTTATTCAAATTATGAAAAAGAAAATCATCAATGGCGAAGTTCCAGGTGTTAAAAATCCTGAGCATGCCTATAAGATGATTAAACGAGGTGTTAAATATGATCATGCTGTAGCAATAGCAAAGACTGGGAAAGTTGAAGGAATAGTATATGATGCCGCAAATGGTGCTGTGACATGTGTTATTTCAGCAGGCATAAGTGCTACAATAACTTTCATTCGTGATAAGCAAAAGGGGACTAAAACATCTAAAGCCCTTAAACATGCAGGAATGCAAGCAATGAAATCTGGAGGGGCAACTGCTGTTACGCAAGTGGCTGTAAGCCAGACAGAAAGGTTAATCCTTTCTCAAGCTGCAAAATCAGCCTCAAAAAAAGCTGTAGAAGAGGGATCAAAAAAGCTATCAAGCTCTATATTGACTAGTATAGCTAAATCAACCGCACGAACTAATGTGGTCACAGGAGTCGTCACAACTATTATTACGTCTGCTCCTGATATTAATAGAGCCCGTAAAGGTAAAATGAAATGGTCTGAATGTGGTGAAAATGTAGCCGTAAATGGTGGTTCTGTTGCTGCAGGTATAGTTTGTGGCGTCAAAGGTGCTGCTTTAGGGTCTTTTGCTGGCCCTCCTGGAACTGTTATTGGAGGCTTAGCTGGAAGTGTGATAGGAAGTGTGGCAGCATCAGCAGCCGGTAAAAAAGCAATTTCAGCCGTTAAAAGCTTATTTGGCAAGAAATAGTATAGAATTGCTTACCAACCGCTGTGAGGCGGTGGTTTGCTTTCAAGGTATAGTGGGCGTGACCGTCCACTATTTTTGTCTTTGATTTGGTTCTGCTGCTTGGGCGGGAGAGGAATTGATATGGGATGCTGCCATGATGATTTTTATCTGTGACATTGCACCTGCTGTCGCTGGTGTATAACTTTTTACGCCGCAAAGTTAGCGGGCATCGTGATACTGCAAGGCCGTGCGGAGTTGCCTCGAAATAATCCACAAAATTTGACGCTGCGCATAAAATTTGGCTTGTCCTGAAGGATGGATTTTTTCGGTCAAGCCTTGACAGGCGTATCACTAGCAGCCCTTACTTGATAAGCACCGTAAAAAGGTTATACGCGACAACAAGTACAATGATTATTAACATTTAAAAATTTCATCATTATGACAGCTTCTTATAACATATCATTCCTGGGTTCTCCCGAACAAGCTGAGA
>ERZ842401.2952-NODE-2952-length-21804-cov-9.185296_pt1 | contig 21804 bp, 14 predicted proteins | sample MGYA00521270_ERZ842401 | MGnify/ENA primary metagenome ERZ842401 (study PRJEB31892, sample SAMEA3878208) | bioreactor metagenome | biome: Moose rumen | place: Sweden | collected 2011-10 | study: EMG produced TPA metagenomics assembly of the PRJEB12797 data set...
ACTTCACAAGCTCAGGACAAAAAATTTCAGATGATGACGACACAGCCGGTTGAAAAATTAGTCTCACGTCTTGCAGTTCCCTCAATAATCACAATGATGATAAGTGCGATTTACAACATGGCAGATACTTTTTACGTCGCTCGAATTGACATACAATCTCCGGCCGCCGTCGGGATAATATTTTCTTACATGGCATTTATCCAGGCAATAGCTTTTTTCTTCGGTCAAGGCAGCGCGAATTACATTTCCAGAGCTTTGGGAGCAAAAGACCGCGAGAACGCGTTATTGATAGCTTCGACGGGATTTTTTACGTCACTTATCGTCGGAATAATAATTGTCTGTCTGGGCTTTATCTTTATGGATGAGATATTAATACTTTTAGGCTCAACTCAAACGATAATGCCTTATGCGCGCGCATATTTCAAGTATATTCTGCTGGGAACTCCTTTCATAATGTCCTCGTTCGTGATGAATAACCAGATGAGATTTCAGGGCAACGCTTTTATGTCAATGCTGGGGATTACTGCCGGAGCTGGACTGAATATAATTCTTGACCCGATATTTATCTTCGTGTTCGGGCTTGGTGTCGCAGGGGCTTCACTTGCTACGATGATTTCGCAGTGTGTGAGCTTCGTGATATTGCTTCGGCTTACTGGTCAGAAAGATGGAATTCCCTTGAGCATAAAAAATTTCAGGCCTAAATTCGCGCATTATAAGGAGATTACGGCAGGAGGACTTCCGGCTTTAGGTCGTCAGGGTTTAGCGAGCATCTCAGTAGCTTACATGAACCAATTGGCCGGAGCTTACGGGGATTTAGCTATTGCGGCAATCTCGATCGTAACGAGAGTAACAATGTTCTCAACGTCAATAGTTCTCGGCTTCGGTCAAGGCTTTCAACCTGTATGCGGCTTTAATTACGGAGCAAGAAAATTTGACAGGGTAAAACGTGCCTTCAAGTTTGGAATTACTGTAACGAGTTTATATTGCGCGCTGTTAAGTGTCGTAGGCTATTTTTTTGCTGAAAGAATTATAGCTTTGTTCAGGCCCGATGACTTGGAGCTAATCTCGCTGGCTTCAAAGGCTCTGCGTTATGAATGCTTTGTATATACGACTGTCGGCTTCGTAACTATGTCCAATATGTTCTTGCAGAATACGAGAAAGACAATCAGGGCTACGACGTTATCAGCTTCACGACAGGGATTTATGCTTGCACTTGCGCTTTATTTCGGGCGAAAATTTTTCGGCTTGACGGGAATAATCGCGGCTCAGCCTGTTGCTGACGGGTTGACGTTCTTGCTGGCGGTTCCGTTTGCATGGAGCGGCTTGCGTGAAATGAGGGAATGAAAAATTTCTTATGCTATAATAAAATTTGCTTTGATCTAAATTCCACAGTAACCACTGATATAAATTGATACCTGTTCCATAAAAAATTATATTACACGACGGAATGAAGGTATTTGTTTATATATATATTCTAACAGGGAGGTTTTATTTCATGTCCACTTTCAAAAAGTTTTCGGCGCTATTGTTATTCGTCGGGATTTTGACGGCATCTTCAGTGTGGGCCGAAGAACTCTCGCTCGAAGCAGCAGGATCAGACGACATTGCTCCCTTGTCTCCTGAGTTTCTGATATGGCAGGCAGAAATGGCACAACTCGCAGCTGACCGTGAAATTTCTTCAAGGGATACTGTGTATTTTGGTGATGTATCTCCTTCAAGCAATGATATGTATTCCGATGATGTAAATCCTTCAAACGATGATACATATCCAAAGGGGTATATTCCGTCTCCTGTAGATCGTACACATCTAGGGTATATTCCTCAAGAATTAAACAGTAAAATAGTCAATTTATCACTTCCGTCGAAATATGATCTTCGAGATTATGGCCGACTTACTCCAGTCAAAAATCAAAATCCTTACGGCACATGCTGGAGTTTTGCCTCACTCGGAGCTTTGGAGTCTAATGCTCTTACTCAAGGATTAGGAACTTATGATTTATCTGAACTTCATCAAGCATGGTTCGTTTATAAGGATCCTAGACCTGGCCACAGCTTTTATAACACGAAATACGGAATATACGTACTTGACAAAGGCGGCAATACCGATATGAGTGTATCTTATCTTGCCAGAGTAACAGGCCCTGTAACTGAGGCATCCCTGCCGTATTCTAAGGCTTCATCTGTAACAACAATCTCGCAGGATCCTTTAGTTTATGAATTGGCTAATATAAGGCTCAAAGAAACTTATGATCTCGGAAGTATGAATAGTTCAAATCGCGCGCAGCAAAAGTCGCTGATTAAAGATTTACTAGTTAAGCATGGCGGAATACACATAGCTTATTATGCATCCGGTGGCAGCAACACTTCACCTTACGGAGGCACAACAGCATATTTCGATAATTCTTATGGAACCGAAATTAACCACGCAGTTATGATAGTAGGATGGGATGATAATTTTTCTCGTGAGAAGTTTAGCAGCATCGAATCAGAGAGACCTTCAGGGAATGGAGCATGGCTTGTTCGTAACTCTTGGGGCGACAACTGGCCTTCTCCGGACGGCGACGGCTATTTCTGGATGTCTTATGAACAGTATATTTCAATGATTACGGTCTTTGTCGCTGAGAATACTCAAAAGGGGCTTAAGCATTACGGACATGATGCACTTGGATATTTGAACAGTACACGTGCTAACTGGGCCGCGAACGTCTTCAAAATCGAGGATAACAACGAGGCAATCAAGGAAATCGGAGTATACACGGTCAGTCATCTTGATAAATTTGATCTGTATATATATGATTTAGGAATGTCTGAGCCTACAAGCCCTGTACCGTCAAACACGAGCAGTCCTCTGTTCTCGATGAAAAATCATTCCGAAACTTATGCCGGATATCATGTAATAACGCTCGACAAGCCTGTTGCAATTGCCAAAAATCATTATTTTTCTGTAATTATGAAAGTTGATAGTTCATATTATTACCCTACAGCAATTGAATATCCTATTTCGTATTATGCAGATGTAGTAGTTAATTCAGGGGAAAGCTATTTCAGCACGTCGACAAGCACAAGTGTGCCGAGTTCGTCTTCATGGTATGACGGCTATGAGTATTCCCCTCGTAGAAATGCATGCATAAAGGTCTTCACAACTCCTCCTAATTCAAATCCTCCGAAAATTACGACAACACAACTTCCTGACGGCGTAATCGACACTGACTATGAAGCTAAACTTGAGGCTTCTGGAGCACAGCCGATTACTTGGAGTTATTCTGGCGAGCTTCCTGACGGTTTGGAGCTTGACGAAGACGGTACAATTTCAGGAACTCCGGAGACTGTCGGGAAAAAGACGTTCACCGTTATTGCTGAGAACGAGGGCGGAGCTGACACGAAACAGTTCACGATTAATATTATTAAACTTGAGCCCCCTGTAATCACGACAAACTCGGTGCTTCCTGAAGGAATTTACGGCACGGAATATTCAGAAACGATTAAAGCAACAGGCTCACAACCCATCACATATGAACTTACGGACGGAGAAATGCCCTATAATTTGGAGCTTGACGAGGAGACCGGCAAAATTTCAGGAATTCCATATGAGACAGGAAAATTCAAGTTCGAGATTACGGCTTATAACGACGCTGGGGAATATTCGAAGACGTTCACGCTTGAGATTGTAACGCAGGCAGAGCCGCCAGTCCTTTATGTTTCAAGTCTTCCTGACGCTGCATTGAACTCGCAATATTCATATCAGGTTATAGCATCAGGAAAGCCTGAGCCGACAATTACAGCTCAAGGATTACCGACTGGCTTAAGTATAAGTTCATCGGGTAAAATTTCCGGTGCTCCGAGAAGTTACGGGAATTTCAACGTCTACATAACGGCTTCAAATCGCGGTGGTTCAGCGTATAAGACATTAAAACTCAAAGTAAACAAGTCGGCGATGAGCATTACAACATCAAGTTTTAAGTCTGGCACGGTCGGGAAAAAATACAGTGGTGCGCTGAAATCTTCAGGATTTAAGGCTAAGAGCTGGAAAGTGATCGAAAAAGAATTACCGGACGGCTTATATCTTAATCAATCTTCAGGAAAGATTACCGGTTATCCGAGCAAGAAAGGCAACTTTACGTTCAAAGTCAGGGCTGAAAATGGAGCTGTCTACGCAGAAAAAACTTTCAACATCTCGATTATCGGCGTTCCTCCGAAGATTACGACTTCTTCGCTTCCAAAAGGGGATTTAGGCTCGACTTACTCTGCACAGCTCACTGCTACGGGAAGCGATCTCACTTGGTCCTGTTCGGGGCTGCCGACTGGACTTAGTCTTAATTCAAGCACAGGAAGAATTTCCGGTACTCCTAAGGTTGGCTGGAACTCAAAAATTACGTTCTACGTCACAGATGATTCCGGAACAAGAGCGTCAAAAGCAATTAAGCTCACGATCAAAGCGACAAAGCCGAAGATTACGACTTCTTCGCTTCCAACTGGGACTGTAGGATATTATTATTATCAGATAATTACGGCAACCGGTTCTCCTAAAATTGAATGGTCTTATTCCGGCACTATGCCCTATGGATTAACGCCATACGTATCATCATCAAGTGGTAATGTGATTATTGAAGGCATACCGAGCGTTTCAGGGACGTTTAAGTTCACGATATATGCTGAGAACTCAGCGGGAACTGCCAAGAAGGCTTACAAAGTGAAGATTAATAAGGCCTCTGGTGCTAAGGTCTCTGGTGCATCCAGCAACGACAATTCTGACACCGAGATTAACATAGAAGAAATCGGCGAAGAAATTTTACGCCGGGAGCCTATGATTGAAAGCGAGCAAGTAGAATTTGAAAGTGAAAACTTAGCTTTAGTCCAGAATAATGATTACGTGATTGCGGCTGTCATTCCGGAAATTTCGACGATTGAGAGCGGAAATTACGAGCTTGAAGTTTCAGTTGATAAGGCTGTACCTGAAGGCTCATTGTTGAAGCTATTCATGTTCCCGAGCGAAGAGACCGAAGAGATTTACACGTTCATGAACGACGAAGGCGAAGAGATTAATTCTGTCCCTGGAAGTTACAAACTCACGGTTTCAATGTGGCTCAATGCCGGAATAACTTACAGGCCTGTACTTGCGGCGAAAGTGTCAGGTTCAGAATTCAGCGCGGCTTCAACGATGACAGGAGGAGCATTACCCAACAATAAGGAGGCTTCACCTGAGGAAGGTTCAAGCAGCGGATGTTCGACGGGAATTAGCGCTTTAGCGATGACAATTCTTGCCGGATTTATTCTCAGACGTAAAGACTAACGAGTCATAAAAATAACCCCTCAGCCAAAACTGGGGGGCTTTTTTTGCGCTTCATTGGATTTGTAAAAATGTATGTGCTAAACTTTTTCATATATCCTAATATTTTTCTCAAGTTTTTAACAAGGAGGTTTTTATTTATGCTCAAAAAGCTATCGGTATTTTTGGTTTTACTTGCGCTTTTGTCTGTCCCGGTATTGGCAGCTGAAACAGAAATTCCTGGTCCCGCTCCGGTCTCTCCTGAGTTCCTGAAATGGGTAAATCGTCAGCAGCAAAAAAACTCAACTAAGGGCAACAACGAAGAAAACTCAGAGTTCGAGGAATATCCAACAGGAGCAATACCGGACATTGTTGACAGGTCAGACCTCTGGAAAGATCCTCCGCGTCCTCGTTCTAGTCCTGACATCAGTATTCTTACATTACCGGCGGAATATGATCTCAGAACTCTAAACAGGCTCCCAGCAATCAGAAATCAAAATCCATATGGAGCATGCTGGGCATTTGCTACGTTCAGCTCGCTCGAGTCGAATTTTCTTACTCAGGGCTTAGGCAATGAAATTGATCTTGCTGAAATGTTCACGGCGTTTTTTGTTTATGGCGATAAAAGACCCGGAAAATCTTTCGGACTAAATCATGCCAACAAGAACATTCTTAGTCAAGGGGGAAATTCCGGCCAAGTAACAGCACTTACCTCGAGACTCGGAACTGTAAATGAAGAAACTTTGCCGTATCCTACAAATAAGTCCAGCTACGATGAACCTGAATTATTGCCGGAAGAATACGAGAAGACGAATATACGCATTAAAGAAACGTATCAGCTTGGAGTATTGAGCGGAGACGCTATGATGAACACGGTTAAAGACCTCATAATGAACAAAGGAGCTGTGTATATTCATTATTATTCCAAGAGCGGCGCGTATCAAACTCCTTCAAACGAAGAGACGATATACTTTAACAACGAGACTGATGAAGACGGCAATCATATGCCTATCAATCATGCAGTAGCTATTGTGGGCTGGGATGATAATTTTTCCCGCGAGAATTTCCCTGAAGCCATGAGGCCTGAACACGACGGAGTTTGGATTGTCCGTAACAACTGGGGCACATGGTGGGGCGATGAAGGCTATTTCTTTATGTCCTATGAGCAATACATAGACGGTGTAGCTATGATTATCGCAGATGTTGTTGACGAGCCTTTGAAGCATTACGGCTATGATGATCTCGGACAGACTGCCACATGGTCATATATAAAATGGGGCGCAAATATATTCAAAACTGACGAGGACGAAATTTTGAATTCTGTAGGATTTTATACGATAGCCAATAACGCCAGCTATGATATTTACGTTTACGATCTCGGAACAGATGAGCCGACTTCACCGACTGACGGAGAATTATTAACACAGATAAACAGCTACTCACCTTACACCGGCTATCATACTGAAAAGATTACTGACGAAGTAACGTTGAAAAAGGGACATTATTTTTCTGTCGTTATGAATAATTACAAGGGGACAGCTATTGAATGGGAATATGGAACAAGTTATCCTGCTGTAATTAATTCAAAGGAATCGTATTACTCAACTAATAGCGGCAGTACATGGTATGATTTAGGTGAAAAGTATAGCTATAATGTTTGCATTAAGGCTTTTACTACACCCAAAAATAACGTTCCGGCTAATGATGTAAAAATCGATGAGACGAATTTCCCTGATGCAGTTTTTCGCGGTATAGTCTCTCAGGAATTTGATAAGGACAACGACGGAATATTAAGCAGTGAAGAAATTGCGAAGGCTACAGAGCTTAGTGTTCCCTATAATGGGATGATAATTGACCTTACAGGCATAAAATTTTTCACCGCTTTAACGTATCTTGACTGCTCATATCAAACGAGATTAAAGAACCTTGATGTAAGCGGCTGCTCCAATCTTAAAGAAATTCGTTGCTATGGTAGCGGACTAATAACTCTTGATGTGAGCAGATGCCCTAACCTGCAAACACTTTATTGTGATAATAGTCATTTAAATACTTTGAATGTAAGCGGCTGTTCAAAGCTCCAAACTCTAGACTGCAGTTCTAATCTATTAACGGAGCTTGATTTAAGTGATTGTTCTGCTCTGGTAGTTTTTCTATGTGGGTATAATCATAAACTAACGGTTCTTGATTTGAGTGGACATTCTTATTTGGAAAGTGTGCAATGCTATAACAATAATAAATTAATAAGTTTTGATGTTAGCAATTGTGCTTCTTTGAAAACGATTTTATGTTCTTATAATCCTAAATTAACAAGTCTTAATGTAAACGGCTGTTATAGCCTGCAAGAACTTAATTATAAGCATACTTCTCTCCAAACCCTTGATTTGAGTAGCTGTTACGATTTGCTAAAACTTTCCTGCATGTATAGTCAATTAATCAGTATTGATTTAAGCAATTGTTTCTATTTAACAACGCTTGAATGCGACGGTAATAAACTAACAACTCTTGATTTAAGCGATTGTTATAGTCTTCAAAATCTGGTCTGCTCCAATAATAAATTAGCAGCTCTCGATGTAAGCGGCCTTTTAGAGATAAAAAACATTAATTGCAAGAATAATCAATTAAAGACTTTAAACGTGAGCGACTGTTCAAGTTTGTATTATCTTGAATGCAGCGATAATCTTTTAACGGTGATTGATATCTCTGATTGTCCAAACTGCGAAGTTCAATGTGATGAGGGAGTAGAGATTATTCGCACCAAAGGGACAAAGCCCACAATCACAACCAGCACAACCCTCAAGAAAGCGACTTACAATGCAAGCTACAGTGTTACTCTCAAGGCAGACGGCACGACACCTATAACTTGGAAAATAAGCTCCGGCTCACTTCCTGACGGCCTGAAATTGACAAAATCGAGCGGAAAAATTTCAGGAACTCCGACGAAAACAGGAACATTCACTTTCAAGATTAAGGCAACAAATTCAGTCGGCAGCAGTTCTAAGACGTTCAAAATTACTGTAGGGAAGAAGCCGACGATCTCGACATCATCGCTTGCAGCTGGTATTACTGGCACAGCCTACAGCCAAAAATTAACTGCAACTGGCACTGGCACAATCACTTGGAGCCAAGTATCCGGAACTTTGCCCAACGGATTGATCCTCGATGCTTCAACTGGAGAAATTCATGGTACACCTACAACAGAAGGATCATTTACTTTCACGATTAGGGCTTCAAATGCTTACGGCCAGTATGATAAAAAGTTCACTGTTAAAGTTGGCACAAAACCTACAGTTTCAACAAAGACACTCAAAGACGGAGTTGTCGGCACAAGTTACAGCGTAACGCTGAAATCAAAAGGTACAACGCCAATAACTTGGTCGAAATCTTCAGGCACAATTCCAAACGGTTTGACGCTGAATAAAACGACAGGGCAACTTTCAGGTACTCCGACTACTGAGGGAGTTTACACATTCAAAGTTAAGGCCAAAAATGATTTCGGAAGTGCTGCAAGAAGTTTAACGCTCACGATAGGGCTTAAGCCGACAATTTCAACAGGAGCAACTTTGAAGACCGGCACAAAGGGCACGAAGTATAGTGTTACTCTAAAGGCAAAAGGCACAACACCAATCACGTGGTCAAAGTCCTCTGGAACATTGCCAAGCGGAATAAAACTTAATGCCTCCACTGGGAAACTTTCGGGCACTCCCACAAAGACTGGTACATTCTCATTCAAGATTAAGGCGACAAATTCTTACGGGACACACACTAAGAGTTTCAAGCTCACAATAAAAGATGCTTCTGCGACTTCGAACCTCGCTGAAATTGAAGAGAAACTTGGGGAAGAAATTCAAAGCCAGGTTGATATTTCAGAAGGAATTCAAGATACTTTTTCAACGGGAATTACACAGGATGAAGCTAAGAACGTGAACGCTCCTCATATTATCAAGTCCGGTGCTGAACTTTATGTAATCGACAACGACGGCGAACCTGCGACGGACATCGTAAAAATAGCAAGCGGGCAGGACTTATTGTTTGAATTGGGCGCATGGTTTAATTCCGATGAGCTCGAAACTGAAACATCAGGTGCAAAAGTTTATGTGAACGATGAAGCTCTTGATGTAGAGATTTACGAGGACGGAACTTTTGTTCTTGACGGGTATGAAACCGGCGACAATCTCAAAGTTTACGTGAAAGCGTTTGATCCTTCTGGTGAAGAGCTGAAGACGAATGAAATTTACATTGTAATCGAGTAAAAAATTATTCCCCTTGTCGTAAAAGGCAGGGGGAATTTTTTTTTTGCATGAAAATTTTATTGCACTTCGTTTACCGTGATTGCATTGACGATATTTTTATTATCAAGCTGTACGCTTAATCCGGTTTTTCCGCCCTCATTATAGCTCAAAGTTTTTCCCTTAGTGCTCGAAGGATAACCCATAACTTGCTGTAAAGCCGTCTGAGTCATTCCCGTCTTAAGTCCGTTCTGTAATTCCCGGCTGGAGTTCGTGAGCTTGATACTCGTAATGTCATCGCCTTTGAACGTAGCAGTAAGTCCCGACCATTCCGCGCTTGATGTCGTGCTTCGTCGTGGTGCTCCGAGTGACTCGAGAATTTCACTGCGATTGCCGCCGAAAGTCTTTAACAACGCGTTCGAATATCCTGATGGCAAGCCTGACCCCACAGGACGCAAATACTGTCCGTAAACCCAGCCTTCTTTGCCATTAGCGGTGATGTTGTACCAGATGCCTGTATTCTTGCCCGAAGTTACGTTGAACGTGTCAAGAATTTCAACGCGCGTATTAGCTTTGAGCTTGCCAAGACTTGCTGAATTAGTCGTATGATCCGCACGGAAATTTACGCTGTTTCCCGTGATAATCCCAGTTTTAGGCTCTCTGTCAGGAATAAAATTAGGCAGCATGTTCTCAGCAACAGCAAGCCCGCCGGGTTCCGCAATAGGTATATCGGTATTTGAGCTCGACGAAGAATTATTGCTGTTCACAGGCGGCAAATTTTCTCTCGCTGTTACGACTTCAGGCTGAACCATAGGAGGCAGATCTCCGGGCGGAAGTTTACGAAGTCCAAGAAGGAAGTATAAAGCTCCTCCAACAGCAGCAACAAGAAGCATTACGCTTAAGACTTTTCGTCCGGCTGAACGCTTGCGCTTTTTGGCCCTTCGTGTGTAAGGAGACTGCGAAAATTCCTGATACGAAGATGCCGCCTCATCATCAACAAACTGTCGCTTAATAGGACGCTTCGCCGCTCTAGGCTGATAATAATCGTCGTCGCGTCTGTCCCTAACTAATACCTTGCGGCTTGGGGCCGTCTGTACTCTGCTCATGTCATCACCATCATCATCATTAAAATTTGCGTTTTCTTGCGCTAATAATACTTCATCGTCATATCCGACCTCTTCGGGCTGAGAACTGGCAGGAGCAATAAGTTGTTGGTTAATCTCCATGTTCTCTTCGCTGTTGTTCAGGATTGGAGGCGTTAATTCAATATTGTCAGCAACGAAAAGTTTAGTCCCGCACGTCGGACAAAAATTAGTATCGCGTGAAACAATTTCCCCGCATGTCGGACATGATTTCGTCGTCCTGTGTCTCGTAACTCTTTGAGGCTCAACTATCGGCTGAATTTTTATATCGTCGTCGTAATTGTTGAAGTTTACGTTGTTGACGGGGATGTTATCGACAATCGGCGGTTGAGGGTCAAAACTTTCTTCCCGTTCGTAAAATAAATCATCGCTTGCCGGTGAATAAGGCTCGTCGCTTTCCTGTTCGTCGTCGTAATCGTAGGACATGTAATCCTGCTGTTTTGACCTGAGGAAGAAGCAGAATAATCCCGTGAAGAAATATATTCCTCCGTACAGCCAAGTATCACGAGAAGTTGCACAAACTCCGGTTGCGATTAACAGGAATAAAGATCCCCATTTGTTCCGGTTGAAGGCAATAATCCCCCCGATTAAAGCGAACACGGCCGCCACAATCGGAAGGCTCGCAAGCATTGTTGATGGAATTCCAGGAAGAGCACCGCCGCTGAGTGAAATTGAACCAAACAGCATAAATACTCCGTGTATGATAGACGTGATCGATGCGCCCAAAGTCAACGCTAAAATTATCCAGTTCATTTTTTTCTTAACTTTCACTCCTTCAGAATAAAATTATGCCTATTATACAAAATCGCCGGCCGCTCGTAATATTCTATCGCGTAATCCTTCGCTTATTCCCGAATTTTCTTCAGGCCACTCAACGAAGATACACGCAAGATTTTCATGCTCGAACTTGCGAAATCCCGAGAACAAGCCGTGAGCATAATTAGCAATGTCATCAAATATAATTCTCTCAGCAAAATTTTCATTCTCAAGATTACTCAACCCCATAAATCCGGAATTAGCAGGAATGTTTATATCTTTATCTCTTCGCAGAATTTTCACGGGAATTGACGGCGAATAATGCTTGTAGCGTGTTCCTGGTGAACGTTTCTTGCTCGTGTTATCCGGGACTTGCAATTTCATGTTTACAGCTTCCTCGATGATTTCACGCGACATTCCTCCGGGCCTGAGCATTAAGATTTTCTCGGGATTACTCAAATCAATTACGGTGCTCTCAATTCCAACTTCCGTATTTCCTCCATCAAGAATAAAATCAATCCGGCCGTTCATGTCCTGATAAACGCTTTGTGAATCCGTCGGGCTTGGTCGTCCGCTTAAATTCGCGCTTGGTGCAGCTATGGGAATATTCGCGGCTTCGATTAAGGCCAATGCAACGGGATTATCGGGCATTCTTACGGCGGCAGTCTCAAGTCCTCCGCGTGTTCGTAACGGGATAATTTCTCTCGCTGGCAATACGAACGTCAACGGTCCAGGCCAGAAAATTTTTGCGAGTTTTCTAGCAATATCATTCATGAACACGAGACTTTCAGCTTGAGCCATATTATAAACATGCAGAATTAACGGGTTATCCGAAGGACGGCCTTTAGCTTCATAAATTTTCCTGACAGCTTCGGAGTTCAACGCGTCAGCTCCCAAACCGTAAACCGTCTCAGTCGGAAAAGCAACAAGACCTCCAGAACGTAAAATTTCGGCGGCTCGTGAGATTATAGCTTTGTCCGGGTTCCATTTGTTAATTTTCGCTGTGATTGTCATCATGAAATTTTGCTGTGAAACTTTCGAGAAACTCCGGGAATTGGCCGTTGATAATAGCCTCGCGTGCTTGTTCAGCAATTCTTATTGTGAAGCGTAAATTATGCCATGAGAATAATCTTGCTCCCAGAATTTCGCCGGTCATCGCTAAATGCCGTAAATATGCTCGTGTGAAATTTCTGCAGGCGTAACAGTCGCATTCGTCATCCATCGGGGAAAAATCATGCGCGTAATTTTTCCCTCTCATGTTTAATCTTCCGGACGAGACAAAAACTGTAGCGTTCCTTCCGTTTCGTGTCGGCAAAACGCAGTCGAACATGTCAACTCCGCGCGCAATTCCCTCAACGATATTCAACGGGTAACCAACGCCCATTAAGTAACGCGGCTTCTCACGAGGCATAATATTTTTCAGGACATCGAGAATTTTATACATCTCGGCATGACTTTCACCGACGGATAAACCTCCAATCGCGTAACCTGGAAAATCCATGCTCGTAATCTCTTCCGCGCTTCGTCTCCGTAAATCCTCGTAAACTGAACCTTGAACGATACCGAATAAGGCTTGCTTGTCCGGATTATTATTGCTTATGAAAAATTCTCGTGAACGTTTCGCCCATAAAGTTGTTCGTCTGACGGCATCTTCAGCTTTCTCATGACTTGCAGGAAATTCACAGCATTGATCAAAGCACATAGCTATGTCCGAGCCTAAAACTTTTTGCATATTCATTGACCATTCAGGCGACATTATCAACTGCGAACCGTCGATATGAGAGCGGCATAAAACGTTTTCGTCCGTAATCTTCTGCAATCTTGCGAGCGAGAATACCTGAAAGCCTCCCGAATCCGTGAGAATTGGCCGGTTCCAGTTCATGAAGCTGTGAAGTCCTCCAGCCTCAGAGATAATCTCAGCTCCAGGACGCAAATATAAATGATAAGTGTTGCCAAGAATAATTTGCGAGTGTATCTCCTCAAGCTCACGAGGTGACATTGCTTTTACAGTCGCTAATGTTCCGACGGGCATAAACACAGGCGTGTGAATAACTCCGTGAGGCGTGATAAATTCTCCAGCACGAGCACCTGTAACCGGACATTCCGCGATAATTCTGAACTCAAACATTTTCACTTATTCCCACTCGAAGAAATTTTTTGCGTTAATTTCAACCTGTGAGGCTAACTCGTCAAGCATAATATTCCGTTCTCTTGCGACGGCCTCATAAACATATTTCACGTTCGCAGGCTCATTCTTTTTCCCTCGAAATGGAACAGGCGACATGTAAGGGCTATCAGTCTCGATTAATATTCTGTCAACGGGAATTTTTTTCACGACCTCGCGCAATTCCTCAGACGCTTTACCCGTCCACGTAACAGCTCCGCCGAATGCACATAAACTTTTCATTCCTAAGACTTCGTTCAAGTATTCAAGTCCTCCGCTGTAACAGTGAAACAACATCTTCAAGCCTCGATGAGCCGTGAGAATTTCCATAGCGTCATTCATTGCTTCACGAATATGCAAGATTACGGGCATGTTGTTATCCTCAGCAAATTTTAACTGGAGCTCGAATAACTTTTTCTGAACGTCTCGCGGTGAATGATCATAATGATAATCAAGCCCAATTTCCCCGACTGCAACAACCCGCTTATCATGGAGCATATTTGCGAACTCGTCAGGAATTTTCTCATAACGTTTTGCCTCATGCGGATGAATTCCAATTGAAGCGTAAAGTCCCGACGAAGCGAAGTCATAAGCCATTCCGGCAGCCTCGCAAGAATCCTCGTAATCACAGCCGACATTCAGCATTTTTCCAACTCCAGCATCATGTGCCCGCGTGATTACTCCTCGTGCGTCTAATCTAAGTTCTTCTGAATTAATATGACAATGTGAATCTATTAGCATGATTTTATGATTTCAGGTATTAAGTTTCCTTCTGATGAATAAATTTCTCGTAAATCCTGTAAAAATTTCTCTGATACTGCCTCATTATAAATTTTTCTGCAAGTGTTTATATCACGTTCAATCTGTCTCATCAGCTCCGATTTATCCGCGAAAGTCTTAATCTCCCTAATTCTCCCAAGAAACACAACGAGTAATTCATCACCGTACAAATTCCCGTTGAAATCCAGAATATGAACTTCGGCGCGTGTCTCGTTAATGTCGTGAAACGTCGGATTATTGCCGATTGAGAGTGCTCCACAGTGCCATTCATGATTTATGAGCAAAGCTGTTGAGTAAACTCCGTAAGCTGGGATTATTCGTGAGCCCGATAAATTCAAATTAGCTGTGGGAAAATTCATAGTTCTTCCGCGTTCACAGCCGTGAATTACGTCGCTTATCATGAACCAGTTATAGCCTAAAATTTCGCTTGCTCCGATAACGTCTCCTGAAGCTATTTTTTTTCGTGCGTTTGAGCTGGAATAAATATTTTTCTCGTATAAGTCAGCTATGAAAACTTTATTTATCCCGTCGAGCCTGGCCAATTTTCCAAGATATTCCGCGCTTCCTGAACGATTACAGCCGAAGTGAAAATCACTGCCCATAACTAAACCGTCAACGTTAAATTTCTCACGCAATAATCCCCAGAATTTCTCCGGTGATAAATTTCTTAATGCTTCATTGAACTCTAACACGAACATTTTCGGGATGCCTAAAAATTTTCTGACTAGCTCGCGTTCCTTGAGTGTGAACAAAGAATGCTTGAGATTATGCAGATATTCCGAAGGGTGCGGATAAAACGTAACAACTCCCCAGTCGTTATTAACCGCGTTTTTTCGGCAAATTTCGAGAAGCTCAGCATGTCCCTTGTGAAAACCGTCAAATGATCCGATTGTGATTAACATGATTAATTATTTTGGCACAATTACAAGAGGCTTGATGTAGTCATAACCCGCGTAAGTTCCGAAGCCTAAAAAGTTATCGCCCTCGACGCAGATTAAATCCCTCAGGTCAGCAATTCCGCGTGAAACTCTCAGAGCCTGGCGCAAAAGAATGCTCAATCCGTTTGTGAAACTCTTAGCGTCTTTTTCCGAGACATAAATACGCGTGAAATTCTTTGCAAGCTCACTTAGCGATAAAGTTTTATATTCTTCGTCGTCGGGGGAATTTGCATCTTTCAACGTAAATTTGCCGATTGAAACCCTTTCGAGTTCCTTAACGTAAGCTCCTGCTCCTGAGATTTTCCCTAAGTCTCGTGCTAAACTCCTGATATACGTTCCTCGTCCGCAGGATATTTCAAGTTCAAGCGTTCCAGTCTCAAAATTAAACGGTGAGAGAATATTTATCTTTCTAAAGAAGACCGGACGTGATTTAATCTCGATTTCCTGACCAGATCGGGCCAATTCATGAGCAGGTTTACCGTCAATTTTCACTGCCGAAATAGCTGGAGGACTTTGAAGCCGCCATCCCGAAAACGAGAATAAAGCATCGTTCAAAGCCCTCACGTCGAAATTTGCAAATCCCTTCTCATTCACGACATTTCCCGAATAATCGCACGTGTCAGTCTCAGCTCCAAACTGAATTACAGCGCGATAAACTTTCGGCAATGACATTACGAACTCGCAAAATCTCGTAGCATTCCCGACAAGCAAAACGAGAAGCCCCGAAGCTGTGCTGTCAAGAGTTCCTGCATGACCAACTTTGAGACCGCCGAAATTCTTACGGGCAATCGCGACGCATTTAGTGCTTCGATAATCAACGGGCTTATTTATCAGCACAAAAGAGTTCATGATATTTCTTCATGATTAAGGCTTCAAGCTCATTCATCGCGTCTTCAGCTTTAACGTTGAACGATGAACCTGCCGCACGTTCATGACCTCCACCGCCTAATGTCCTGGAAATTTCTCCGGCACAAATTGGGCTTCCCTCGCGTGAACGAAAACTTAACCTGATTTCCCCGCTTGGATTTTCCGTAATCATCGCCGCTAATTTCACTCCTCGCAAAGTCATCAAGAATTGCGACATCCCAACTGTGTGCGTCATGTCAGCTCCGGAAATTTTGAAGTCGTCAGCGTAAATCATCGAGATTGCAAAAATATTCTCAGGCCCGAAAACTTTCAATCTCTCAAGAGCTTTTGCCCATAATAAAAAGCCTTCGGGTGTCTTGTTCTGGATAATCAAATCGTTCATGTAATCCGGCTTAATTCCCAGCTTGATTAACTCGGCCGCGATATTATGAGATAAAGGCGTTGTGTTCGAGAAATTAAAGCCTCCTGTGTCAGTGTAAAGCCCAGTGTATAAACTTTCAGCAATTTTCAGCGTAATTGGCCAATTCCCAGCCGTGAAAACCCGATAAAGCATCTCACAAGTTGACGAAGCACGCCCATCAACGCAATTTACACGTCCGAAAAGTGAGTTATCTTCATGATGATCTATATTGACGGCGTTAATATTTCTGCTCACGTCAAAGCCTGAAACTCCGCGCGTCTGGTTAGCACAGTCAACAAAGACGTATAAAGTTTTCCCATCGTCAACAAAGTCAAAATTCTCTTGAGTGATATGCTCGTCATAATGTGAAAGATAGGAATACGCTTCAGGCAATTTCTCATCAGGACTAAACCAGCTGACTTTTTTACCCGCGTTAATTCCTGCCTCGAATAATGCCGTTGCTGAACCCACAGCGTCACCATCTGCCTTCTTGTGAGTGAAAATTATCCAGACATCATGAGCCTTGAGAATTTCCGAAGCGAGCAATAAATTTTCAGCGTCGAAATTTTTATTAAGCATCGTCATCATTATTATTCTCATTCTTGAAGCTGAAGCCGTAATATTCCGGGCCGGTGTCTTCAGCCTCGTTATTCTCGTTATTATTCCTGTAATCGCTGGAGAAGCCTAAATTGTCAAGAATGCTGTCAATTTTTGCTCCGTATTCGCTACTCGTGTCGATTATGAACTCAAGCGCAGGAACTCGACGCAATTTTATCGTCTGACCAAGCAAGCCCCTTACAGCTCCTTTTACCTCGTTCAAGTCGCGTAAAATTCCCGGACATTTTCGGGCTTCTAAAGCTGTGAAATAAACTCGTGCTCTCTCTAAGTCCTTTGAACATTCAACGCCGGTTATGATTATGCTCTTGACGCTTTCTTTCTTGATTTGGCTCTCGAAGATTAATGCAATCTCACGCTGAAGCTGCTTGTTAATCCTCGACATTCGTAAATTCGTGCCCATTTATAACGAACGCTTCTCCTCGATAACATCATAGACTTCCAGAATGTCGCCGACCTCGAAATCTTGATAGCCTTCAAGTGAAATTCCGCAGTCCATTCCCGCCTGAAGTTCCCTAGCTTCGTCCTTAACGTGCCGCAACGATGCAATTCTTCCGTCCCAAACTACAACGCCGTCATGAATTACACGAACTTTCGCAGTCCTCCGGATTAAGCCGCGAGTAACATGTGAGCCAGCAATCTTGCCGACCTTCGGAACTTTGAAGATTTGCCGGATTTCGACTTCACCGAGTGTGTCCTCACGCAAAACGGGCTTTAATAATCCTGACATTGCGGCCTTGACATCATCGATTACGTCATAGATAACGTTGTAAATTCTGATTTCCACGCCGTTCAACTCAGCAACACGCTTAGCATTCCCGTCCGGCCTGACGTTGAAACCGACGATTACGGCATTTGACGTTGACGCTAGCATTACGTCGCTCTCTGCAATTCGGCCAACTCCACGATGAACAATTGAAACTCCGACTTCATTAGTAGCAAGTTTTTCGAGTGATGCACATAACGCTTCAAGTGAGCCTTGAACGTCGCATTTCACGACTAAATTTAGATGTGGCAATTGGCCTTCTTCCAAGTTTGAATATAAATCCTCGAATGATGCCTTTTTCATTTCTCCGGCATTCTCGCGCTCATTCATTTTTGCTTCGGCTATTGCGTTACGGGCTTCCTTCTCTGAACTTACAACTTTGAAGCTCTCACCTGGATTAGGAACACCGTCAAGACCTAAAATTTCTACTGGAGTGCTCGGTCCGGCTTTCTTGAGTGATTTTCCTGCCCAGTCGAATAACGCGCGTATTCTTCCCCACGTCGAGTTGAACAAAACTATATCGCCGTGCTTAAGCGTTCCATTCTTGACGATGACCGTAGCAACAGGGCCCTTGCCTTTATCAAGCCGCGCTTCAATCACGACACCTTCAGGATCAGCATTAGGGTCAGCCTTGAGCTCCTGCATTTCGGCTTCAAGCAAGACACGTTCAAGCAAATCATCAACGCCAATTCCCTGTTTTGCAGAAATCTCAACAGCTCCAACGTCTCCGCCCCAGCCTTCAACGAAAATTCCGAGTTCGCTTAATTGTTGTCTAACTCTGTCAGGTTTTGCTCCGGGCTTGTCAATCTTATTAATCGCGACGACTAACGGAACTCCGGCGGCTTTAATATGGTCGATTGCTTCACGAGTTTGCGGCATAACTCCATCGTCAGCGCCGATAACCAGAATGACTATATCCGTAACGTTTGCTCCTCGTGCTCGCATTGCTGTGAAGGCTTCATGTCCTGGAGTATCGAGAAAGACTATGGGCTTGTTGTCATGCATAACGACGTAAGCTCCGATATGCTGAGTAATTCCTCCGGCTTCGTGTGCGGCAACGCTGGCATGCCTAATGTGATCAAGTAAAGTCGTCTTGCCGTGATCTACATGTCCCATGACAGTAATAATCGGCGGACGCTCAGAAAGTTTAGCCTGAGATTTTGCGGGCTTAATTTCAGGTTTCGGAGGTTCAGGCTTCTTGTCAATTTTTTCGGGCTGAGGATTTTTCGGAGGCTCTGAAAATTTCGCGGGCTTTTGCTGCTTTTGAGGTCTTTGTTGTGAAGATTTTTCCGGCTGTTTGAACTCCCTTTTTTGTCTCTCGTGTTTCTCTTCTCGCTCTGGAGTTCTCTCACGTTCAGGCATTCCCTTTTTATTCTGAGGCTTTGACGCCGCTTCGGAACCGTGCTGTTTCTTCTCTTGAGTTTTCGCTTCACTGGCCTCGTTCAAAATATTCTCCACAATTTGTGCGGTCTCGGCATCTATTGAGCTTGAATGTGATTTTACGGGTATATCAAGCTGCTGTAATACTGCGATTAATTCCTTGTTGCTCTTGTTGAGTTTCTTAGCTAGATCATAAATCCTAATTTTACTGTTCAAATAGCGTTGCCCCTTTCATTTCTTCAGGCTCATAATTTTTTTCGCGAAACCTGAACTCAGAGGCAGCCCAACAACTTGAACGCCGCCCCTTGAGCCAATTATTTCCGATAATTCTTCCGAGTTCATATCGAGCGTAAAATTCTCACGTGATGCCGCAAAACTTTTCACGCTTTCAGAACAATCATTTGCGCATAAAACTAAAACTTTATGTGTAAAATCAGCAATCTTGTCCGTCCCGATTAATAATGTTCCTGACTTTCTTGCCAAGCCTAAAACAGAACGGAGCTTTAAGTTTACATTGACCGAAAAATTTTTAATATAATTCTCGAGTTCCGGCCAAAAATTATTATTAATATTAATTCCCAGAGCACGAGCAAGCGAACCTGACTTCTGCGCACGTTCAATGCAATCTGAATCCGGACAGATATATACGCCCCTGCCCGGTAATTTCTTCGCAATGTCAATCACAGCTTCATTCTCAGGACTTCTCACAATTCTGATTAAATCCTGCTTATCACTCTTAGCACGACATACACAGCAAGATCTTTGCGGAATGTGTTTACTTGTCATTCTCACTTGTCATTAAATACGTCATGGAAAATGTCTTTCAGCGTCGGCATTCTATCAGGTTCAATCGTGCTGATGTCGATTTTCCAGCCTGTTAATTTCGCCGCTAATCTCACGTTTTGTCCAGCTTTGCCGATTGCCAGCGATAATTGATCCGGATAAACGTATGCTGTAGCTTCGTTCCTCTGGTCTAAGACTGGTTCAACTCGTGCGACTTGTGCGGGAAGTAAAGCGTTCTTGATGTAATTCAACGGGTCAGAGCTGTGAACGATTATGTCAATTTTCTCGCCTTTGATAGCAGAACTGACGGCTTTAATTCTAATTCCGCCATTTCCTACGCAAGCTCCTACGGGGTCAACGTTCGGGTCAAGACTAACTAAAGCGACTTTTGCGCGTGCTCCACCGTCTCGGACGATATTTTTAATCTCGATTATTCCCTGCTGAATTTCAGGAACTTCAAGCTCCATTAATCTCTTAAGCAATCCTGGATGAGTTCTTGAGAGCGTAATTTTCGGAACTCTTGCCTGGTGCTTAACTTCGAGGACGTAAAACATCATGGAATTTCCCGGCTTGTAAATCTCTCCTGGAATTTTCTCTTTCTTGGGTAAAATTGCGTCAGTTCTGTCATTAAGACGAATTACTACTTGATCCCCGTCGAGTTTTGAGACTATTCCGTTGACCATATCACCGACTTTGTCAGCGAAAGCCCCATAAGCTAAATCACGTTCAGCGTCGCGCAGTTTCTGGGAGATTACCTGACGTGCTGTTTGTGCCGCAATCCTTCCGAAGTCTTTCGGGTTACGTTCAATCCTGAGAGTTCCGCCGAGTTCTGAATATCTATCAATTGTTTTAGCGTCCCTGAGAGTGATTTCTTTGTCAACATCTTTAACTTCCTCGACGATTTTACGAAGCTCACTCACTGAAATATCACCAGTTTCATGATTAATTTTTATTTCGATTTCCTGATTGCCGGGATGATATTTTCCGTAAGCTGATGACAAAGCGGCTTCGAGCGTTGAAATTATCACTTCGACATCAAGGCCTCGTTCTTCCGAGACATCTTCAAGAGCATTTATGAAATCACGACCGAGCTGAATCATTTTTTTCTCCCCTTTTTTCTGCGTTTATTCTCGTTATTATTCTCATCTTCAAATCTGAATACTAAATTTCCTCCCTTTATAATTTCAAACGGTATAATTTTCTCTTCACCGTCGCACAACAAATTAATATTTTTCTCGTTCATATTGACAGCCTGAATTATTCCCGTGAAAGTTTTTCGGCCTTCAAGTAACTGTGATAATCTTATTCTTGCTTCACGTCCTGAAAATCTCACGTAATCTTCAAGAGTGTAAAGAGGTCTCTCAACTCCTGGCGAACTGACTTCAAGATAATAACGTCCTTTGTCGAGTTCGGGCATGTCAGAGTTTTCATCGAGGAATTTATTTACGTGGCGTGAGACTTCCTCGCAATCGTCAACGTTAATTCCTCCGAGTGTGTCGATTAAAATTTGTATCTTCATTCTTCCGAAATCTGTACGAACTCCGACATGAACACATTCATAGCCTGAGCGTGTTACGATTTCTTGAATTTGCTGTAAAAAATTTTCACTCATTTAATTTTCTCTCGCATATAAAAAAAGGAGAGGGCTTTTTCCCACTCCTTCCACGTTTGTAATCATGAAATTGCTTGAATTATACGCGCGAATTTTTACGTTGACAAGT